>Ga0308165_1006555_pt1 | contig 10190 bp, 7 predicted proteins | sample PhyWR2_FD_201032 | JGI IMG/M metagenome (GOLD analysis project Ga0308165, IMG submission 201032) | Phyllosphere microbial communities from UC Gill Tract Community Farm, Albany, California, United States - DLSLW.R2 | ecosystem: Host-associated > Plants > Phyllosphere > Unclassified | place: USA... | reverse complement strand
AAGGCATCGCCGCCGCCCGGCACTTTTTTACGCCGCACTCTTCTTCTTAAACTTTTTCTTCTTGTCGCCGCCGCCCGGCGCGACGATACCGCGAAAATCCCTCACCGGCGTCGTGCGTGCCTGGTTAATCAGATCGAATAACGTCCCCACCAGCGGCTGCATAAAGTCCTGGTAGCGGCACTGTTTTTCGCTGATCTGGGTCAGGGTCGACTCCCAGTGCGCAGTCATGTCCGGCCTGGCGGCCATCTCAGGCAGGGAGTGGATCAGCGCCCTTCCGGCATCCGACGAGAGGATAGACCGCCCCTTCTTATGCAGAAAACCGCGCTTGAACAACAGTTCGATGATCCCGGCGCGGGTGGCTTCGGTTCCAAGACCGTCGGTGGCGCGCAGGATTTTTTTCAGCTCTTTATCCTGCACGAAGCGGGCGATCCCGGTCATCGCCGACAGCAGCGTAGCGTCGGTAAAGTGGCGCGGCGGCTGGGTCTGACGCTCGACCACTTCGCCCTTCTCGCACAGCAGTTGATCCTCTTTTTTCACGACCGGTAGCGGCGTGCCGTCGTTCTCTTCATCACGCTCTTTATTGCCCAGCAGCGTGCGCCAGCCCGCCTCCGCAAGGAAGCGCGCTTTAGCCACAAACTTGCCTTTAGCGATCTCCAGCTCAATGACGCACTTGCGGAACAGCGCGTCCGGGCAGAACTGCATCAGATACTGACGTGCGACGAGATGATAAACCTTCGCTTCGTTGTCGGTCAGGTTGACGGAACTGCTGCGCGCTGTCGGAATGATGGCGTGGTGGGCATCCACCTTCTTATCGTCCCAGCAGCGGTTGCGGATATCCGGATTCACCACCGGCTGCGGCACCAGATCCGGCGCATGGGCGGCAATGGCGTTCAGCACCGCGTGACGACCGGCAAAATGCTCTTCCGGCAGATAACGGCTGTCGGAACGCGGGTAGGTGATAAGCTTGTGGGTTTCATACAGCTTCTGGCAGATATCCAGCACGTTCTGCGCGCTCATGCCGTAGCGTTTCGCCGCCTCGATCTGCAGCGAAGACAGGGAGAACGGCAGCGGTGCAGGTTCTGATTCCCGTTTATCGTTATAGCTGGTGACGATGGCTGGCTGGCCGTCAATGCGCTTAACGACGTGCTCGGCCAGCGTTCGATTGAGTAAACGGCCCTCTTCATCCTGATAGGGTTCACAGGCGTCGCTCGGCTGCCAGATAGCCGTGAAGCGTTCGTCCTTCGGGGTGACGATGTGGGCTTTGACCTCGAAGAAGTCTTTGGCGACAAAGTTCTCGATCTCTTCGTCGCGGCGCACCACCAGACCCAGCACCGGGGTCTGCACGCGTCCGACGGAGAGTACGCCCTGATAACCCGCGTTACGCCCAAGAATGGTATAGGCGCGGGTCATGTTGATGCCGTACAGCCAGTCGGCGCGAGCGCGGGCCAGCGCTGAGACGCACAGCGGGACAAACTCGCTGTTCGAGCGTAAACGCGATATAGCGCGTTCAACCGCCTGCGGGTTGAGATCGTTAATCAGGCAGCGCTGCACCAGCTTGCGTTTTTCGGGCGCCAGGCTCAGGTAATCGAGCACCTCATCCACCAGCAGCTGCCCTTCCCTGTCCGGGTCACCGGCGTGGATCACTTCGGCGGCATCGTGCAGCAGACGCTTAATCACGTTCAGCTGTTTGGTCACCGACGGACGCGGCTGGAGCTGCCATTTTTCCGGCACGATCGGCAGATCGTTCAGATTCCAGCGCGCGTAGCGGCTGTCGTAAGCATCCGGCTGGGCCTGCTCTAACAGGTGCCCGATGCACCAGGTGACCACCTGTCCGTTGCCACATTCGATATAGCCATCGCCTTTGCGGTGCGGTTTAGGCAGCACGTCGGCGATGGCGCGAGCGAGGCTCGGTTTTTCGGCAATAAATAACCGCATTGAATTAACGGATCTCAATCATCGGACGACCACCGCGGGCGGTCACCAGCTCGCCAATGGCGGTCAGGGTGATGCCAAACTCGGCGGCGGTGGCCTGGGCTTCGGCTTCAGCTTCCGGCGTCACCGCCAGCAGCAGGCCGCCGGAAGTTTGCGGATCGCAGAGCAGATCGCGCCACTCGGTTGGCATGTCGCCCATCAGGTGGCCGTAGCTGGCAAAGTTACGCTGTGTACCGCCCGGGACCGCGCCCTGGGCAATATAGGCTTCGACGCCCGGCAGCTTCGGCACATCCTGATACCAGACCTGCGCCTGCACGCCCGCGCCCTGGCACACTTCGCTGAGGTGTCCCAGCAGGCCAAAGCCCGTGACATCGGTCATCGCCTTCACGCCATCAATGTTGGCAAACGCCGCTCCCGCCAGATTCATCTGGCACATCACCTCTGTCGCCAGCCCAATGTGCTCCGGCTGCAGCAGCGATTTTTTTTCGGCGGTAGTGAGCACGCCAATGCCCAGCGGCTTGGTGAGGAACAGCTTGCAGCCCGCCTCGGCGGTGCTGTTGCGTTTAACACGCTCGGTCGGCACTACGCCGGTGACCGCGAGGCCAAAGATCGGTTCCGGGGCATCAATCGAGTGCCCACCCGCCAGGGCGATTCCCGCCTGCTGACAGGCAAAACGTCCGCCTTCAATCACCTCACGGGCGATCTCCGGCGCGAGGGTGTTAATCGGCCAGCCGAGGATCGCAATTGCCATGATCGGCTTGCCGCCCATCGCAAAGATGTCGCTGATGGCGTTGGTGGCAGCAATACGGCCAAAATCATACGGATTGTCGACAATCGGCATGAAGAAATCGGTGGTGCTGATAACGCTGGTGCCGTTACCTAAATCGTACACCGCAGCGTCGTCGCGCGTTTCGTTGCCAACAAGCAGGTTCGGGTCGACAAACTTCGCCTGCTCGCTGTGCAGAATGGTTTCGAGCACTTTGGGGGAAATTTTACAACCGCAACCGGCTCCGTGGCTGTATTGCGTTAAACGAATGGTTTGCTCGCTCATAGACAATCTCCTTTTATAGCAATGACGTTATGTTAACGCTCATTCCATTACGTGGTAAGTATGACTGTCTGAATTCTGCGGTACTTGCTCAGGATCCAGACAGTTTTGCGATGTCACATCAGAAATGAGTAACGAAAGGCGAGGTATCAGGCACGGAGACGGTGGTCGAGGCTTTCAGCTGCGGAGTACCAAGATAGAGGAAACCGACGATTTTATCGTCTGCACCACAGTGAAGGCCCTCGCGGACAATCGGGCTGTCGGTTAAGGCACCGCTGCGCCAGATGCCGTTAAAGCCCTGCGCGACGGCGGCCATCTGCATTGCCATCACCGCACAGCCTGCGGACATCTCCTGCTCCCACACCGGCACCTTATGCTGCGGCTGGCATTTGGCCACCACGGCGATAATCATCGGCGCACGGAACGGTGCGCTGCGCGCTTTTTCAATCGCTTTCTCATCCTGCGGATCGGCGGCTGTGGCCCCTTTTTGCAGCAGAGCGCTGAAACGCTCGCGGCCTTCGCCTTCAATAACAAAGAAGTGCCATGGCTGTAGCGTGCCATGATCGGGGGCACGCATCCCGGCGCGCAGGATATTGTCCAGCTGTTCGCCCGCCGGTGCGGGCTCCGCCAGACGCGACGCGCTACGGCGGTTAACAAGCAGTTCGAGTGCATCCATGGGTTAGCTCCTGTCTTAAAATTTACCCGAAATTAACACGGCCGCAGATTTTGTTACAGCGTAGCGGGCGATTCCTGCTGACAAGTGGCGGTTGGGTCATTACGATAGCCCGACAATACCGTCCCATGGCGACGGGTAAGGTCATAACCTGGACAGGGAGAATACATGCGAACCCTTTGGCGATTTATTGCCGGCTTTTTTAAATGGACGTGGCGACTACTGAATTTCGTCCGTAATCTGGTGATGAACCTCTTTTTCATTCTGTTGGTGATGGTGTGCGTGGGCGTCTGGATGCAGCTCAGCAGCGGCAGTTCGTCGCAGCACGCCGGGCGCGGGGCGCTGCTGCTGGATATCGCCGGGGTGGTGGTAGATAAACCCTCGACCAGCAACCGGATCGGCGTGATTGGCCGTCAGCTGTTTGGCGCGGGCGGCGATCGTCTGCAGGAAAACTCCCTGTTCGATATTGTCGATGCGATTCGTCAGGCGAAAGATGATCGCAACATTACCGGCATCGTGCTCGACCTGAAGAACTTCGCCGGAGCCGATCAGCCGTCCATGCAGTATATCGGCAAGGCGCTGCGCGAATTCCGCGACAGCGGCAAACCGGTGATTGCGGTGGGTGACAACTACAGCCAGGGGCAATACTATCTGGCGAGCTTTGCCAACAAAGTGTGGCTCTCGCCGCAGGGCACCGTCGATCTGCACGGTTTCGCCACCAATGGCCTTTACTACAAATCCCTGCTCGACAAGCTGAAAGTGACCACCCACGTATTCCGCGTCGGGACCTACAAGTCAGCGGTTGAGCCGTTTATCCGCGACGATATGTCCCCTGCCGCCCGCGAAGCGGACAGCCGCTGGATTGGCGAGCTGTGGCAGAACTATCTCGGTACCGTAGCCGCGAACCGTCAGATCACTCCCGCTCAGGTCTTCCCTGGCGCGCAGGCGATGCTCGACGGGCTGCGTAAAGCCGATGGCGATACCGCGAAGTATGCCCTCGATAACAAACTGGTGGATGCCCTGGGCTCCAGCGCCGAGATTGAAAAATCCCTGACCAAGGAGTTCGGCTGGAGCAAAGAGGATAAAAACTACAGCGCGATTAGCTTCTACGACTATCAGGCGAAAAAACCGTCCGACGTCGGTGACAGCATCGCCGTGGTGTTCGCCAACGGGGCGATCATGGATGGCGAAGAGACGCCGGGTAACGTCGGGGGTGATACCACTGCCGCGCAGATCCGCGACGCGCGCCTCGATCCGAAAGTGAAAGCGATTGTGCTGCGGGTGAACAGCCCGGGCGGCAGCGTCAGCGCATCGGAAGTGATCCGCGCTGAACTGTCAGCCGCCCGCGCGGCAGGCAAACCGGTGGTGGTTTCTATGGGCGGGATGGCGGCCTCCGGCGGTTACTGGATCTCGACCCCGGCGAACTACATCGTGGCGAACCCCAGCACCCTGACCGGCTCCATCGGCATCTTTGGGGTGATTAATACCCTGGAAAACAGCCTCGATTATCTGGGCGTGCATACCGACGGGGTGGCGACGTCGCCGCTGGCGGATATCGCCGTCACCAAAGCGTTACCGCCGGAAGTGTCGCAGATGATGCAGCTCAGCATCGAAAACGGCTACAAGCGCTTTATCACCCTGGTTGCCGATTCGCGGAAGAAAACGCCGGAGCAGATCGATGAGATTGCTCAGGGCCACGTCTGGACGGGCCAGGATGCGAAGAACAACGGTCTGGTAGATAACCTGGGCGATTTCGATGACGCCGTAGCGAAAGCCGCCGAGCTGGCCAAGCTGAAGCAGTGGCATATCGACTTCTATCAGGACGAGCCGTCTTTCGTGGATATGCTAATGAACAACTTCTCCGGCTCCGTGCGCGCCATGCTGCCAGAAGCCATTCAGGCGTACCTGCCAGCCCCGGTGGCGGTGGCCGCAAAAGCGGTGAAGGCCGAAGGCGATAAGCTGGCCGCGTTTAACGATCCGCAAAACCGCTACGCGTTCTGCCTCACCTGCGCAAACGTCCGTTAATCACCATCCCCTCTTCCGTGAAGAGGGGATTTTTCTTTGAAGCCCAAGAACATTACATCATGCAGAAGAAATCAATTTATGTGGCCTATACCGGCGGTACGATCGGTATGCAGCGTTCTGAAAATGGCTATATTCCGGTCTCCGGCCACCTGCAGCGCCAGCTGGCGTTGATGCCCGAATTCCATCGCCAGGAGATGCCGGACTTTACCATTCATGAATATGCCCCGCTGATGGACTCGTCCGATATGACGCCGGAAGACTGGCTGCATATTGCCGAGGATATTCAGGCCCATTACAACGACTATGATGGCTTTGTGATCCTGCATGGCACCGACACCATGGCGTTTACCGCCTCGGCGCTCTCCTTCATGCTGGAAAATCTCGGTAAACCGGTGATTGTTACCGGGTCGCAGATCCCGCTGGCAGAGCTGCGTTCCGACGGGCAGATTAACCTGCTGAATTCGCTTTACGTGGCGGCGAACTACCCGATTAACGAAGTTAGCCTGTTCTTCAATAACCGCCTGTATCGCGGGAATCGTACCACCAAAGCCCATGCCGACGGCTTTGACGCATTTGCCTCGCCGAACCTGGCCCCGCTGCTGGAAGCCGGGATCCACATCCGCCGCCTCGGTACGCCACCCGCTCCCCACACCGCCGGTGAGCTGGTGGTTCATCCGATCACCCCCCAACCGATTGGTGTGGTGACCATTTATCCCGGGATCTCCGCCGACGTGGTGCGAAACTTCCTGCGCCAGCCGGTCAAAGCGCTGATCCTGCGCTCATACGGCGTGGGCAATGCGCCACAGAACGGTGAGTTCCTGAAAGAGCTGCAGGAGGCGAGCAGCCGCGGGATCGTGGTGGTGAACCTGACCCAGTGCATGTCCGGCAAAGTGAACATGGGCGGCTACGCCACCGGTAACGCGCTGGCGCACGCTGGGGTAATCAGCGGCTTCGATATGACGGTAGAGGCCACGCTGACTAAACTTCACTACTTACTCAGTCAGGATCTGGATGTGCAGTCGATCCGCACAGCGATGATGCAAAACCTGCGCGGCGAACTGACGCCAGACGAATAAGGAGGCAGCATGAAACAACGGGCTCTGTTACTGGTCGATCTGCAGAACGATTTTTGCGCCGGCGGCGCGCTGGCGGTGGCCGAAGGCGACAGTACCGTCGACGTGGCGAATACCTTGATTGCGTGGTGTAAAGCGCGCGGCGAGGCGGTGGTCGCCAGCCAGGACTGGCATCCGGCAGATCACGGCAGCTTTGCCAGTCAGCATAACGTCGAGCCATTCACCCAGGGCGAGCTGGATGGTTTGCCGCAAACCTTCTGGCCCGATCACTGCGTGCAGCACAGCGAAGGCGCCGAGCTGCATCCACTGCTGGATAGCCTTGCCCTGGATGCAGTCTTTCAGAAGGGTGAAAACCCGGACATCGACAGCTATAGCGCCTTTTTTGATAACGGCCACCGGCAGAAAACGGGGCTGGATCAGTGGCTGCGCCATCACGAAATCGAAGCGCTTATCGTGATGGGTCTGGCGACCGATTACTGCGTGAAGTTTACCGTGCTGGACGCGTTAAAGCTGGGCTATACGGTCAATGTCATCACCGACGGCTGTCGTGGCGTGAATATTCAGCCGAAGGACAGCAACCACGCGTTTATGGAGATGGCGGCAGAAGGCGCGACCCTGTATACGCTGGCAGACTGGCTGGAAACGCAGGCCTAGCTGCTTTTGCCGGGTGGCGCTGCGCTTACCCGGCTTACAACATACCACCCCGTCGTTACGCAACAATTTCCTATAAATCACATAAAGTGAACTCCCTCGCACTCCCAACGAAGCGGCAATGCTATTCTTTTTTGGCACTTTTTTGCCACGCCATTACGTGGCGTGTTTGTTTTTTTTAACGTCAAAGTCAAAGAGGAACCGCTATGAAACGTTTGCCATTACTGGCAGCCTTGCCCCTGCTCTGCGCCTCCGTTGCGTCCGCCAGCTCCCTGATGTCAGTCGGATATTTTAACGGGGGTGGGGATGTCACCGCCGGGCCTGGAGGCGATATCAACACCCTGGATGTGCGTCAGATAACTCACCTCAACTACTCGTTTGGTCTGGTCTATAACGACGAGAAAGATGAAACCAACGCCGCGCTGAAAGATCACACTAAACTGCATCAAATCTGGCTCTCGCCGAAGGTCGCCGCCGATTTAGCGTTAATCCCCACCCTGCGTAAACAAAACCCGAATCTGAAGGTGCTGCTCTCCGTGGGCGGCTGGGGCGCGCGTGGCTTCTCGGGCGCGGCATCAAGCGCAGAGACCCGGGCGGTGTTTGTTCGCTCCGCACAGGAGATCGTCGAAAAATACGGCCTGGACGGCATCGATCTCGACTGGGAATTCCCGGTAAATGGCGCATGGGGCCTGGTCGCCAGCAAGCCTGAGGATCGGGATAACTTCACCGCGCTGCTGAAAGAACTTCGTGAGGCGTTCGGCAAGAAAAAACTGGTTACGATTGCCGTTGGTGCTAACGCGGAAAGCCCAAAAACATGGGTAGACGTGAAGGCGGTTGCGCCGCTGCTGGATTACATCAACCTGATGACCTACGACATGGCCTACGGGACGCAGTATTTCAACGCCAATTTATATGATTCCAGCGCCTGGCCTACCGTTGCCGCAGCGGATAAATACAGCGTCGACTTTGTGGTCAATAACTATCTGGCCGCCGGGCTGAAGCCGCAGCAGATGAACCTGGGCATCGGTTTCTATGGTCGCGTACCGAAGCGCTCCGTTGAACCGGGTATCGACTGGAGTAAACCGGATGCGCAAAAAAACCCGGTGACGCAGCCCTACTTTGGCCCGCAGGAGATTGGCCTGTTCAAATCGCTGGGTTACGACCTGACCAAAGATACCTATGTGAAGTACAACGATATCGTGAAGACGTTGTTAAACGATCCGCAGAAACGCTTTACCGAGCACTGGGACGATCAGGCTCAGGTGCCGTGGCTGTCGGTTAAGTCTGCCGAGGGCAAGGCGCTGTTTGCCCTGTCTTACGAGAACCCGCGCTCAGTCGCCATTAAAGCGGAGTACATCAAAGCGAAGGGACTGGCCGGCGCGATGTTCTGGGAGTACGGCGCGGATGACAACAACCAGCTGGCGAAACAGCTGGCAGAGTCGCTGGGGATCCAACACTAGCATCGATGAGTAAAATGCCCGGTGAACCGCGTCACCGGGCATTTCATCTGCCTCCCCTCTGCCCTGCTTTAGCTCAGGCTGGCGATCTCCTCCAGTGAAACCATCCGCGTTTCAATGCCAAAGAAAAACAGAATCAGTGAGCACACCACCAGCATCACCCCCAGTACGATAAACACGGTAACAGACCCATACTCTGTCAGGAGGGCTGCGACGCCATAGGGGGTAAAGACGGCGACAATGCGCCCCACCGCATTCACGAAGCCAGACCCGCGCAGGCGCAAATGGGTTGGCCACAGCTCTGGCACGTAGACCGCAGAGGCGAAGCAGACGTACATGTAGAGGAAAAATATCATCACCAGGCCATAGCTCAGAATGGCCCACTCTGCGGTTTGAATCGAGTAGACATATCCCAGCACCGCAATCAGCACCAGCAGGAACGAACCGAATAAACGGCGCGGAAAACGGTCAATAACCAGCGCGGCAATAAATATCCCTACCGGCGCGCCAATCATAATAATGGCGGTCATGAAGATCGATTTGGTGACATCAATACCGGAGTTCACAAAAATGGTCGGGATCCAAACGGTGATGGTGTACAGCGAGATATTCATGGCAATCAGCACGGTAATAGCAACAAGAGTACGGCGCAGCATCTGACCTTTGAATAACAGCCAGAATGCACCACGCTCTTCGCAGCCAGCAGGAGATCCCTCGGGGCAATCAGACGCGGAGAGCGTGATGTTATGCTCTTTTTCGATCTGCGTTTCGATCTCCCGCAGGTGTTGCTCGGCGAGGTTTTTTTGACCCTTCCCGGCCAACCAACGCGGTGATTCAATAAAATACTTACCCGAAAGATACCAGGCCAGCAGCATGCCTGCCCCGCCGAGCAAAAACATCATCCGCCAGCTCAGAAAGGCAATGATGACCACGCCAATCGCCGCCGAGAGCATCGGCGACCAGTTGCCGACAAATGAGAGACGCGCAGACCATTTCCCGCGCACTCCCGCCGGAATAAATTCAGTGAACGAGGCATAGCCGACCATGATCAACGCGCCCATTCCGATCCCCATCAGGCCGCGGAAAAAGATCAGCCAGAACATATTGGGAACAAATGCGGCCGCGGTTGCCGAAATACCCACAATTAATAAATTGATGCGGAAGGCTTTACGGCGTCCGAAGTAGTCGCCAATAAATCCCGCGGTAAGCGAACCGACAAAATAACCAAACATTAATGACGAGGTAAAAGCCGCATTCAGGAAATTATTCGACCAGCCGTTACTGACCAGTTTGGCGAGCACGACATTCCCGGAATAGCTCAAAAAACCGGT
>Ga0308165_1006554_pt1 | contig 10192 bp, 10 predicted proteins | sample PhyWR2_FD_201032 | JGI IMG/M metagenome (GOLD analysis project Ga0308165, IMG submission 201032) | Phyllosphere microbial communities from UC Gill Tract Community Farm, Albany, California, United States - DLSLW.R2 | ecosystem: Host-associated > Plants > Phyllosphere > Unclassified | place: USA... | reverse complement strand
CGCCGGCGTCGCGCGGCTACAGCGGCGGCTTCGGCAGCGATCTGATGCTGAAGGACATGGGCTTGGCGGTGGAAGCGGCGATGAGTGTCGGCGCCTCGATCCCGCTGGGCGAAGTGGCGCGCAACCTGTACTCGATGAACCACCAGGCCGGCCGCGGCAAGCTGGATTTCTCCAGCGTCGTGCAGCTCATTACGAGCGAGAAGTGACCTGATAGTGCCGGCCGCTGGCCGGCACCCTCATGCCCCGTGGGGGACAACGAAGGTGGGATGGGCGGATGTCCGGTTTCGACCGGCATCCGCCCATTTTTTTGGGGTCAGATCCCCTTCGCAACGCGAAAGGGCTCTGACCCCGAATACTCCGCAATGGGGTCAGAGCCCTTTGCCCATGGCAATGGGATCCGACCCCGGCCGCATCAGGCAACGATCAGCGTCACGTCGATGTTGCCGCGGGTAGCATTGGAGTACGGGCAGACGATGTGTGCCTTCTGCACCAGTTCTTCCACCTGCTCGCGCGGCACGCCCGGCACGTTGATGGTCAGCTCGGCTTCGATGCCGAAACCAGTCGGGATCTGGCCGATGCCGACCTTGCCGGTCACGGTGGTGTCAGCCGGCAGCGCGACCTTGGCCTGGCCGGCGACGAACTTCAGTGCGCCCAGGAAGCAGGCCGAATAGCCGGCGGCAAACAGCTGTTCCGGGTTGGTGCCCGGGCCGCCAGCGCCGCCCAGCTCGCGAGACGGAACGGCCTTCACGGCCGCCGGTGGAGGTGGCCTGGGCGGTGTACAGAACCTTTTCGATGGACATCGGGATGCTCCTGGTCAGTGGGTGGGTAGTGCGTTGGAGCTTACTTTGCCCGGATTCCGCACACGTTTGGTTGCAATAAATCCGAAAAATTTGATTGAACGTCCTGCTGGCCTAGATCGTCCATTCCCGGTCAGTGGTGAACATGATGGTCAGCCAGCGGTCCGGCGACGATTCGCCCAGCGCATCGCCGATCTCGTCACGCAGGTGATCCCACTCCAGCAGGGGCCGCGGCGGGTCGTCCTCGCGCACCACGAAGAACAGCTCGATCTGTTCGCCACGGCCTACCTGCGCCACGTAGCTGCGGTGCTCGACGAAGCCGTGCTTTGCAACGATCGCCCGCGCCACCGCATCCACATGCGCCTGCAGTTCCGGCGGCGTAACCAGCAGGATGCCGGCCAGGGCGCGCCGCACCGTGCCCAATGGCGCGATCATCACCAGCACGCAGACGAAGGCGAGGATGGCCGGATCGATGTACGGCCCCACCCATGCCCACGAGGTGCCGTGGACCAGTACACCGCCGAGGAAGGCCGCCAGGTAGCAGGCCGACATGCTCGCGGCGATCACCCAGTTCTTTGCATCCAGTGCGATGAACTCCGAGCCGATGCGCCGGTTGGCACGCAGCACGAACCAGGCCAGCGCACTTTCAGCCACGATCGACAGTGCCGCGAAGATGATCGCCGGGCCAAGCGCGATCTGGCGCCCCCCCGACATCAGCGCATCGACCGCATTGACCAGTGCGTACAACGCCGCACCGATCATCAACGTACCGCTCACTCCCAGCACGATCGGCTCCAGGTGCCAGAAGCCCATGGTGAAGCGCTGGTTCAAACGCGACTGCACGGCATCGGTCTGGGTGGACAGCGCGATCAGCCGCGCGACCAGCAGCGACAGCCAGGTCATCACCACATCGATCAGCCCGTAGATGCCGTCGAAGATGATCAGCGACGAATTGGCCAGCAGGCCGAATACCACTGCGGCGGCGGCCAGCAGCAGCGAGGCGGCGATGGACAGCCGCAGCACACCCTGCTCGGTGGCGGGGTCGAAGAAGTGCGGTCGGTCAGTGGTCATGCCTCGATTGTAGAGCGGAGCCATGCTCTGCTGCCTTCAGGGGGCGCTTTCGCTACCCCGGCGGCGGATGTTCCCGTAGACTGCGCCCCTTCCACGCTCCCCGACGACGCACTGCAGTGATCACGCCACCCTGACCCTTGCCGCACATCGGCAGCCGGCCAACCGGCTCAGGAACCCGCGTCTTTCCACTGTAGCGCCACGTGGCTTGGCCCGCGTGTGCGCGGAGTTTTCCCATGCAAACGTCCTATCCCCTGCGCCAGCAATGGCTCGGCAACCTTCGTGGTGATCTGCTGTCCGGCACCGTCGTCGCCTTGGCGCTGATTCCCGAAGCCATCGCGTTCTCGTTGATCGCCGGCGTCGACCCCAAGGTCGGCCTGTACGCTGCTTTCTCCATTGCCGTGATCACCGCGATTGCAGGCGGCCGCCCCGGCATGATCTCCGCCGCCACCGGCGCGATGGCGCTGGTGATGGTCGACCTGGTCCGTGACCATGGCCTGCAGTACCTGTTTGCCGCCAGCATCCTGGCCGGCCTGCTGCAGGTGCTGGCCGGCGTGTTCAAGCTGGGCTCGCTGATGCGCTTCGTCTCGCGCTCGGTCATCACCGGCTTCGTCAATGCGTTGGCGATCCTGATCTTCCTGGCCCAGATGCCCGAGCTGATCGGCCGCGGCCCCACCGTGTACGTGCTGTGCGCCGCCGCGCTGGCGATCATCTACCTGCTGCCCCGCATCACCCGCGCGGTGCCTTCGCCGCTGGTTGCGATCATCGTGCTCACCGCCGTGGTCATCGGCTTCGGCATCGATGTACGCAGCGTGGGCGACATGGGCCAGCTGCCCGACAGCCTGCCGCACTTCTTCATCCCCGATGTGCCCTTCACCTGGGAAACGCTGCGCATCCTGCTGCCGGTGTCAGCCACGCTGGCGGTGGTCGGCCTGCTCGAATCGATGATGACCCTGCAGATTGTCGAGGACATCACCGAGACGCCCAGTGAGCGCAACCGCGAGTGCGTCGGCCAGGGCCTGGCCAACACGGTCACCGGTTTCCTCGGCGGCATGGCCGGCTGCGCGATGATCGGCCAGTCGGTGATCAACGTGACCTCCGGTGGGCGAGGCCGTCTGTCCTGCCTGGTGGCCGGCGTGCTGCTGCTGGTGCTGGTGGTGTACGGCAGCGATCTGGTGCGGCAGATTCCGATGGCGGCCCTGGTGGCGGTGATGATCATGGTCAGCATCGGCACCTTCAGCTGGCGCTCGCTGCGCGACCTGCGCACGCATCCGCGCAGCTCGTCGGCAGTGATGCTGCTGACCGTGGTGGTCACCGTGGCCACCCACGACCTGGCCAAGGGTGTGCTCAGCGGCGTGCTGTTGTCTGCCCTGTTCTTCGCCCGCAAGGTGGGCCGCATGCTGGATGTGCAGCGCGAAGATGCGGGCGATACGCAGATCTACCGTGTGCGCGGCCAGGTGTTCTTCGCCTCTGCCGGGCAGCTGGGTGCGGCCTTTGACTACCAGCACGTGGCGCCGAAGGTGCAGATTGATCTGCGCGATGCCCACCTGTGGGACCTGACTGCCGTGGCCGCGCTGGAGCGTGCGCAGGAAAAGCTGGCCGCGCATGGTGCCGAAGTCAGTGTTGTCGGCCTCAACGCGGCCAGCCAGACGCTGATCGAACAGGTGGGGGGCAGGGGCACTGCTGGCATCGCACATTGACGCTATCGGCTGTCGTGGCGCACCTGCAGCGACATGGCCGCTCTTGCGGCAGCCGCATCTGCGACGTGTAGATGCTTCCTCGGGTGGAGGAAACGCAGTGATCGTGCTCCGTTGTGATCCTCACGACGGAGTACTTCTGCCGGAATCGATTCGTTCTTCAACAACGCCACCACGCTGTTGACCTATCTGCCGGTCTGCTGCCGGGCTTCCTGGCAGCCTGGATGTTCTATGGGCTTACATCACATCCCCAGCCACCCCAGTTCGAAAGGACCGTGGAAGCACTGGTGTTCACTTCCGGGAGACAGGCAATGGATAGGTTGAGGAAGGGTTCCAACCCATCACTGGACCAGCTGGTCGTATCCATGGAGAACGCGAATCCCAAGCTTCCCGAGGGCAGGAAGCGCCCGCCGCCGCCGCCCAGCCCGCCCCGCCCGCCAGCCGGACCCGGGCCCGGGCCCAACCGGCGCTCGCGGCGCGGCTGACCGGGCGCATTCAGCCGAGCGGTGTAAACTATTGATCTCACTGGCAATGCCAGTCTCCACGATCAACCGCCCGATGACGTCCGCCACCGCCCGTTACGCTGATTCCCTGCGCCTGTCCGTCGCCCCGATGATGGACTGGACTGACCGCCATTGCCGGGTGTTTCACCGCCTGCTGGCTCCGGGTGCGCGGCTGTACACCGAAATGGTGCACGCCAATGCGGTCATCCATGGCGATCGCCAGCGCCTGCTCGGTTTCGATGCCAGCGAACAACCGCTGGCACTGCAGCTCGGTGGCAGCGATCCGGCCCTGCTGGCGCAGGCCGCGCGCATCGCTGCCGACTGGGGCTACGACGAGGTCAACCTCAACTGCGGCTGCCCGTCCGACCGCGTGCAGGCCGGGCGATTCGGTGCCTGCCTGATGCGCGAGCCGGCGCTGGTGGCCGAATGCGTGTCGGCCATGGTCGAGGCAGTGGACCTCCCGGTGACGGTGAAATGCCGCCTGGGCGTGGACGAGGACGACAACTACGAGGTCTTCGCCAGTTTCGTCGACCGCCAGGTCGAGGCCGGCGCCGCGATGGTGGTGGTGCACGCCCGCAATGCCTGGCTGAAGGGCCTGTCGCCGAAGGAGAACCGCGAGGTTCCGCCATTGAAGTACGACTGGGCCTATCGGCTGAAACAGGAGCGCCCGGCACTGCCGGTGGTGCTCAATGGTGGCCTGGCCAGCATCGACGCGGTGCAGGCGCAGGCCACGCACGTCGATGGCGTGATGCTGGGCCGCGCGGCCTACCACGACCCCTACCTGCTGCATCAGTTGGAAGCGCTGCAGACCGGCGCGCCGCTGCGTCCGCGCGGTGAGCTGCTGCGCGCCCTGCGCCCGTACATCGAGGCCCGCCTGGGCGAGGGCCTGGCGCTGAAGCACATCACCCGCCACATCCTCGGCCTGTTCCACGGCCAGCCCGGCGGCCGCGCATTCCGTCAGGTGCTGAGCGAGGGGGCCCATCGCCCCGGTGCCGACTGGCCGCTGGTAGAGCAGGCGCTGGCAGTCACTGAACGCGAAGCCGACCGCGCGGCTGCGTGACGTCAGTCACATTCCTGACTTGACAAGAGCGGTGGTTTGGTCCCGAATGTTCACCTAGCTGAACAGAGGTCTGGAGCATCTGGAAAAGTTCAGACCGGATTCACTGCCCGAAACCAAGAATTTGCAAAAGATTTGTAAAGATTTGTAAAACGCCGGGTTCCATTCCGGTGCCCGGATTTACGACTTTTGAACGAATCGCCGTGCTCGGCTAGGATCGCATCGATGTCTTCCGCTCCCCTCCACCGCTGTATTGCCCTGGCCACCTGCGTGGTCCTGGCGGCTGCCCCGCTGTCTTCGGCGCTGGCGCAGGACCCGCAGCGGGAACAGGGGCGCGCGGAAATGATGGAGCGTGGAGGCCGCGGCGCCAGCAACGAGCGCTCGCTGTCCGATGCCGTGCGCCGCGTGCAGCGCACCACCGGTGGACACATCCTGGGCGCCGAGCGCGTGCCGTTCGATGGTCGTGACATCAACCGGGTCAAATACATGGACGACCGCGGTCGGGTCCGCTACATGGACGACCCCGCCCCGGCACGTTCACAGCCGCGCACGCCGCGGTCGGATATGTCATCACTACGCGGCGATAACCCCTGAACAGGGATAGTTGTCGCTATCAACCCGTACCCACAGGCCTCCGGGCCGCACCCAGCACACTAGGGAGAGTTCATGCGTATCCTTCTGGTCGAAGACGAAGCCCCGCTGCGTGAGACCCTGGCAGCCCGGCTCAAGCGCGAAGGTTTTGCCGTCGATGCAGCGCAGGACGGCGAAGAAGGCCTGTACATGGGCCGCGAAGTGCCGTTCGACGTCGGCATCATCGACCTTGGCCTGCCCAAGATGTCGGGCATGGAGCTGATCAAGGCCCTGCGCGACGAAGGCAAGAAGTTCCCGGTGCTGATCCTGACCGCGCGTTCGAGCTGGCAGGACAAGGTCGAGGGCCTGAAGCAGGGCGCCGACGATTACCTGGTCAAGCCGTTCCATGTGGAAGAGCTGCTGGCCCGTGTCAACGCGCTGCTGCGCCGCGCCGCCGGCTGGAGCAAGCCGACCCTGGAATGCGGTCCGGTCGCTTTGGACCTGGCCGCGCAGACCGTCAGCGTGGCCGGCAGCAATGTCGACCTCACCAGCTACGAGTACAAGGTGCTGGAGTACCTGATGATGCATGCCGGTGAACTGGTCTCCAAGGCCGACCTCACCGAACACATCTACCAGCAGGACTTCGATCGTGACTCGAACGTGCTGGAAGTGTTCATTGGCCGCCTGCGCAAGAAGCTGGACCCGGATGGCGAACTGAAGCCGATCGAGACCGTGCGCGGTCGTGGCTACCGTTTCGCGATTCCGCGCAACGAGGGCTGAGGCCTTCAGCAGGCGATAAACGATGTCCGGCCGTCTGTGGTTCTTCCGACGCTGGCGGCCGCGCTCTCTGCAGGCGCGCCAGATGTTCGCCGCGTCCGTGGGTCTGGTCGCGTTCCTGGCCCTGGCCGGTTACGCGCTGGATGCCGCCTTCGCCGATACGGCAAAGGCGAACCTGCGCGAGCGCCTGAAGAACTACGCCACCGCCTATGCGGCCGGCATCGACTTCACCCGCGACCGCTCGCTGTACATCCGCGAGCAGCCACCGGATCCGCGCTTCGACGTGCCCGGCAGCGGCCTGTACCTGCAGGTCGTCATGCCCGACGGCAAGGGCAATTCGATGTCCGCCGAGGGCCCGATGCTGCCCACCGTCGGCGGTGGTCTGCTGGCCCCGCGCCAGGAAGTCTTCGAAGGCCCGCTGCCGATGATCCAGATCGACGGCAGCCAGGGCTCGGTGTATCGCTATGGCCTGGGTTTGGTCTGGGACGCCGACGCCGACCCGGCCACTGAATTTCCGTACACCATCTACGTGATGGAAGACTCGCGCGCGCTGGGTGCGCAGCTGCGCGTGTTCCGCAGCCGGGTCTGGTTCTACCTGGGCGGCATCGGCCTGATCCTGCTGCTGCTGCAGACGGTCATCCTGCAGTGGAGCCTGCGCCCGTTGCGGCGGGTGATCACCGAACTGACCAAGGTCCAGCGCGGCGAGACCGAGCGCATGAGCGAACGCCACCCGCGCGAGCTGGAGCCGTTGACCGACAGCATCAATGCCTTCATCGAGGGCGAGCGCGAGAACCTGGAACGCCAGCGCAACACCTTGGCCGACCTCGCGCACAGCCTGAAGACGCCGATCGCGGTGCTGCGTACGCAGATGGACAGCGGCGCCGGCGATGGCGCCCTGCGCGAAGAGCTGGACGTGCAGCTGCAGCGCATGAACAACCTGGTGTCCTACCAGCTGGCACGCGCGGCCTCGTCGGGCCACAAACTGTTCTCGGCACCGCTGCCGATCGAATCCAACGCCGAGGAAATCGTGCGCGGCCTGGAGAAGGTCTATGCGTCCAAGGGCGTGCTGTGCGAATTCGACATCGACCCGGCCGCGCGCTTCCACGGCGAACCGGGTGACCTGCAGGAGCTGCTGGGCAACCTGCTGGAGAACGCGTTCAAGTGGGCCAAGCGCCGCGTGCTGCTGACCGCGCAGCCGTTGCCGGCGCCGAATGCGCGTCGCGCCGGCCTGCTGCTGGCGGTGGATGACGATGGCCCGGGCATCGCTCCGGAGGACATCGGCAAGGTGCTGCAGCGTGGCGTGCGCGGCGATGAGCGCGTACAGGGCCACGGCATCGGCCTGTCGATCGTGCAGGACCTGATCAAGGATTACCGCGGCGAGCTGCAGGTATCCCGTTCCAGCGAACTGGGCGGCGCCCGTTTCGAAGTGCGCCTGCCGCCGGGGCCTTAAGCCTCCTGCAACCCGATCCGCCGGGCATGGCCCGGCGCTACCGGTCGACGTGCACCCAAGGTAGCGCCGGGCCATGCCCGGCGGACGGATGAATCAGCCGACCATTGCCGGCGGCTCGCCATAGAACCGCCGCAGATGCGCAGCCACCTCCGGCAATGCTTCGGCCAGCAGATCCGGCGCAGAGAAGTGGTACTCGCTGGCCACCGCGAAAAACTCTTCCGGCGCCTCGGCCGCATACGGATCGATCCCTGTTTCCACGCCGGCATCCACCTGCGCACAGAACGCGTCGTACGATTTCTGGAAGTCAGCCGCCCACTCGCGTTGCCAGGCACGCGGCAACGGCGGCGTGCCGTCCATCGCACCGTCGAGCGCATCCAGCTTGTGCACCATCTCGTGCACGGCCACGCAGTAGCCCTCATGCGGTGCCGCCAAGTCGGCCTGCACATCGGCCCACGACAGAATCAACGGACCGCTGTCCCACGACTCGCCGATCAGCTCGTCATCCCACTCGTGCAGTACCCCGGCGGCATCCATGTGGCTGCGATGCACGCGGAACGCATCGGGGTAGACGATCAGCTGCGACCAGCCCTCCAGCCCGACCTCGCCGAACTCCAGCAGCGGCAGGCAGCACAGTGCGGCCAGCAGCACGCCATCGGCCGGCTGCAGTTGCAGTTCGCCAATCGGGGTAATGGTCTTTTCGTGCAGGAAACGCGTGGCTAGCGTGCGCAACCGCGCACGGCGCGTATCATCCAGTCCGCGCAGCCAGGCTGCACGGCGCAGGGCATCATTCCAGTGTTCGTCTTCAATCGGCCGCGGCGCAGGCCGCAGCCACTGCAGCAACGACTTGATCAGCGGAACATACCCGGCAGGTAGCTGTGCCACTTCGGCGCACGGATGCGCTGCAGTACATCGTCGTCACCGCCACCGCCGCTGCTGGTCGCGGCGGCCGGACGTACCGGTGCCGGCTTGGCGGCCGTTGCTGTCGGCGTGTTGGTCGGTGCGCGCTGCGAGGCTGCATCGCTGGCCGAGTAGACGCAGGCGCCACGGCTGTCATCAAGCGCTGCTGTGGCAGATGCCGCGAAGGGCATTGTCAGCAGGATCAGGCAATGGGCATAACGGCGCATTGACGACATCCACGTTAAGGGAAGGTGAGTTCCCGATTCTAGCCCGAACCCGGCGCCAGATTGGAAGCCCGCCGGAACCGGGGCCGGCGGGCGCCGCTGGCGGCTTTCCCGCATAATTCCGTCCTGACCTTGTGGAAGCTGCCGTGGACGATCGCCAATTGCTGGCCAAACTCGCTGCCGGTCGCCTGTCCGGCGACGCCCTGGCCCGTGAGCTGGGCCAGACCCGGGCCGCCATTTGGAAGCGAATTCAAGGGCTTAGAGCCGCTGGCGTCGAGGTTGAAGGGCGCGCAGGCGAGGGCTACGGGCTGACCCGGCCGGTCGACCTGCTGGACGCCGGGGCCATCCGCGCCGGCCTGCCCAAGGAGGCCGCAGCCCTGCTGCACGACCTGCAGGTGGCCTGGACGGTGGACTCCACCAACGCCGAATTGCTGCGCTGCAGCGCGCCCCAGCGCGGTGTCAGCGTCCTGTTGGCCGAACGCCAGACCGGTGGCCGAGGCCGCCGCGGGCGCACCTGGGCGTCGCCGCTGGCCGCGCATGTGTATCTCTCGGTGCTGCGGCTGTTCGAGGGTGGCCTCGGCCGCTTGGCCGGGCTGAGCCTGGTCGCCGGCGTCGCCGTGGCCGAAGCCCTGCACGACCTGGGCTACGCGCAGGCGCAGCTGAAGTGGCCGAACGACGTGCTGGTCGATGGCCGCAAGCTGGTGGGCCTGCTGGCCGAGGGCGGTGGCGAATACGCCGGCCCGGCGCGTGCAGTGATCGGCATCGGCATCAACACACATATGCCGCCGTCGTTCGCCGAGCAGATCACCCAGCCGTGGGTGGACCTGGACACGCTGGCCGGCAAGCCGGTGGACCGCAACGTAGTGGTCGCCGCCGTGCTGACGCGCCTGCTGCCGGCGCTGGAAGAATTCGATCGCGAAGGTCTGGCGCCGTTCCTGCCGCGCTACGCCGCGTTCGACATGCTGGCCGGCCGCGAAGTGCGCGTGGAACTGGACGGGCAGTGGCAGCACGGTACCGCGCTCGGCCTGGCCAATGACGGCGCGCTGCGCGTGCGCATCGATGGCCAGGAACGCCTGCTGCACGCCGGCGAAGTCAGCGTGAGGGCGGCATGAGCGATTGGTTGTTCGACCTGGGCAACTCGCGCTTCAAGTT
>Ga0308165_1006553_pt1 | contig 10195 bp, 9 predicted proteins | sample PhyWR2_FD_201032 | JGI IMG/M metagenome (GOLD analysis project Ga0308165, IMG submission 201032) | Phyllosphere microbial communities from UC Gill Tract Community Farm, Albany, California, United States - DLSLW.R2 | ecosystem: Host-associated > Plants > Phyllosphere > Unclassified | place: USA... | reverse complement strand
CCATCAGGTGCGGCAGCCACAGCACGATCTGCGGGAACACCGTCATCAGCACCAGCGCCACCAGCAGCACGCCGATGAACAGCCAGGCTTCGCGGATCATGCCCTTGAGCGAGACGCCGGCCAGCGCATTGATGACGAACAGCAGCATGCCAAAGGGCGGCGTCACCAGCCCGATCATCATGTTCACCGCCAGCACCACGCCCAGGTGCACCAGGTCGATGCCCAGCAGCTTGGCCGTGGGCAGCAAGATGGGCACCAGCACCAGCAGCATGATGGAGGTGTCCAGAAAGCAGCCGAGCACCAGGAAAACAATGTTCACCAGGATCAGAAAGCCCAGCGGCGACAGCTGCATGCTGGTCAGCCAGGCGGCCACCAGGCCGGGCACGTTCTCGGCTGTGAAGGCATAGTTGATGACGAAGGCCGAGGCAATGATCAGCGTGACCGAGGCGCTGGACTTGGACGACTCCACCAAAATCTCGTAGAGCCGGCGCCAGCTCAGCGCCCGGTAAACGATGCTGGCCAAAAACAGCGCATACAGCGCAGCCACCGAGGCGGCCTCGGTCGGCGTGAAGATGCCGGTGTAGATGCCGCCCAGCAGCACGACCGGCAGCGTCAGCGGCAAGACGCCGCGCAGCAGGACGCGCGGGTAGGCGCTGAGGGCCAGCTTCTCGCCGCGCGGCAGGTTGCGCTTGGCGGCCACGAACTGCACCGCCAGCATCAGGGCCACGGCCATCAAAAGGCCCGGCACCACGCCACCCAGGAACAGCGCGCCCACCGACGCGCCCGACACCATGGCGTAGATCACCAGCGGAATCGACGGCGGAATGATCGGGCCGATGGTCGATGACGCGGCCGTCAGCGCGCCGGCGAATTCGGCGCTGTAGCCGTTTTTCTGCATCATGCGGATGCTGACGATACCGGGGCCGGCGGCGTCGGCAATGGCGCTGCCGCTCATGCCCGAGAAAATCACGCTGACGATGATGTTGACATGCGCCAGCCCGCCGCGCAGCCGCCCGACGATGGCCAGCGCAAAGTCGAACAGCCGCTCGCTGACCGTGCCCGAGTTCATGACCGCCGCCGCAAAGATAAAGAGCGGAACGGCCAGCAAGATGTAGCTGTTGTACAGGCCGTTGAGCACCTGCTCGGCCACCAGCCCGAGATCCTGGCGCTTGACGGCCAGATAGGCCACGCCGCTGATCAGCATGCCAAAACCGATCGGCAGGCGCAGCACCAGCGTCACCACCAGCATCGCCAGCAACACCATCAAAGCCTGGCTCATAGCTGCTCCTTCCAGTTTTTTCCCAGCAGACGGACGAACTTGACGACATAGCGAATGCCGATGACCGCCACGAACAGCACGAAGGGCGCGAACACATAGGAAAAGGGTATGTCCAGCACCGGCGTCTTCTCGCGGTGCATGAAGCGCACATAGTCAAACGCCTCGGGCAGCAGCCACAGCAGCAGCCCGGCCGTCAGGGCGGCGCCCAGCAGGCCGAAGATGCGCTGCCCGCCGGGCGGCAGGGCCGCATAGACCAGGTCGAGCATGACATGCTCCTTTTCCTGCAGCAGCGTGGCCGCGCCCCAGAACACCATCAGGATGTACAGCACCACGATCAGCTCGTCCGACCAGGCCAGCGGCCGGTTGAACAGGAATCGCATGCTGACCTGCACCACGAACACCAGAAACAGCAGGGCGAAAACGGCCGCCGCCACGCCTTCGGCGATACGCCGTGAACGCTCCAGCATCGATGCCTCCCTTATTTGGTCTGGTTCACGCGCTCAAGCAGGCCCTTGGGCCAGACCTTGGCGTAGTCCGAGTTCTGGTAGGCGGTCTGCACCGACTTGCGAAAGGCGTCCACGTCGGGCGTCGTGACCTGCAGCCCCTGCTGCTTGAAGAACTCCACCAGCTGCGACTCCTCCTTGAGGCGGTTGTCGTTGTTGTAGCTCGCCGCCGCCTGCGCCGCCGCCGTCACCTTCTGCTTTTGCGCCGGGTTCATGGCATTCCAGGCCTTGTTGGAAATCGTGATGAAGATGCCGTCCACCAGGTGGCTGGTCATCACGATCTGCTTGGTCACCTCGTAGAACTTGGCCGCGCGCACCGAGGGCAGCGGGTTGTCCTGGCCGTCAATGGTGCCGGTCTTCAGGCCCAGGTAGACCTCGCCGAAGGCCAGCGGCGTGGGCGTGGCGCCCAGCGCCTCGCCCAGGAACAGCCACTCCTTGGTGCCCGGCATGCGCAGCTTCACGCCCTTGAGGTCGGCCGGCGTCTTGACATTGCGCGCCTCGCGCAGGTTGACCTGGCGCGTGCCCAGGTAGGCGGTCGCCAGCGGCGTGACGTCCATCTTTTCCGACACGGTCTTGAAGAGTTCGGCGCCGATCGGGCCGTTGAACACCTTCTGCTGGTGCGCCGGGTCGCGGATCACGTAGCCGGCGGTGAAGATCGAGAACTCGGGTACCAGCTTGGCGATGTCGAAGGCCGAAATGGCCGACAGCTCCAGGTTGCCCCGGGCCATGGCGGCCGGCTCGGTGCCCTGCTTGAAGAGCGATGCGTTCAGGTTGATCTGCACGTCGAACTCGCCCGGCGCGCTTTTTTCCAGGTTGTCCTTGAAGACGGTCCACATCTTGGCGTGCCAGTCGTCGGACACGGCGGGCGTCGAGACGCGCAGCACCGTCTTGTTCTGGGCCTGCGCCAGCTGCGGGGACAGCAGCAGCGCGCCCATCATCAGCGCGGCGGAGGCGCCGGCCAGCAGGCTGCGGCGAAGCGGGGAAGTGTTCATGGTTTTGTCTCCTGATCGGGTTTTTCGGGGTTCACGTTGTCATCGGGCAGCGGCGCGGTACGGCCGGCTCAGTCGGTCTGCGGGTCGATGCCGAAGGCCTCGACGGCTTCGCGCAGCGCCTGGTACTGTTCGGGCTTCAAGGCCACCAGCGGCGCGCGTACCCGCAGCCAGGCCTCGTCGCCGCTCTGCAGCGCCATGATGCCCTTGAGCGCGGGCATCAGCGAGTAGTCGCCCAGCAGCTCGATCAGGCGGATCACGCGCTCGCGCTGGGCCGGCGTGCCGGGCGCATCGGGCTGGCGCACCAGGGCGTCCACGGTGCGCGGCATGAAGTTGGCCAGCCCGCTGATGGCGCCTAGGCTGCCGCGCCGGCCCATCTCCGGCAGGTCCGGCTCGTAGCCGACGTACACCGTGAGCTCCTTCATGAAGGCATCGGCCAGGCCGACCGAATGCGCGGTGGTGCAGGCGCTGTCCTTGATGCCGACGATGGTGTCGGGGTAGAGGTCCTTGAGCGTGCGGATCACCTGGTGCGACAGGCCCACGCCGGTCACCTGCGGGATGTGGTAGAGGTAGAGCTTCAGGCGCGGCAGGTCGCTTCCCATGCCGTCGATCACCTGGCGGTAGCTGTCGATGATGCCCTCGTCGGAGACGCCCTTGAAGAAAAAAGGCGGCAGCATCAGGCAGCCGTGCACGCCGGCGCGTACCGCATGGCGCGTGAGCGCCAGCGTCTCGGGCAGGGCGGCGCAGCTGGTCGAGACGATGATCTGTTCGGGCCGGATGCCGCGCGCGATCAGCTGCTCGATGGCCTCCTTGCGCTCGTCCAGCGAGAAGGACGGGCCCTCGCCGGTGGTGCCGAACGGCGTCACGCCGGGGCAGCCGCTGGCCAGCAGCGCGTGGCAGTGGGCCGCCAGCTTGTCATGGTCGATGCCCAGGTCGGGCCTGAGCGGCATCAACAGGGCCGGCCAGATGCCGCTGAAGGCGGCGGTTTTCACGGGTAGCAGGGAATCGGTCATCCAGGGTTCTCCAAAGACCACGGCATGTCGGGCCGTGGCAGTCCGAGTACGCGACGGTGCGCACTTTCAATGTGGTGGGCCAGGCGCGCCAGCACGGCCTGCGCATCGCGCCGCTTGAGCGCGTCGATGAACCAGAGGTGCTCCTCCATGGCCGGAACGAGCACATCGGGCGAGAGGGTCGAGCCTTCGAGCTTGATCAGGCGCACGCGCAGGCTGTTGATGCGGTACACCTCGGAAATCAGCTCGTTGCCCAGGGTGTCGATCATCAGGTCGTGCAGGCCCCAGTCCACCTTGGTCGCGTCCTTGAGCAGGTCGTCGTCGATCACGCTGCTGCGGGCGCGGCGCACGATGTCCAGGTGCGCCTGTTCGATCACCGCCAGGTCGCGGTCGGACACGGTGCTGACGAAGCGGCTGGCCGCCTCGCGTTCGAGCAGGCGGCGCAGCTGAAAGGCGTTGTTGATCAGCTTCAAGTCCACATGGGCCACCTGCAGGCCGCGCTGCGGCACGGTTTTCAGCAGCCCCTCGGCCTCCAGCCGGGGAATGAGCTCGCGCACCGCGCCCAGCGGCATGCCCAGCAGCTGCATCAGCTCGCGCTGCGAGACGAACTGGCCGGGGCGGATGTTGGCATCGACGATCTGCTGCTGAAAGCTCTCGTAGGCCTGGGCGCGCAGGCTGGTCGGTGCGCCGTGGGGCAGGGTGCTCATCGGGTGGCGGCTCCGTCAGTCCGGGTCGCTGGCGATCACGCCCTTGCGCAGCAGGATGTTGCCGTACTTGCGCGTCTCGCCGGTCTGCAGCAGCAGAAAGGCGCCGCGCGCCCGGTCGTAGAACGCAAAGCGCTCCAGCGAGGCGGCGGGCTGCTGGCCCGCTTGCCGCAGCGCCTGGGCGAACTCGGCGACCGGCGCGGGCACGGCGCCGGCGTCGCCGACCGGCTGCATCGTCCAGGCGGCCTCGGGCACGAAATCATCGAGCGGCAGCAGCTGCAGCACGGCCCCGAGCGTCTCGGGCGCCCCGGCGCCGGGCAGCAGCACCAGCCGGGCGCCGCCGTCGCGGGCCACGCGGGCAGCCGGAAAGTTGGCGTCCACGATCGCCACGTCGTCGCCATGGCCCATGCTGGCCAGCGCATGCAGGGCGTCGGGCGTGAGCAGCGGAGGAATGTTTTTCAGCACCGGGCGGTCTTTGGTCGTGAAGGATGGGGAGCGGCTGGCCGGCCTGTTGGCCTGCCGGGCCATCGGGGCCGGACCACGGGATTTCCCCGTGTCGATGACTGACATGTTAGTTATACGATGGGTAAACTTTTATCGGGATTTACCCTGCCATGACACCTTTCTTTCCTCCTTGCGCCGGCAGCGGCCTGCGCCTGGGCCTGGGCGGCGCGCCGCTGGGCAACCTGTTCTCGGCGGTGAGCGACGCCGATGCGCGCCAGCTGGTCGAGGCCGCCTGGCGCAGCGGCTGCCGCAGCTTTGACACCGCGCCGCACTACGGCCACGGCCTCTCGGAGCGCCGGCTCGGTGACGGGCTGCGGGCGCAGCCGCGCGAGTCCTTCGTGCTCTCCAGCAAGGTCGGCCGGCTGCTGCGGCCCGACGCCGCCGCGCCGCGCGCGCAGCACGGCTATGTGGACATTCTGCCGTTTCGCCAGACCTGGGACTACAGCGCCGCCGGCACGCGCCGCAGCGTCGAGGACAGCCTGCAGCGCCTGGGCCTGGGGCGGCTGGACGTGGCCTATGTGCACGACCCCGACGCCGCCACGCACGGCGCGCAAGCGCCCGCCGTGCTGCGGCAGGTGCTGGACGAAACCCTGCCGGCGCTGCGCCAGCTGCAACAAGAAGGACTGGTGCGCGCCATCGGGCTGGGCACCAACGACGTGGCCGTGGTGCTGCAGGTGCTGGCCGAGGCCGACCTGGACGTGCTGATGCTCGCCGGCCGCTACACCCTGCTCGACCACGGCGCGCTGCCCGAACTGCTGCCGCAATGCGCCGCGCGCGGCGTGCGCATCGCGCTGGGCGGCGTGTTCAATTCCGGCATCCTGGCCACCGGCAGCCGCGCCGGCGCGGCGACCTTCGACTACGCGCCGGCCGCCGGAGAGTGGCTGGCGCGCACCGCCCGCATCGAGGCAGCCTGCGCGCGCCACGGCGTGGCCCTGCGCGCGGCGGCGCTGCAGTTCGTGCTGGCGCACCCGGCGGTGGACCTCATCATGCTGGGCGCGCGCCGGCCGGCCGAATGGCACGATGCGCAGGCCATGCTGCAGCAGGCCATCCCGCCCGCTTTCTGGGCCGAGCTGCGCGCCGACGGCCTGATTCCCGAGGAAGCGCCCACGCCATGACCATCGATGCCCATTTCCATTGCTGGCAACTCGCCCGCGGCGACTACGGCTGGCTCACGCCGGCGCTGGGCGCCATCTGCCGCGACGTGGCGGTGGCCGACTGGCAGGCGCAGTCGGCGCCGCACGGCGTGGCCGGCGGCGTGCTGGTGCAGGCCGCACCCACCGAGGCCGAAACCCATTTCCTCCTCGCCCAGGCCGACGCGCACCCGGCGGTGCTGGGCGTCGTCGGCTGGGTGGACATGCTGGCCCCTGATGCGCCCGCGCGCATCGACGCGCTGGCACGCCACCCGCGCCTGAAGGGACTGCGGCCGATGCTGCAGGACATCGAGGACACGCGCTGGATGCTGCAGCCCGCGCTGGCGCCTGCGCTGCAGGCGATGGCCGCGCGCGGCCTGGTGCTGGACGCGCTGGTGCAGCCCCGCCACCTGCCGCACCTCTTGACGCTGGCGCAGCGCCATCCCACGCTCGCGCTGGTGATCGACCACGCGGCCAAGCCGGACATCGCCGCCGGCCAGTGGCAGCCCTGGGCCGACGGCATGGCGCGCCTGGCCGCGCAGACCGGCGCGCTGTGCAAGCTCTCGGGCCTGCTGACCGAAGCCGGGCCCAACCCCGCCCCCGGCGCCGTGGCGCCCTGGGCGGCGCACGTGCTGGCCTGCTTCGGGTCCGGGCGGGTGGTGTGGGGCAGCGACTGGCCGGTGCTGGAGCTGGCCGGCAGTTACGCGCAGTGGTGGGACGAGACCGGCCGGCTGCTGCAGCAGCTGGGCCCCCAGGGCCGCGCCGCCGTGCTGGGCGGCAATGCCCGCAGGCTCTACCGCCTGTAGCGGCTGTAGCGCAGCACCGCGCCGGTCCGCAGCCAAGTTTCAAGCGTCAAACCGGCATGCAGTCCAAGCTGCTTCTGGGCTGCATGCTATGAATTCAATAGCGGACAGCGGACAGCGGCTGGTGGCTGGTGGCTGGTGGGTGGGTGGTGGGTGGTGGTTAACGGTTGCCGGTTGCCGGTTGCCGGTTGCCGGTTGGCGGCCTTCGGAATACCGGCTGCAGGCCCGGGCTTTCCACCAGGCCGGTCCGGCGCCCGCGCCGCCCGGCTAGCGCCGCAAGGCGGCAAACGCCCCGAATTCCCAGCGCCGCATGGCCAGCAGCAGCGTGTAGCCCTCGCGGTCCTTTTCGGCCAGCTTCTGATCGGCCTGGTGCTGCTGGGCAAAGTCCTGCGCCACGCGCTGCATGCGCTCCATGAAGGACGGCGCCAGCGCCCGGCTGACCGAGCCGTGCACTAGCAGCAGGCCCTCGCCGTCGCCGTCGAAGCCGCCGGAAAAATAGTCGAGCAGTGCGTTCTCGCGGAAGTAGTCCATCACCGGGCCGTGCGGGCGCCAGCGGAAGGTCTTGGCCAGCTTGAGCCGGTAGCGGCTCAAGGGTTTGAGCTCGATGATGCCGATGCGGTCCAGCTGCGCCAAGTAGCCGATGCATTCGGCCTGGGTCAACCGGTAGCTGGCGGTGATCTGCTCCAGCGTCCACTGCGAGAGCACGCAGATCGCCGCCAGCAAGAGTTTCTTGTCGGCCACCACGGCCCGCTCCTGCGCCTCGGTCAGCTGCGCCAGCAGCGGCTGCGCGTCGGCCAGCTGGCGCGCCAGCTCGGCAAAGTCGAGTTTCAGCGCCCGGCAGATGGCGTCGATGCGCGACAGCGGCATGTCGCCTTTGGCCAGCATGCGCTTGACGCTGGACTCGGCCATGCCCAGCGCCAGCGCCAGGTCGGCATAGGTCATGCGCGCGGCCTTGAGTTCTTTCTTCAGGAGGACGACGAGGTCGGCGGTGGTGCTCATGGGTATCGATTGTCGGTACCCGGCGCCCGAAACGGCGCGACTGCCTGAAAATACCGGGCCGCGTCACGCGGCGCGCCGGCACAGTCCGGGCAGAATCGGTTTTTTCTCCCTGCGGCCCGCGACAGCCGACCGGCCTTCGCGCGCAGCCCCATCGCCCATCCCAGGAGTCATGCATGAGTGTCGAACTGTCCTCCCCGTCCGGCGCTGCTCCGGCCGTGCCCGCGCCGTCCGTCCAGGCGCACGATGCGCACCCCAACCAGTTCGCCCTGCTGCGCCAGCGCCGCTTCGCGCCCTTTTTCTGGACGCAGTTCTCGGGCGCGGCCAACGACAACCTGTTCAAGTTCGCTTTCACCGTCATGGTGACCTACCAGCTCAGCGTCGGCTGGCTGCCGCCGGCGCTGGCCGGGCTGGCGATCGGCGCGCTGTTCATCCTGCCGTTCCTGCTGTTCTCGGCGACCAGCGGGCAGCTGACCGACAAGTTCGAAAAGACCCGCATCATCCGCTTCGTCAAGAACCTGGAAGTCGCCATCATGGGGATCGCCGCCGTCGGCTTCATGAGCGGCAACGTGAATGTCCAGGTGCCGGTGCTGCTGGGCTGCACCTTCCTGATGGGCCTGCATTCGACGCTGTTCGGCCCGGTCAAGTTCGCTTATTTGCCGCAGGCGCTGACCGAGCGCGAGCTGACCGGCGGCAACGGCATGGTCGAGATGGGCACGTTCGTGGCGATCTTGCTGGGCAACATCGTCGGCGGCCTCCTGGTGGCGATTCCTGGGGTGGGGCCGCAGTACGTCGCTGTGTCGTGCGTGGCGCTGGCGCTGGCCGGGCGGGGGGTAGCGCAGTTCATCCCCAAGGCGCCGGCGACCGACCCCGGCCTGCGCATCAACTGGAACCCGGTCAGCGAGACCTGGCGCAACCTCAAGCTGGCCAAAACCAATCTGGTGGTCTTTCGCTCCATGCTGGGCATCAGCTGGATGTGGTTCTTCGGCGCGGTGTTTTTGAGCCAGTTCCCCAGCTTTGCCAAGGAAGTGCTGCATGGCGACGAGCATGTCGCGTCGCTGCTGCTGGTGGTGTTTTCCATCGGCATCGCCACCGGCTCGCTGCTGTGCGAGGTGCTCTCGCGCCGCCATGTGGAGATCGGCCTGGTGCCGCTCGGGGCGATTGGCATGAGCGTGTTCGCCATCGACCTGTATTTCGCCGCGCGTGGACTGCCAGCGTCAAGCCTGATGGGCGTGGGCAGCTTCATGGGCCGCGCGGCGCACTGGCGCGTCATCCTTGATCTGGCGCTGCTGAGCCTGTTTGCCGGCCTGTACAGCGTGCCGATGTACGCGCTGATCCAGCTGCGCAGCCAGCCCACACACCGCGCGCGCATCATCGCGGCCAACAATATCCTGAACGCGCTGTTCATGATCGTCAGCGCCGTGCTGGCCGGCGCGCTGCTCAAGGCCAATTTCAGCATTCCGCAGATTTTCCTGTTCACCGGCCTGGCCAATGCGGTGGTGGCGTTCTACATCTTTATGCTGGTGCCCGAGTATTTGCTGCGCTTCGTGGCGCTCTTGCTGTCGCGCTGCATCTACCGCTTCAAGGTGCAGGGCGACGAGAACATTCCGGCGCAGGGCGCGGCGGTGCTGACCTGCAACCACGTCAGCTTCATCGACCCGGTGCTCTTGATGGCGGCGAGTTCGCGGCCGATCTACTTTTTGATGGACCACCGGATTTTCAAAATGCCGGTGCTCGGCTGGCTGTTCCGCCTGGCCAAGGCGATTCCGGTGGCGCCGCGCGCCGAAGACCCGGCCGCCTATGAGGCGGCGTTTGAAGCGGCGGCGAAAGTATTGCGCGATGGCGACCTGCTGGCCATCTTTCCCGAAGGCGGCATCACGCACGACGGCCAGCTCCAGCCCTTCAAGGGCGGCGTCATGAAAATCCTGGAAAACGCCGCACGCGACGGCCTCAAGGTGCCGGTCGTGCCGATGGCGCTGACAAATCTGTGGGGCTCGTTCTTCAGCCGCGTCGAGCAGGTGAACGGCAAGCGCGTGGCAATGGTGCGGCCGTTCCGGCGCGGCGTGTTCAGCCGCGTGGGGCTGAACGTGGGCGCTGGCATGGCGCCGGCCGAGGCCAGCCCCGAGGGATTGCAGGCCCGGGTGGCGGCGCTGATGAAGGCTTGACGGTATCGAAAAACGATACTTGCCGGCCATTCAAAAGCAACCGTACCGGATTTTGGCGAAATTTCTCCGGTTGAGGCGCACAGTCGCGCCATTCCCTCAACTTCCGGAGCTT
>Ga0308165_1006551_pt1 | contig 10196 bp, 9 predicted proteins | sample PhyWR2_FD_201032 | JGI IMG/M metagenome (GOLD analysis project Ga0308165, IMG submission 201032) | Phyllosphere microbial communities from UC Gill Tract Community Farm, Albany, California, United States - DLSLW.R2 | ecosystem: Host-associated > Plants > Phyllosphere > Unclassified | place: USA... | reverse complement strand
CTTTGGGACAGATTGAATCAAATTTCCCTGGCTCCAGGGACTAAAGCCGGGTGCACACTTTGGATTGAAATCCGGTGTCTACTATCCCTGAAATCCCCACCAGGGTTTTATCATTTTGTTTAAATGCAGCCAGGGATTCATCAAGATTAAATTTCGCAAACTCCAATGGTTTCAGGACCTTCGGCTGGTAACTTCTGACCTGTGCCAAATTGTATTTAAATTGCTGATTTTTAAGATATTTAGAAAGTTGGTCATCTGTTAACCGGCTTACTGTATCGATGCTTAACTCCGTGGAAACATTACTGGCAACAGTGGAGTTTATATGCCTCAAAGACATGATATAAAACGAAATATCCCATAGTTCTCGCTCTGATAGTTCACTGAAGGACCGCATCGGGGTTCCCTCAAGTCCAAGTTTGATGACGTTGTAAGCTTGAAGCGGAGAAAGACCGGACATCACTTCTTTATCCAAAAAATTTGCAGGCTTAGGGGAAAGGTTGGCAGCGAGCGCTCCATCACCTCCTCCCTTTTCTCCGTGACAGGAAGCGCATTTTTGTTTATAAATCAGAGTTCCAGATTTGAGCGAAGGCCAGCCCTTTGGGCTTAACTTCAATAGGCCCATTGCGAGAATTTTTTCTTTAATGCTGTGGGATTGCAAATCTATTTTTTCGGCGGCTACTTTTTCTCGAATAAATTTCAGAAGATCATCTAAATCCTTCTTAAGCACGCTGAAGGCAGCCTTATTTATTTTTGGATTAAGCTTTGAATGTAATGAGATACATGTTTGGGTGAATTCAGTGATTTCCTGATACTCTGTGTCACTTATTACCTTGCTTTTTTCAACAGCTCCAGGATAATCCTTGGCAACATAATCCAGTAATGTAACCAATGTTCTTACCTCTTTTTCATCGTAACTTTTTTGTGCAAAGCCTGATGAAAACAACAGCAAAAAAAAAGCAGTTAAAGCGGATAATCTAAATTTCATTACATAATTGATTTACAAACATTCTAAATAATCGCAAAGATATTTAAAATACTAATCAAGATAAATGTTAGTTTTGACTTTATTAATCCATTTTACTGATTACTGTGAACACCGAATATATCAAAAGCTTCCTGGTCTTGGCAAAGGAACTCCATTTCTGGAATGCGGCTGCGAAATTGAATCTTCCCCAGTCAACGCTGACGCGTCGTATAAAAATACTCGAGGAAGAGCTTAATGTCCAGCTCTTTGAACGGAACAAAAGAAACGTATCCCTTACCTTAGCAGGATCCCTATTATTGGAAAAGTGGAGTGATATTATGGAGCAATTGGATTTACTTCATGCCTATGCATCAAAAATGAATAATAGCGACATAGGCACAATCTCAATTGGCTATCCAGGCTCAGTAACCTATACCCTGTTGCCGGATATCCTGACTTCAATCGCAGTGATGTACCCTTTAGTAAGGATTAAACTTGTTGAAATGATGTATAAAAATACCGAGGAGTACCTCTTAAATTTTAAGGTCGACATTGCCCTTAGCAGGGATATTCCGAATAGTTCCGCCCTGAATTACAGGAGGCTTGGTAGTGACCATTTCGCAGTTGTTGTTCCTGAGAAACATTCTTTTAAAGTAGTCGATGATCTAAAATCTGCAGATTGGTCAAAAGAAAAGTTTATTCTCCCACCATTGGATGACGGTAGTAATCACGTGCAAACACTTCATGAAATACTAAATTTCTATGGAATCACTCCAAATACTTTTTATGAATCCGACTTTGGCAATACCATTATCAGTCTGGTAAGTAAGGGGGTAGGAATATCAATCCTGCCATCCTCCTATTCGAAGAGCATAGTATCGAATGTGCGATTCATTAAGCTCCCTTTTGAGACTACTCTTCATGTCATATGGCGTGAAAGTGATCATTCAAAACAAATCCGCAAGATTGTAAATGGATTGGGAGCTTATTTTCACCTGTGACATTATCACCGTTGGACAACTCTGGCTGGTAGCATCAAAAAGTTTTTACTCAAGGTAACTCTCCACCACGAAAAATAGAAAAGAGCTACTCTTAGCGAAATATAAACGGTATTAGAAATTATTAAGAGACCAGTAAATTACCAGTGACAAAAGATTATTGTAATTCATTATCTTTTATGTAAGCTGTCCAAAAATAATAAATTGCTATTTACACCCTTTTCAAAAACAAATTGACTATACAGGCTTAATACATCCGTTTACCAAGAATTTGCCAATGCCTTCTAATTTTTGCAAAAATAAGGTTCGGTATATCCCTTATGCCTATTTTGCAAGCCTCAAGGCATCAGCGAACTCATCGGGGAGGGGGCTGTTTATGATAGCTAAGGCGGATGCTTCCACATCGTACTCAACACGTCTGAATTCAATTTCGATACTATTTTTATCGGTTGTGGAACTGCCTGCATTTAAGTGAACTATAACGTAACATCCCTTTAGGTCACCGTCTTTAGGCTTTCCGACGGATCCCAGGTTGATCAAATGTTTAAGCCGTCCATCTCGTGTCTCTAAGATTCGGTGATACGGTTTATGGGAGTGCCCGACAAAAAGCAGATCTGCCTCAGCTTCTTTAAGCATTTCCAAAACATAGTCTGCATCTGTGTCTATCAGGATATATTCATCTATGCTCCTGGTACTGCCGTGCGCAAAAACAAGGTTTAGTTTTTCACCGTTCAGTTTATATTCTAACCTGATATGTGCCGGAAGCGTTGTCAGATATTCCCTGTTATCCTCACGAATCAGGTGATAAGCATATTTTTTTTCCGGTTCATTTAAACTTTCAGGAGTGGTAATGATATTTTCAACTTTTTCGTCATGGTTGCCTTTTAAGGTTGCAATCCCTCTTCTGCGGATTTCATCAATGACTTCATTGGGATAGATATGGTAGCCTACAAGATCCCCCAGACAATATACGGCATCGGGCTTTTGGCTGTCCATATCTTGCAGCATGGCTTCAAAAGCGGGGAAATTGGCATGGACGTCAGAAAATAATGCAATTCTCATATCTGAAAAGGTGTTTAGAATTGTTTGTTAGTTAGTAGCCTCTGTTGTGGTATAATATTTTTTCCTGAACCAGAAGGCCAGATTAACCAAGGCAATCAATGCGGGTACTTCCACCAAAGGTCCGATTACTCCGGCAAATGCCTGTCCCGAATTGATTCCAAACACACCAATGGCCACGGCGATCGCCAGTTCAAAATTGTTCCCAGTGGCAGTAAAGGCAATGGAAGTACTTCTAGAATAATCTGCCCCGAAATACCTGCCTGCAAAAAAGCTGACGATGAACATGATAGAGAAATAGATCACCAGCGGTATGGCAATACGAACCACGTCCATTGGTATCTGTACGATCAGGTTACCTTTCAGGCTGAACATAATGACAATGGTAAACAGCAAAGCGATCAGGGTTATAGGAGATATAAATGGGATAAACCTGTTCTGGAACCAGTCTTCACCTTTGAGTTTGATCAGTGCATATCTGCTGATAACACCCATTGCAAATGGCAATCCTAAATAAATGCCCACGCTTTTTGCGATCTCACCGATGGTTATATTTACTTCAAGGCTTTTCAGGCCAAAGAAAGGCGGCAATATGGTAATAAATATATAGGCAAACACGCTGTATAATAATACCTGGAAAATGCTGTTCAATGCGATCAGGCCAGCGGCATATTCGCGGTTACCTTCTGCCAGTTCGTTCCATACCACCACCATGGCGATACAACGGGCAAGACCGATCAGGATCAGGCCAACCATATATTCAGGATAGTCTCTTAAAAAAGTAATGGCCAGAAAGAACATCAACAAAGGGCCGATTACCCAGTTCAGTACCAGGGAAACGCTCAACACTTTGGTATCCTTAAACACTTCGCCCATCTTTTCATATTTTACTTTGGCTAGTGGCGGGTACATCATCAGAATCAGGCCGATGGCCAATGGGATGTTGGTTGTACCGCTGGAAAAGGAATTGATAAAGCTGGAAGATGATGGGATAAAATAGCCAACACCAACCCCGATTGCCATTGCCATAAAGATCCATAGGGTCAGGTAACGGTCAAGAAATCCCAGTTTTTTTCGTTCTGCAACGGGGGCACAATTGTTTGCACTCATGGTTTATCTCTTTATATACTGGTTTACAAAATCTGCTGAATAGGCTTTGATCAGCTCGCGGACCCTTCTGAATTCGTCCATCACTTCTTCGGGGGTTCCTGTTGCCTTTGCAGGGTCAGGGAAATTCTGGTGGAAGCGGTCTACCTTGCCCGGAAAGAAAGGGCAGGCTTCATTCGCATTATCGCAAACGGTGATCACTGCATCAAAATCAATTCCGGCATATTCATCCACATGGTTCGAGGTATGCCCCGAAATATCGATATGATCTTCAGCCATGACTGCGATAGCTTTTGGATTTACGCCATGTGTTTCAATCCCTGCGCTGTAGATCTCTGCATTGTTTCCGGCAAAATGCCTTAAATAACCTTCTGCCAGCTGGCTTCTGCAGCTGTTTCCTGTACAGAGTACTAATATTTTTTTCATGTTTTTATTCTTGTCCTGTTATTTTACTTCTTCGTTCCATCAGCACTGTATCCCGCCATACCCCGTCCATCTTGCCGATCTTTTCGCGATAACCGATTTTTCTAAAACCGAGCTTTTCGTGGAGGGCGATACTGGCCGTATTTTCAGGAAAGATGCCTGATTGCAGCGTCCAGATGTTACTGGCCTCACTTTCGGTGACCAGCTTTTGCAATAGCGCCCTACCTATCCCTTTACTAAGATAGCCTTCATGTATATAGACGCTCACTTCTGTTACCCCTGCATAGACACATCTGCCTGAAACAGGGGTTAAAGCTGCCCAGCCTGCCACGTTGCCATCAATGATAGCGACATAGCGGAGACCAGCCAGGTGGCCATTGTCCCATTCTTCCCATGCCGGGGCATCGGTCTGAAAGGTAGCCTGCTTAGTGGCGATACCTTGTAGATAAATAATTCTAACCTCTTCCCAGTGCAAGGGGAGTAATTCTATAATTTCCATACGCTGATTAGCAGCAGCCCGAACCGGGTTCACAGGACTGTCCCGCCCCAGCAAGGTTTACCATGTGTAATTTTGGTTTTTCTTCTTTCACCGCTGGTGCGCAGCATTCTTCGCCAGTTGCTGTTGTTCCACAACTTCCACCACGTTCGATTGCTTTACACTGCGTAAAATCAGGGATCAGGTTAACGATCAGGTTATCGCCATCGATCAAAAATTCGCCGGGATACATCTGTCTGGTATCAAACTGTGAGTTTCCAAACTCTATCTTAACGGTTCCCAGGGGGTTAAGTGGTAAAGATTTTTCTACCAGACTTACAATTGACAACGCTTTGCTAACCTGCATGGCCCTTTCGCTGTCCTGTACGGATGGCTCCCAAAGCTGTACGATAATTTCTGTCCAGGTATTCATTTTTCCTCCGCAATCCACAGATACGATCGGTGCCTGTTTGATTTCGGTAATATGGTATGAAGCGTCTACCCATTTCCCTTCCGCATACTGGAACTGTAAGGTTAAATCTGGATGTTGTTCTAATGTGGCTTTAAATGTTTGCCAGTTAGTCAATTCTGCATTGTTCATAATATTGCAATTTAACGATTGATATAAATAAAAAAAGGTTAGCAGCAGCTTGTTTCGCCTTTGTACGAGCCAAAGAATGTACCCAACTGTTCTTCCAATAATTTCCAGGTTTTAGGGTTGATACAATAGCAGACACTCACGCCTTCGATCGTTCCCTGAATGATCCCGGCTGTTTTAAGTTCTTTAAGGTGTTGCGAAATGGTTGCCTGTGCTAAGCCCAATTCCTCTACCAGATCCCCGCAGATACAGGTATTGGATATAAGGATCCTTTGCAGGATGGCGATGCGGGCAGGATGCGCAATTGCTTTCAGCAGTGTGGAAAGCTGGTTCTGCTCGTCGGTGAATATTTCTGATCTTGTAAGTCCCATAATTTTATATCGCAATATTACGATATAAAATCAATAACCCAAAATTAATTTGATTTTTATTTGTGCTGACTAGAAAATCAAAAAGCTGCATTTTACGTTTTCATCCCCTTGAAAAAACCAAAGCCTGCGATCTATTAGGTACTTCAATAACGTCCATCGGTAACAGCATCTACCTTATTTCTTAATTAAAAAATATCAGTCGATTTTGGCATTTCTCGATCTCAGGGAATTTAATATAACTGAAACCGAGCTAAAGCTCATCGCGAGTGCAGCGATCATTGGAGAAAGTAAAATTCCAAAAAACGGATATAAAATACCTGCCGCTATCGGAATGCCCAATATATTGTATCCCAGGGCAAAAAACAGGTTTCCTTTGATATTTGCCATAACGTTATGGCTTAACAACCTTGCTTTTGCGATCCCGTTTAAATCTCCCTTCACCAATGTAATCGCGGCGCTCTGGATCGCTACATCCGTTCCCGTGCCCATCGCAATCCCGATATCAGCCTGGGAAAGTGCAGGGGCATCATTGATGCCGTCACCTGCCATGGCTACCTTTTTGCCTTGGGCCTGTAGTTTTTTTATTTCATTCAGCTTATCTTCAGGCAACATCTGAGCTTTGAACCCATCCAGATTTAAAGTTGAGCTTACTGCCCTCGCTGTATCCTCATTGTCTCCGGTAAACATAATCACCTTGATGCCTTCCTGCTGGAGCTTTAGAATCGCAGCTGCGCTGGAAGGCTTGATCTTATCCGAAATCACCACAAACCCCACTGCCTGATTTTCAACCGCCAAATAAGAAACTGTTTTACCCTGCCTTTGAGCTGCACTAACCTGCTCGGCCAGACTTGGATCAATCACCGCTTTAACATGCTCCATCAGTTTTTGGTTCCCCAAAGCCAACCTTTCTCCATCCAAGATACCCATTACTCCCTTCCCGGTAACGGCCTCAAAGTCAGATATAGCCTTAACGGATATTTCGTTTTCCTCCCCATAACGCAAAGTTGCCTGTGCCAATGGATGTTCGCTGCTGCTGTTCAAAGTCACAATTTTCTCCAGGATCTGTTTTTCGGTAAGGCCCTTATCTACGCTAACCACACTTTCTACCGAGGGCTTTCCCTCTGTGACCGTACCAGTTTTATCGATGACCACTACATCAATCGCATTCATTTTCTCAAGAGATTCCGCATTTTTGATCAGTATACCAGACTGGGCACCCTTACCTACTCCCACCATTACCGACATTGGGGTAGCCAGGCCCAGCGCACATGGACACGCTATAATCAATACCGCGATTGCATTTACAAAAGCATAAACGTAGGCTGGATCGGGGCCGTATACTGCCCATACCACGAACGTTGCGATCGAAATCAATACCACAACAGGCACGAAATAACCTGAGATTTTATCCGCCATCTTTTGGATAGGCGCTTTTGAGCGGCTGGCGGAATTGACCATTTCGATGATCTGTGACAGCAGCGTTTCTGAGCCAACTTTTTCGGCAAGCATCACAAAAGTCTTATTGCCATTGATGGTACCTGAACTTACCTTGTCGCCTTTTTTTTTCTCGACAGGAACGGGTTCTCCTGTGATCATGGACTCATCAACAATAGCTTCCCCGGTCTTAATACTACCATCCACCGGAATTTTTTCACCAGGCTTTACCCTCAGCAGGTCTCCTTTCTGAATATCATCAATGGATACTGATATTTCCTTATCTCCAACCACTTTTGTTGCTGAATTAGGGGCCAGCTTCAACAGCTCCTTAATGGCGCTGTTGGTTTTGCCATGCGCCCGTGCCTCCAAAAGCTGACCGAGCAGTACCAGCGTAAGTATCACGGTTGCCGCCTCAAAATAAACGAAAACGGTACCATGATGTGTTTTAAGCTGATCAGGAAAAACTCCGGGGAGTAGAAGGGCAACAATACTGAAGCCCCAGGCTACCCCGGCACCAATCCCAATCAGTGTAAACATGTTCAGTTTCCAGGTTATTATAGATTGCCATGCACGCTGAAAGAACATCCAGGTTGCATAAAAGACCACCGGAATAGAAAGAAAAAACTGAATCCAATTCCAGTATTTAAGTTCCAATAGATCAAACAAAGGATTGCTGGGAATCATTTCCGTCATGGCAATAACAAAAATGGGTATGGTAAAACCTGCTGCTATCTTGAACTTTTTGAGCAGGGTATTATAAGTTTTATCTTCTTCTTCAAGGTTTGTCCCAGTAGGCACCAGGTCCATTCCGCAGAGCGGACATGATCCTGGTTTGTCCCTGATAATCTCGGGATGCATGGGGCAGGTAAACTGAGATGCCTGTTTCTTGGCTGGCTGTTTTATCAGGTCCATCCCGCATACAGGGCAATGACCTGGCTTATCATAAGTCTTCTGACCTTCACAGTGCATAGGACAATAAAACAGGCCTCCCTCTTCATTTTTATCATCATTTTGAGCCGCGGGACTTTGCTCATTGGCTGAATGATCCTGATTATGATGTTCTGACGAATTTAGAACATGTTTTTTCTGAACTGCCATTTCAATACCATAATGTCCGGCGGCAGAAAGAGCCTCCTGCAGCTTTTCCATGGGGACATGTTCTTGCATAGTTATGACGGCTTCAGCAGGTTCAAGGGTTACCTGTGCAGAAACGCCATCAATCGCATTCAGCACATTTTCAACTTTGCTCCGACAGCCCTGACAGCTCATTCCGGTTATTTTATAGGTGTGTTCCATGTTTTTGATTTGTTAGTAGCTTAATGTCAATCCGGCGCCATAGCCCATATCACTGTCGTAATGCGTTGAAAGCCCAAAGTACTTCGTAACGATGTACCTGAATCCAGCCATATATTCCTTATCGGTATTGACCATAAACTGGAAGCGCAGTCTTTTGGAAACAGGGATATCTTCCCTCATCAGCTGAAACCTGACATTCCCCTTGTGATCGAGGGAAGCATCTGCAACGATCAACAGCGGTAGGGTATATTGAACTCCCAAATGAAATACCTGCCTGAAATTTTTGGTATTTCCCTGCCCGAAAAGATTGTTTCCCGGCGAAAGTGATTGCCCGAAAACATTCTTGTCCAAGGGATCAACCGTTCTTTTTCTAAAATCCCATCCGACATAGGGCAATAGCCATTGGTTTCGCCCGATATATCTTCCAAAATGACTTTCACTTTCATAGCCCATTTCCTTGTCAAACCCAATCCGCCATTCAGTGGTAAAGCGGTAACGGGTATTGGCGAGCATAACCTCACCATCACTTCCGTTTGTTTCAATCCCAACCCTTGCCATTGGATGAAATGCCCTGTCATCACTGAAAAGTTTGCGCTGTGCCAGCTTGGGGTCCGGAATTTCGGGATTAGGCGGAGAATTCTCATAACTGAATACCCTTCCCATACCGCTCATCATATGGTAGAGAATATGGCAGTGGAAAAACCAGTCGCCTCCTGGCTCTGTTGCTGCAAATTCAAGGGTATCCCGCTCCATGGGCATGATGTCGATAATGTTCTTCATTGGGGCATATTCTCCCTGCCGGTTAATTACCCTGAAGTCATGGCCGTGAAGGTGCATAGGATGGCGCATCATACTGTTGTTGTAAAGGATTATCCTAACATTTTCGCCCTTTTTTATCAGTATCTTATCGCTTTCAGAAACGGTTTTGTTATCCAGCGTCCAGACGTAACGGTTCATATTTCCCGTAAGGTCAAACTTGAGTTCCTTCCATGGGCCTTTTGGCAGGGTTGTTTTCTTTGGATCTCGAAGCATATTATAGTTCAGAGTAACGATATCGGCGGTTTCTGCCTCCATATTCATACCTGCCATGGTCTTGTCACCAGACATCTGCATACCCGGCATCCCCTTCATTTTTTTCTCTGTTTTCGGATTTTCTTCACCGGTTACCTCCGGGTACATCACCGTATTCATATCCATAACCTGGTTCTGCATCTTCATGCCTTCCATCTGTACCATATTGCCGCTCATATCCATCATATCGTTCATCATCTTCATTCCGGCAAAATATTTCAGTTTGGGCATTTTCTCTGCATGCACCTTTTCTCCCTTGCCCAGCCATAGCGATGCTGATCCCGTACGGTCTTCAGGAGTGACCAAAAATTCATAGCTCTTATTTTCCGGAATCGTGACCACTACATCATAGGTTTCGGAAACCGCTATAATCAGCCTGTCGACCTCTACAGGCTCC
>Ga0308165_1006549_pt1 | contig 10197 bp, 9 predicted proteins | sample PhyWR2_FD_201032 | JGI IMG/M metagenome (GOLD analysis project Ga0308165, IMG submission 201032) | Phyllosphere microbial communities from UC Gill Tract Community Farm, Albany, California, United States - DLSLW.R2 | ecosystem: Host-associated > Plants > Phyllosphere > Unclassified | place: USA... | reverse complement strand
AATCCTTTTAAATAATTAAAGACGCCATGTGTTTATCATAATTATTATCCTGCTCCATCGGACGAACAAAATGCTATCAAATCCCATTAATCGTTAAAAGCCTTACAGCAAAAGAGGTTTAAGTACGTATTTAAAACTCGCAACAATGCTATATGCGCTATTTTAATCTCGCGAAGCATTTGGAATCATCCTAGTCACGCCATTTTTTAATATCGGAAAATACTTAGATATAGTTTTTCCTATAAAGTTAATACACGTCAGCACAACACATGCGTGTATTAATAATTAATAGAGAATGAGAAACGTTAAACGAAGTTGCGTTAAGGAGTGGCAATAAGAAGTGGTAATAAGAGGTGAAAATAAAATAGGAGGATGTTTGTTGTCTCTAGAGAACAGCCAGAAAACTGGCTGTTCTAGAACCATAATAGCGTCAGTGCTTATGGCAGCTCGTTACCGGCTGCGCGATAAATTTCATACCATTCTTCACGCGTTAACGTGATATCGCATGCCTGACATATTTGCTTGAGGCGCGAAGTGCTCATCGTGCCTGAAATCATCTGCATATTGGCCGGATGACGTAAAATCCACGCCGTTGTAATAGTGGTATTTGATACGCTATAACGCGCCGCAATCTCATCAATTTTCTGATTCAGTTCTGGGAACTTAGGATTGCCGAGGAATACGCCTTCAAACATACCGTATTGGAACGGAGACCATGCCTGAATAGTCACGTCATTTAAACGGCAATAATTCAATACTTCACCGTCGTGATCGAGACTCGACGCATTTTCCATATTGACGTTAATACCACTGCGGATCATACCGCTATTGGTAATACTCAATTGAAGCTGATTAGCCAAGATCTTTTGGCTCATAAACTTTTGCAGTAAAGCCATCTGCATTGGGCTTTGGTTTGAGACACCAAAACGGCGCACTTTGCCGGTATTCAGTAAGTGATCAAACGCCTCAGCCACTTCTTCCGGTTCCATTAGCGCATCGGGGCGATGTACCAGCAGCATATCGAGATAGTCGGTATCTAAACGTTCTAAGATGCCGTCTACTGATTTTAAAATGTGCTCTTTAGAGAAATCGAACAGGCCTTTACGAATCCCACATTTAGACTGCAAGAAAACCTTCTCACGACGGTCATCATTGAGTTTGGCTGCGCGAGCAAAAATACGCTCACATTCGCCGCCGCCATAGATATCTGCGTGGTCGAAGAAGTTTGCGCCCAAATCCAGCGCGGTTTGCACAAAAGTTTCGGCCTCTGCGGCTTTCAACTCATCCATACGCATACAGCCCACCACAATGGCAGGAACATGCAGGGTAGAACCACCTAATTTAATTTGTTTCATCAAACTGCCCTATCTAGTTAGCGGTGTCGAATCACGGCCACCGCTATTGATGATGACGAAAATCGCCGCAAAAAATTTAATGTCATACTCGAGTTTATACCCCAAATAATGGGAGCTGCTTCAAGTATGAAGGGGTTATATCGCTCGCTCTGGTTCAGTCACAAAGCGCTGGCGATACTCTCGTGGTGTTAGCCCAGCATCACGGGTAAACACCACGGAAAAATAGTTGCTGTCTTCAAAACCACAGCGCGTCGCAATTTCACTGATACGGTAGTCGCTGCGCCTCAACAATCGCTTAGCCTGACACAAACGCAACTGACGCAGGTAATGACTGATCGACATCCCTGTTTGCTGGCGAAATAGCTGTTTCAGCGAGCGTTCAATCAGCTGATGCTCGGCGCAGAAAGCCGCTAAATCAAAATGGCTGTCGAGTCCACCTTGCAGCGAAGCCATCAGCAAATCAAGCTGTTCGCCAGCCGGTAGCAAATAGACACTCTCCGCCGTGTAACGATAACGTTTTAGCACAATGGCTAACTGCAACAGCAGAGCTTCAGTCAACTGAATCGAAAGTGCGTCGGTTTTGCGACTCTCTTGCGCCAACTGAGCAATAATCGGCCTCGCCTGCGCTAAACCACCGGTGCTTAAACGCCAATGATTTTGTCGAGTAGTCTCATCAAACGGCGGCAGTAATAGATTCCATTGGGCGTTTAAACGTAAGCGCTCGGGGCAATAGATAATATTGTCGAGAACCAGATCGTTAACCGATTCGTAGCTATGACAGTCCTCGGCGTTGATATAGAAAATATCGCCGCAGGTTATCCGATACGGTCGATCGTTGAGAACGTGCAAACCGTTGCCACGCCAAACGATCACGATCTCGCAAAACTGGTGGGAATGTTCGGCAAAAACCTGCTGTGGATAACGATCCGCAACCGCGACCGGCATCTGTTCTGAAGGAAAATAATCCCGATTCTCCAGCACTAACGGCTTTCGCATTCCCCGCCTCCCACGCTTATTTAGCCAGAAAGTATTACAGAATCATCATGGTTTTACGTTGACGGCTTTCTCGATTCCGCACATTGTATTTCGCCGTTAAGTAACAAAATGTCACTTGGTTTAACGTGATTAGATGGTTATCCCTGATAACGCAAGGCTCGAGGAGATTGGTCAAACTCGCGTTTGAAAAGCGTAGAAAAATGATTGCTGTCGCCAAAACCGCACTGATAGGCAATATCCGTCACGCTGCTATCGCTGTGGCAAAGTTGGTGACGAGCTTGCAAAAGTCGCAGGCGAGTCAGATAGCGCTGCGGTGTCATGCCGGTATGGTTTTTAAGCTGGCGGTGCAAGGTGCGAAGCGGCAAAGAGAAACGATCAGCTAATTCCGTCCACTCAACAGATTCGGCGTAGTGATGCTGTAACCAGTCCAATAACTGGCGTAAACGCCCTTCCTGATCGTCTCCCACCTGAGCAGAACATCCCTGCCAAAGCTGCACAATAAGCTGCATAAAGACGCTTTCATGTAACGCAATATCTTCGGCTCGCTCGCTGGCCGGTGTTTGTTCGAGTTTCGCCATCAGCATTTTTACCTGCGTCAACACCTGCTGGCTGATACGCCAATGCGAGGGATAAACCCCTTCAGATTCTTGCGGTAAAAATTGCTCAACGCCCGATAAAAACTTAAACGCATCCGGCGCTCGAAAGAGCACATTGGTGAGAAATAGACCGTCTGTATGTTCAAACAAATGACGATCGTGATCGCGAACGAAACAGACGCATCCACTGTTGAGCGTATAGGGATTGCCGTTGAAAACGTGCACGCCAGCGCCCTGCTCTACAATCACAATTTCATAGAAATCATGATGATGTTCGGGAAATTCCGGCTGCGGAGCGCGAGGTTCAATGGCGACAGGCGCATAACCAGAAGCGAAAAAATCAATACTATGCAAAACCGTCATCGTCAGACTCCTTATCTTATCGGGGTATCAACGCGGGTGATTTATCCAGCGGTTTGCTATGGCTCGATAGTAGAAGAAGGCTGAAAAATGAACCTTAAACTTTTGACGCCAAAACGGCTTTTAGCGTTCGTTTATTTAAGAATGCGCGACCAATATTAAGAAATGCGGCGAACATCACAGGCCAGCGCATCTAAGAACTGTGACTTACTTCACTTTCACCTTTGCTGTATTGCCATCGCCATAATTTCGCTGGCATTCATGAGAAGGTGCCCCACCAAGCAAGTTTCTACACTGACCGTCATTGATAAATAAGAATGTTCAACGACGGACGGTTCAACATGACGACACGCCATATTGCCGCAATCGATCTTGGTGCCTCCAGCGGGCGAGTGATGCTGGCGAGTTACCACGTCGGCACGCAACACCTTACGCTAAAAGAGATCCGCCGCTTTACCAATCGGCTGGTACCTCGTGACGGTTTTGATACTTGGGATCTTGATACCCTTGAGCAGGAAATTCGTACCGGGCTTGAGCAAATTGATGCTGAAAATATCCCATTAGACAGCATTGGCATTGATACCTGGGGCGTAGATTTTGTGTTGTTGGATGCCAGCGGCGAACGAGTCGGCCATCCCGTCGCTTATCGAGACGATCGTACGCACGGCCTGATGGCACAGGCGCAAGAGCACTTAGGTAAACCGTTTATCTATCAACGTACCGGCATTCAGTTTTTGCCCTTCAATACCCTTTATCAGCTGCGTGCGCTCAGCGAACAGCAGCCTGAGTTGCTGGATCGGGTTGAGCATTTACTGCTTATTCCCGATTACCTTCATTACCGTTTAACAGGGCAAATGAACTGGGAATACACCAACGCCAGTACAACACAGCTGTTGAATATCCACAGCGGCGATTGGGATACCGATTTGCTGAACTATGCCGGTGTTCCGGCTCGCTGGTTTGGCAAACCGGCCCAGCCGGGTCAGCGTATCGGTTGCTGGCAAAGCCCGAAAGGACAACAGGTTCCAGTCGTTGCCGTTGCCACCCATGACACCGCCAGCGCGGTGATTGCCACCCCAATGCAGGATAGCGATTCGGCCTATCTCAGCTCAGGTACATGGTCATTAATGGGCATTGAAAGCCGTACGCCGTTCACCGATAGCCATGCGTTGCAGGCCAATATCACCAATGAAGGGGGGGCAGAAGGCCGCTATCGGGTGCTGAAAAATATTATGGGCTTATGGTTGCTACAGCGCGCAATCCAAGAGCTGGGCGTTCAGTATCTGCCCGATCTGATTGCAGAGGCCGCTCAGCAGCCTGCACACCATTTTCTGATTAACCCGAACGACGAGCGCTTCATCAACCCGGCCAATATGTGTTTGGAAATTCAAAACGACTGCCGCGAGCGTGGCGTTCCGGTGCCAGAAACACCGGCAGAACTGGCGCGCTGTATTTTTGACAGCTTGGCAAAACTCTATCAGCAGGTAGCTGAAGAGCTCTCCGAGCTGCGCGGTAAGCCGATCAGTCATTTGCATATCGTCGGCGGTGGCAGCCAAAACCGTTTCCTCAATCAGCTGTGTGCCGATCTCTGCAACATCGAAGTCAGCGCGGGGCCGGTGGAGGCCTCAACGTTAGGCAATATCGGCTGCCAGTTAATCGCGCTGGGAGATATCGCCAATGTGCATGATTTCCGCAGCGTGGTGGCACATAACTTCCCGCTGGAACATTTTTTCCCTAATCCATCTCACCGCTCTTTATCCGCATCGCTCAGCAACGGCGGTGCGCAAACATCTGCCCAATTCAAAGGAACATGTGTATGACCACTTCAATCGATCAGGCTTGGGAACTGGCTAAACAACGTTTTAACGCTGTTGGCGTAGACGTCGAAAACGCACTGAAAACCATGGAGAGACTGCCGGTTTCGATGCACTGCTGGCAGGGGGATGACGTTGCCGGTTTTGAAAACCCGGAAGGTTCACTCACCGGCGGTATTCAGGCCACCGGTAACTATCCGGGCAAAGCGCGCAACGCCGCAGAGCTGCGTGCCGATTTAGAAATGGCATTAACGCTGATCCCTGGGCCAAAACGCCTGAATCTGCACGCGATTTATTTAGAATCTGATACGCCGGTCGCACGTAATAAAATCGAACCACGCCATTTTTCTAACTGGGTTGAATGGGCTAAGAAACACCATTTAGGCTTAGATTTTAATCCTTCGTGTTTCTCTCACCCGCTGAGCGCCGATGGTTTTACCCTCTCCTCAGCTAACCCTGAAACACGTCAGTTCTGGATTGAGCACTGCCAAGCCAGCCGTCGTATTTCGGCCTATTTTGGCGAACAGTTGGGTACGCCGTCTGTCATGAATATCTGGATCCCAGATGGCATGAAAGACACGCCGATTGACCGCTTGGCTCCGCGTCAACGCTTGGCTTCAGCGCTGGATGAGGTTATCGCTGAAAAGCTTAACCCTGCACACCACATCGATGCGGTCGAAAGCAAACTTTTCGGCATCGGCGCTGAGAGCTATACCGTGGGCTCGAACGAGTTCTACCTCGGCTACGCAGCCAGCCGCCAGACCGCCCTGTGTCTGGATGCCGGTCACTTCCATCCAACAGAAGTGATCTCCGACAAAATCTCCAGCGCCATGCTTTATGTGCCTCGTTTGCTGCTGCACGTTAGCCGCCCAGTACGCTGGGACAGCGATCACGTGGTCTTGCTCGACGATGAAACTCAGGCAATCGCCAGCGAAATCGTCCGCCACAACCTGTTTAACCGCGTGCATATCGGGCTGGACTTCTTCGATGCTTCCATCAACCGCATTGCGGCGTGGGTGATTGGCACCCGCAATATGAAAAAAGCCCTGCTGCGTGCCTTGCTAGAGCCCACTAATCATCTGCGCAATTTGGAAGAAAGCGGTGACTACACGGCACGTCTGGCTCTGCTGGAAGAACAAAAATCGCTGCCTTGGCAGGCGGTTTGGGAAATGTACTGCCAGCGCAACGACGTTCCCGTTGATGCCAGTTGGCTAAAAGCAGTACGCGAATATGAAGAACAAATTTTGTCTCAGCGTTAAGTGATAAATAAAAGGAATAAAAACTATGCAATCTATCATCGATTCCTGGTTCGTTCAGGGCATGATTAAAGCCACCAGCGACATGTGGCTCAAAGGCTGGGATGAACGCAACGGAGGCAACGTTAGCCTGCGTTTATTAGAGGAAGAAGTAGCACCGTTTCGCGCTGATTTTAACTCACAGCCGCGCTGCGTTGAGTTGACACAGCCCGCCACCGAACTCGCCAACAGCTGGTTCTTAGTGACCGGCTCAGGCAAATTTTTCCGCAACGTACAAATTGCACCGCAGGAAAATCTGGTGCTGCTACAGGTTAGCGCCGATGGCATGGCCTATCACATCCACTGGGGATTAACCAAAGGCGGCCTGCCAACCTCTGAACTGGCCGCGCATTTCCAATCGCATATCGTACGTATGCAGGTTACCGGCGGAGATAACCGCGTCATCATGCATTGCCACGCCACCAATTTGATTGCGCTTAGCTACGTGCATGATTTGGACAATGCCAAATTCACCCGTCTGTTATGGGAAGGTAGCACCGAGTGTTTAGTGGTGTTCCCTGACGGCATTGGCATCGTACCTTGGATGGTGCCCGGCACCGACGGCATCGGCACGCAAACCGCAGAACAAATGCGCCAGCACGGTTTAGTACTGTGGCCTTTCCACGGAATTTTCGGCAGCGGCCCAACGTTAGACGATGCTTTCGGCCTGATCGATACCGCAGAAAAATCAGCGGAGATTATGGTGAAAGTACTGTCGATGGGCGGGAAAAAACAGACGATCTCCACGCAGGAGCTGATTGCGCTCGCTGCTCGCTTTGGTGTTACACCGATGGCTGCGGCACTTGAAGATTAATTGCTGAGAAAGACCGATCGCATGCGCTTCTCCTTAGGAAGCGCATTACAACGGTTTTTCATTTTCAGGAGCAATATCATGAGTTTCATGCTGGCATTACCGAAAATCAGCCTGCACGGCAACGGCGCCATCGTCGATATGGTGAAACTGCTTGGCGACAAAAAGTGGGGCAAAGCGCTCATTGTTACCGATGGGCAATTAGTGGAAATGGGGTTGCTAGACAGCTTGTTTAGCGCAATGCAGCAGCAAAATCTGCCGTACGCGCTGTTTAAAGATGTGTTTCCAAATCCAACTGAAGAATTAGTGCAGGCAGGTTTTCAAGCCTATCAGCAAAACCAGTGTGATTACCTAATCGCCTTCGGCGGTGGTAGCCCGATTGATACCACCAAGGCCATTAAAATTCTGACCGCCAATCCTGGCCCTTCCACAGCCTATTCTGGCGTGGGCAAAGTGAAAAATGCCGGTGTGCCGCTGGTCGCCATTAATACTACGGCGGGAACCGCCGCAGAGCTCACCAGCAACGCGGTGATCATTGATAGCCGGCGTCAGGTGAAAGAGGTGATTATCGACAGTAATATTATTCCTGATATTGCCGTGGACGATCCGGCGGTGATGCTAAATATTCCCGCTTCGGTAACCGCCGCAACCGGTATGGACGCGCTAACCCATGCGATTGAAGCCTACGTTTCCGTGGGCGCTCATCCACTGACCGATCACTCCGCGCTGGAGTCTATTCGCATGATCGCCGAATGGTTACCGCTGGCGGTGAATAATGGGCAAAACCTTCAGGCACGTGAAATGATGGCCTATGGGCAATATCTGGCAGGAATGGCGTTTAACAGCGCCGGACTGGGTTTAGTTCATGCATTAGCGCATCAGCCGGGGGCGACTCATAATCTGCCACACGGCGTATGTAACGCCATTTTATTGCCGGTGGTTGAAGCCTTTAATCGCCCTAACGCGGTTTCACGCTTTGCCCGAATCGCGCAGGCAATGGGGGTAAATACACAGGGAATGGATGAGGAGCAGGCTAGCCACAGCGCTATCGCGGCCATTCATGAGCTCTCGGCACGCGTTGGTATTCCTTCTGGATTCCACGCGCTGGGTATCAAAGAAAGTGATATCGACGGTTGGTTGGATAAAGCGCTGGCCGATCCCTGTGCGCCGTGTAACCCGCGTAGCGCAGATCGTGAACAGGTTCGGGCGCTCTATCTACAGGCGATGTAAGGAGAAAATATGATCCGTAAAGCCTTTGTCATGCAGGTTAATCCAGATGCCCACGCAGAGTATCAGCGTCGCCACTCGCCGATTTGGCCAGAGCTGGAAGCCGAATTAAAAGCGCATGGCGCACACAACTATTCGATCTTTTTGGATGAGAAACGTCATCTGCTGTTTGGCTTCGTCGAAATTGAATCCGAAGCGCGTTGGAATGCGGTTGCACAGACCGAGGTTTGTCAGCGCTGGTGGAAACATATGGCCGATGTAATGCCGAGCAACGCGGACAACAGCCCAGTTACCGATGAGCTTAAAGAGGTGTTTTATCTTCGCTGAAAGGATCTTATTTTTTTACTAAAAATGCGCAAAACAGCAGGTGACCTGCTTGCTGGATGACTATATGATCCCTGCGTCTGTTTCGGGCGTAGGGATCCGTCTATTTAAATCAGGCATTCCCTTCGACATGGTCGTCTCACTAATGAGTCCTATTCTATTTTAATGGATATAGGCTGGCGTACTCACCAATGATTTCAATACTCAAACACCCTTCGCGATTTGGCATTATGTTGCTATTGCTCTTCTTAGCGGGCTGTTCAAGCAAACATCATTACAAAAAGTACGACACCCATGCCTACGACGATGTGATCGAAGATGCTGCCGATGACTATAAGGTCGATCCCAAACTTATCGCCGCGATTATTCAGGTAGAGTCCAGCTTCAATCCAGAAGCCGTCAGCCCTTCGAACGCCATCGGCCTCATGCAGCTCAAAGCCTCAACCGGCGGGTGTGATGCCTATCGTTATAAAGGTAAACGCGGCTGCCCTGACGACGATGATTTACTCGATCCCGAAACCAATATCGATTTAGGTGCCGCTTACATCAGCGCGATCCAGCATCAACAGCTGAATTGGATTGACGATCCTGTAACTCGTCGCTATGCAACCGAGGTGGCTTACGCTAACGGCGCGGGCGCGCTGCTGCGTACTTTTTCGAGCAATCGCAAAACCGCGATTCAGATGATTAATCAACTTTCACCAGAAGCGTTCCACTGGCACGTGCGTCAATATCATCCTGCGGCGCAGGCTCCGCGTTATATGGCGAAGGTGGAGCAGGTTTATAATAGTTTGTGAGAATTGGGAGTAATCCCCCCTCCCAACCTCCCCCTTGGCAGGGGGAGGGGCTGATCGGATTCTTATGCCGCATCGCTTTCCCAACCTAAAAAAGAACGGTTCAAGTTCCCGCATCCAGCACCGAATCGGTTCCCTCCCCTGCCAAGGGGAGGGTTAGCGTGGGGTCATACAGCACGATCGGCTTTAATAACATCAATCCTCTTCACCTCTGCCGTTTGCCGGTTCTCCCACATCACCGTGAGTAAGCGCTGCAGCCCGATAAATGCAAACAGCAAAATCCCTATCGCGATTTTGGTCCACCATGAGCTGAGCGTGCCGTCAAAGTTAATATAGGTTTGAATCAATCCCTGAATCGCAACGCCAAACAGCGTACCCAAAACGGTTCCCACCCCGCCGCTCAGCAACGTGCCACCGATCACCACAGAGGCTATGGCATCCAGCTCAACGCCCATTCCTGCAAGCGCATAGCCCGCAGAGGTATAAATGGAAAATACGATGCCCGCTAACGTCGCCAATCCAGTTGAAAGCATGTAAATACGGATGGTGGTGCTGCGGGTTGAAATCCCCATCAGATTGGCCGATGTGGCATTACCGCCAATCGCATAAACCTGATTACCAAAGC
>Ga0308165_1006544_pt1 | contig 10202 bp, 8 predicted proteins | sample PhyWR2_FD_201032 | JGI IMG/M metagenome (GOLD analysis project Ga0308165, IMG submission 201032) | Phyllosphere microbial communities from UC Gill Tract Community Farm, Albany, California, United States - DLSLW.R2 | ecosystem: Host-associated > Plants > Phyllosphere > Unclassified | place: USA... | reverse complement strand
CGGGCCGACATTGTCGACCTTTACGACAGCCGGGCCGTGGTCGAGAGTGCCGCGGTGGCCGAACTGGCCGGCGGCGGAACACTGCCGGCCGAGGCACTCGCCGCCCATCGCGCGCTGCTCGCGGGCGTGTCATCCGGCCCCGACGACCACTTCGCGACCCACGACATCGACTTCCACCGCGCGCTCGTCGCCGGCCAGCCGAGCCCCCGGCTCGCCCGCATGCACTCGCTGCTGATGGGCGAGATCGAGCTCTGCATCGGCCAGGTTCAGGCCAACCACCTGCTCACGGCCGCCGAGGTCGGCGCCCAGCACCAGGGCATCCTCGACGCGGTCACCGCGGGCGACTCCGCCCTCGCCGGCCGCCTCACCCGCGAGCACATCACGGGCTCCCGCGACCGCCTGCTCGCGCACTTCGACACCGACGACCAGAGCAACTAGACCCCCACCCCACCCCCAGCCGAGAGAGAAACCATGGTTCAGCGCAGAATCCCGAAATACAAAGACCTCCGACCGCTCATGAACTTCAAGTCGCCCGAGTTCAACGCGAAGAAGCGGCGCCTGCAGGGCGCGCTCACGATCGCCGATCTGCGCGACATCGCCCAGCGCCGCACCCCGAAGGCCGCGTTCGACTACACCGAGGGCGCCGCAGAGGCCGAGATCAGCCTGAAGCGCGCCCGCCAGGCGTTCGAGGACATCGAGTTCACCCCGTCGATCCTGCGCGACGTGTCGACGGTCGACATGTCGAGCGAGGTGCTCGGCGGCCGCGTCGCGCTGCCGTTCGGCATCGCGCCGACCGGGTTCACGCGCATGATGCAGACCGAGGGCGAGATCGCGGGGGCGGGGGCCGCCGCCGCCGCGGGCATCCCGTTCTCGCTGTCGACCATGGGCACCACCGCGATCGAAGACGTGAAGGCCGCCAACCCCGACGGACGCAACTGGTTCCAGCTCTACATGTGGAAGGACCGCGACCGGTCGATGGCCCTCGTCGACCGCGCGGCGAAGGCCGGGTTCGACACTCTGCTGGTGACGGTCGACGTTCCCGTCGCGGGCGCCCGGCTGCGCGACAAGCGCAACGGCTTCTCGATTCCGCCGCAGCTGACCGTCGGCACGGTGGTCAACGCGATCCCCCGGCCCGAGTGGTGGATCAACTTCCTGACCACCGAGCCGCTCGCCTTCGCGAGCCTCGACCGCTGGAGCGGCACCGTCGGCGAACTGCTCGATTCGATGTTCGACCCGACCGTCACCTTCGACGACCTGGCCTGGATCAAAGAGCAGTGGCCCGGCAAGCTCGTGGTCAAGGGCGTGCAGAACGTCGACGACGCCAAGCGTCTCGCCGACATGGGTGTCGACGGCATCACGCTGTCGAACCACGGCGGCCGCCAGCTCGACCGCGCGCCCATCCCGTTCCACCTGCTGCCCGAGGTCGTGCGCGAGGTCGGCAAGGACACCGAGGTGCACCTCGACACCGGCATCATGTCGGGCGCCGACATCGTGGCGTCGATCGCCCTCGGCGCGAAGTTCACGCTCATCGGCCGCGCCTACCTCTACGGCCTGATGGCCGGCGGGCGCGAGGGCGTCGACCGCACGATCGAGATTCTCGCCGACCAGATCGCGCGCACGATGCGCCTGCTCGGCGTGAAGAGCCTCGACGAGCTCGAGCCGCGCCACGTGACCCAGCTCGAGCGGCTCGTGCCGCGCCAGCGCTAATCGGTTCTGCCGATCGAGGGGGTCGCTCGGTACCCGCTCGACCGGCGACGGCGCTAGTTGTCGGTGCCGCGCAGCTTCGCGATGCCGTTCATCAGGTGGTACACGACAATGGCGGCGACCGTGCCGAGCACGATGCCCGAGAAGGTGAGCTGGCCGAGGTTGAGGGTGAAGTCGGCGATGCCCATGATGAGCGCGACACCCGCGGTCAGCTGGTTCTTCGGCTTGCTGAAGTCGACCTTGTTCTCGACCCAGATGCGCACGCCGATGATTCCGATCAGGCCATAGAGGGCCGTCGTCACGCCGCCGAGCACGCCCGCTGGAACGGTGTTGATGATCGCGCCGAACTTGGGCGAGAGGCCGAGCAGAATCGCCACGATGCCGGCCACCCAGTACGCGGCGGTGGAGAACACGCGGGTCGCCGCCATCACGCCGATGTTCTCGCCGTAGGTGGTCGTCGGCGATCCGCCGCCGAAGCCCGACAGCACGGTCGCGAGACCGTCGGCGAACAGCGCGCGTCCGGTGAGCGAGTCGAGGTTGCGGTTCGTGAGCTGTCCGACGCCCTTGATGTGGCCGACGTTCTCGGCGACGAGCGCGAGCACGACGGGCAGGAACATCAGGTAGACACCGACGTGGTCGCCCGAGAAGGTCGGCGCGGTGAACTCGGGCAGGCCGACCCAGGCCGCGTCGCCGACGGCTGCGAAGTCCACCTGGCCGGCGATGGCGGCCGCGATGTAGCCGACCACCACGCCGATGATGATCGACAGTCGACCGAGGAAGCCGCGGAAGAACACGGCGGCGAGGATGATCGCGAGCAGGGTGATGATCGCCACCACGGGCGACTCGGCGAAGTTGTTCTTCGCGGCGGGTGCGAGGTTGAAGCCGATGAGGGCGACGATCGCGCCGCTCACGACGGGCGGCAGAACGACGTCGATCCAGCCCGTGCCCGTGAGGTGCACGACGACGCCGATCACGGCGAGCAGCGCTCCGACGACGATGATGCCGCCGAGGGCGACGGATGGCCCGCCCGAGGCCGTGGCCGCGCTGATGGGGGCGAGGAACGCGAACGACGAGCCGAGGTAGCTCGGCAGGCGGTTGGCCGTGATCAGCAGGAAGAGCAGGGTGCCGATGCCCGAGAAGAGCAGCGTCGTCGCGGGCGGGAAGCCGGTGATGAGCGGCACCAGAAAGGTCGCGCCGAACATCGCGACGACGTGCTGGCTGCCGAAGCCGATCGTGCGCAGCCAGGTGAGGCGTTCCTCGGGTGCGACGATCTCCGTCGCGCCGACATTCTTACCGTCGCCGTGCAGCGTCCAGGGCAGAGCCACGTTTCCTCCGTAGGGTTCACGGCGCGGAAAGTGGCGCCAACCGAGGATACGCGGAATTCGGCGCAGGGCCGCCCCTACGCCCCGCCGCGCTGGCTCGCGTGTTCTCCCTTGCGCACCACCGACAGCGGCCCCGTGATGTCTTCGAGCGACCGCCGCTCGGCGTCGACGCCGAAGAACCAGGCCACCACTCCGCCGACGAGCATGATCGCGCCGCCGAACAGGTAGCCGACCGTGAGCGGTCCGCGGTCGGTTCCGTCGCCGATGAGCGCGCCGTAGATCGCGGGCGCCGTGGCTCCCGCGATCTGCCCGAGCACGAAGAAGTACGAGATCGCCTGGGCGCGGATTTCGAGCGGGAACAGCTCGCTGACGGTGAGATAGGCGGATGATGCTCCCGCAGAGGCGAAGAAGAAGGCCACGCACCAGAGAACGGTCTGGGTGGTCGCGGTGAGAACGTCGGCCTGGAAGAGCAGACCCGACACGGCCAGAACGACCCCGGAGACGCCGTAGGTGAGCAGGATCATCCGTCTCCTGCCCCAGATATCGAACAGATGGCCGAGCAGTAGCGGGCCGAGCAGGTTGCCGATCGCGAACGGGAAGAAGTAGAGCTGGGTCGACGACGGATCCGTGCCGTAGAAGTTCTGCAGCACGAGCGCGTAGGTGAAGAAGATGGCGTTGTAGAGAAACGACTGGGTGACCATCATGGTCGCGCCGACGACCGTGCGGCGCGGGTAGTCCTTGAACAGCACCGCGACGATGGTTCTGAACGGCACCCGCTCGGTCGGCGTGATCTCGAGCGCCTTGCTCTGCGGCACCTCCGCGAGCTCGTGCCCGTCGGCCCGCACGCGCGCCTCGATCTCGTCGACGCTCGCCTCTGCCTCGTTTTCCCGGCCGTGGGTCATGAGCCAGCGCGGGCTCTCGGGGATGTGCCGACGCAGGTAGATGATCGCGAGGCCGAGCACCGGTCCGATGAAGAACCCGATGCGCCAGCCCCAGTTCTCGTTGATGATGTCGGGGTCGAGCAGAAACAGGTTGGCGGCCGAGCCGAGGGCGGCGCCGCCCCAGTAGGTGCCGTTGATCGCGATGTCGACGCGGCCGCGGTGCTTCGAGGGGATCAGTTCGTCGATCGCCGAGTTGATCGCGGCATACTCGCCGCCGATCCCCATCCCGGCCACGAACCGGAAGAGGTAGAGAAACCAGACGTCGAACGACAGCCCCGCGATGCCGCTGCCGACCAGGTAGATCGCGAGGGTGAGGATGAAGAGCTTGCGGCGGCCGAGCCGGTCGGAGAGCCGGCCGAAGATGAGCGCACCGGTGATCTGCCCCATGAGGTAGACGGTTCCGGCGAGGCCGACCTCGAAGGCCGACATTCCGAGATCCTTCTGGAAACCCGCGGATGCCACGATCTGGATCTCGAGACCGTCGAGCACCCACGAGAAGCCGAGGCCGACCACGATCGACCAGTGGAACCGCGTCCACGGCAGGCGGTCCAGCCGGGCGGGCACGAGGCTCAGACGTGGGGCGGTGGTCTCCGTTGGCTCTGACATGAGACGAGATTTTCCGCTTGCGCGCGAAGGGCGGGCAACATCTTGCCAACCGGTCGACGGAGTACTAACGACCCCGCGATTGTCACAGCTGTGGCGCGCCCAACAGGTTCGTCGCGACCGTCGCGTGCGCCGACTCGGGGTCGCTCGGGTGGAACAGTCCCGCGAGCGCGTCGCGGTAGAGCCTCGCCAGCTCTCCGTCGGCCGAGTAGGACGACCCGCCCGACACCCTGATCGCGGACTCGACGACCGAGCGCGCCACGTCGACCGAGCGCGTCTTGGTGCCGACGAGCAGCCGGAACCACGCCGCCCCGTGGTCGTCGAGCGTGTCGACGTCGCGCGCCAGGCCCTCGATCTGGGGCGCGAGCGAGTCGAGCGCGATCGCCGCGTCGGCGAGCTGCCAGCGGATGTCGGGGTCGTTCGCATAGGCGAGACCGGTCTTCATCGACGTGCGGGCGGTCACGTTCGACACCGCGAGCTCGAGGGCGCGGTCGGCGATGCCGGCGTAGACCGACGAGATGAGCAGAAGGAACCCGGCGAACAGCCCGAAGATGTAGGGGTCGTTCACCGGGCCGACGGGCAGGATGCGCGTGATGCGCTCGGGCGGCACGCGCGCACCGTCGAGCACCGTCGTGAAACTCTGGGTGGCGCGCATGCCGAGCGGGTTCCAGTCGCCGACGGCGCGGTGACCCTCCGTCTCGCGGGTGAGCACGCCGTGCACGAGCCTCGGCCCCGCGACATCCGAATCGTCTCGTCCGAAGACGGCGAGGCGCGTCCATGCCGGGGACAGCGAGGTGAAGATCTTGGTGCCGGTGAACGCGAACGAGCCGTCGGCGTGTGGAGTCGCGGTCGTGCGCGAGTCGAACATGACCTGGTCGTTGCCCGACTCGCTGTTGCCGAAGGCGAAGAGTTCGCCGGCCGCCGCCTCGGCGCTGATCCAGTCGAGCGACGAGTCGCCGCGCTCGTGCAGCACCCGCGAGATCCCGACGACCACGAGGTGCATGTTGATGCCAAGGGCCGTCGCCGGCGCGTGCGCGGCGAGCAGGCGTTGGTCGCGCGCCACCTCGAGCAGCGGTCGCGATCGGAGATAGCCCGCGGCGCGCAGGTCGTCGAGGTCGTCGCTGAAGAAGGCATTGTCGCGGTCGTAGCCTGCGGCGCGCGAACGGATGCGGGCGAGCAGGTCTTCGGTGAGAACGGTCACCCGATAAAACTACGCCGGGCTAGCGCGGTTCAGGCGGCGATCTCCGATTCGAGCGCGACGGGTTCGGCACCGGGCGCTGCGGCTTTCGCGTCGGCGGCGCTGGCACCGGCGGCCCTGGCACCGGCCGCCCTGGCACCGAGCGCGTCGACCAGCCCGTGCACGGTCGCGACGGTGGGGGCGGCGACGCCGGTGCGGGCCGCGGCCTCGAGCACCGCGCCGGTGAGGTAGTCGTGCTCGAGCGGCCGACCGGCGCGTCGGTCGAGCTGCATCGAGGTCGCGCTGTTGCGGGGCAGCCCGTCCATGCGCAGCAGGAAGGTCTCGGCGGCTCCCGCGGCGAACCTCGCGCCCGCCGCCTCGCCGACACGCACTCCCTCGGCGAGCAGTGCTCGCAGCAACGGCCTCGCCGCCGGGTCGGTGGTGACCTCCATGGTGCGGTCGGTGAGCGCGGTCACCGTATTGAGGGCCGAGTTCATCACGAGCTTCGTCCACGATTCGGTGACGAAGTCGGCGACGAGGCGAACCGCGATGCGTTGCGGGTCGAACAGCCGGGCGAATCGGCCGGCCGCCTCGCTCTCGGCGAGCGCGAGCGCGCCGGGGTCACGGCAGATGACGAGGTCGCGCTCGACCTTTTCGGCCGCGATGTAGACGATGCCCGCGACGACGCGGTCGGCGGCGACCCACCGGCTCACCCGCTCGGCGTGGCCGATGCCGTTCTGCAGCACAACCACGGTCGTGTCGGGGCCGACGAGGGCCTCGAGCCACGGTCCGACCGCGGCGGTGTCCTGCGCCTTGACGGTGACGACCACGAAGTCGACCGGCGTGAGGCCGGCGGGGCTCGCGGCGACCGCGGCGCTCACGGTGCGCGTGGTTCCGGCGACCTCGACGGCCATCGGGGCGGTGCTGCCGCGGCGGCAGAGCAGCACGTCGGCGTGTGCGACGAGCGCGTCGGCGACGACGGTGCCGATGGCTCCGACTCCGACGATCGCGACGGTGGGGCGACGGGAGGGGGCGTCCGTCGTCACGCGGCGCAGGTAGTCGGTCATGCCTCAACAATGCGGTGGCAGCGCATCGTGCGCAACACGGCCTCGGAGGTTGCGCACTGTGCATCACCCATTGCCCTCGGCGCGCGATTATGATGCACTATGCCCAATCTCGATGCCACCGATGCCCGCATCATCCTCGCCCTCGATGCCGAGCCGGAGGCGACGACCCTCTCGCTCTCGCGCGCTCTCGGCATCGCCCGCAACACGGTGCACGCCCGTCTGCGCAAGCTCGCGGAACGCCAGCTGCTGGGTTCGCCCAGCCAGCGGGTCAGCCCGGCCTCGCTCGGCTACCCGCTCACGGCCTTCTTGCGACTCTCGATCACGCAGAGCAACTCCGACGAGACCGTGCGCGCCCTCACCGCCATCCCCGAGATCCTCGAGGCGCTCGCCATCACCGGGGAGGGCGACCTGCAGGTGCGCATCGCCGCGCGCGATCCCGCACACCTCTACCGGCTCACGACCGGCATCCTCGAGATCGAGGGCGTCACGCGCTCGAGCACGACGCTCGCCATGGCCGACATCATCCCCAACCGCATGGGGCCGCTGCTCGAGCGGCACGCGCACGGCCCGAACGGCCCGAACGGCCCGAACGGCCCGAACGGCCCGAACGGCCCGGCGTAGCACCGGCCGGAGCAGAGCGGGCGGGCGCCTCCGCCTACCGCGCCCGGTACTCGTACTCCGGGCGCCCGGGCGTGCCGTAGCGCGCCGCCCGCTCGAGCACGCCGTCGTCGACCAGGTGCTCGAGATAGCGCCGCGCGGTGACGCGCGCCAGGTCGAGCCGCTCCGCGAGCTCGCTGGCCGACAGGGCCCCGTCGCTAGCCCGCACCGCCGCGATCACCACGTCGAGCGTCGACGGCGACAGTCCCTTCTCGAGCTGCGGTTGCCCCGGCGAGCGCAGGGTCGCGAACGAGGCATCCACTTCGCTCTGCGTCGCCAGCACCTCTCCGCGCCCGAGCTTCGCCGAGAAGCCGCGGTAGCTCTCGAGTTTTTCTGCGAAGGTCGAGAACGTGAACGGCTTGATGAGATAGAGCACGATCCCGAGCGAGACGGATGCCCGTACGACAGCGACGTCGCGCACCGCGGTGATCGCGATCACATCGACCTCGAGCCCGGAGGCGCGGATGCGGCGGCACAAGTCGAGACCGTGGATGTCGGGGAGGTTCATGTCGAGCAGCACCAGATCGACCCCGTCGCCGCCGTCGGTGGCCCGATCGCGCAGCAACCGCAGGGCCTCACGGCCGTCGCCGGCCACGCCCGCGACCGCGAAGCCGGGCAACCGGCGCACGTATTCGGCATGGGCCTCGGCCGTGATGGGTTCGTCGTCGACCACGAGCACGCGGATGGTCACGATGCCACCACGACGTCGAGCGGAAGCCGCACGGTGACTACTGCACCGCCGTCGTTGTGCAGCTCGACGGTTCCGCGCAGGCGGCGCACCGCCTGGCCGACGAGCGCGAGCCCCACTCCCCTGCCGAACTCCCCCGCGTTCTTGGTCGAATAGCCGCGAGCGAAGGCGAGGTCGACATCGTCGAATCCCCCGCCGTTGTCGCTGACCCGCAGCACCACCCCGGCCGCGTCGCGGTCGATCTCGACGACGACGCAGGGCCGCTCGCCGTCGGCCGTGAGAACCGGCGCCGCGGACTCGAGGTCGGCGGCGACCGCATCCATCGCGTTGTCGACGAGATTGCCGACGATCGTCACGAGCTCGCTCGGTTCGATGCCGATCCGGCCGAGTCCGTCGCCGACGTGCAGGTCGAGTTCTATGCCCCGCTCGCGCGCCTGCGCAGACTTGCCGAGCAGCAGCGCCGTGAGCACAGGTTCGTCGACCGAGGCGAGGAGGGTGTCGGCGAGTTCCTGCCCGAGATCGAGCTCGCCGGCCGCGAACTCGACCGCCTCGGCCGACCGTCCGAGCTCGATGAGCGCCACGATGGTGTGCAACCGGTTTGAGAACTCGTGCGTCTGCGAGCGCAGCGCAGCGCTCAAGGTGCGCATCGTCTGCAGTTCGCCGGTGAGTTTCTGCAGGTCGGTATGGTCGCGCAGCGTCGTGACGGTGCCGAGCACCCGCGCGGGGCCGCCCGGCACCGTCACCTCTTGGTTCACCACGAGCACGTCGGTGGCGGTGAAATAGACCTCGTCGACCGCGCGCTGCCCGCCGGCCAGCAGGGCGCCGAGCTCGGGCGGCAGGTCGAGATCGCGCACCGGCACGGGCTCCGCGGGGCGGTCGAACGGAAGCCCGAGGAACTCGGCGGCCTGGTCGTTGTAGAGCACCAGCCGGCCCTCGGCGTCGACGAGCACGCCCTCATAGTACGAGAACATGCGCGCCATCTCTTCGGGGCCGCGGCCCCAGGTGACCCGCCGCAGGTACCGGCTGAGCAGAAAGGCGGCCAGTGCGCCGAGGCCCAGCGTGAGCGCTGCCGTCGCGAGCACGATCGCGAGCCGGCCTCCCAGCGCCGCAGAGATCTTGTCGACGGTGACGCCCGCGGCGACGATCGCGACCACCTCGCCCGCGGAGTTCTCGACCGGCACCACCGCGCGCACCGAGGGCCCGAGCGTGCCCGTGTAGGTCTCGGTGAACGATTCGCCGCGCAGGGCGGGGGTCACCGTGCCGAGGAACTCCTTGCCGATCTGCGCCGGGTCGGGGTGCGTGATCCGGATGCGCCCGGGCGTCATGATCGTGATGAAGTCGGTCTGCGTGTCGCGCATGAGATCGACCGCGTAGGGCTCGAGAAGTGCCGTCGGGTCGTCGGATGCCACGGACTCGACGACGAACGGATTGTCGGCGATCGACGTGGCGACAGTCATGCTCTTCGACGCCGCTTCCGCGTCGACGTCGGAGCGGGCGTCGGCGAACAACCAGACGGTCGCGACGATCGTGAGCAGGGTGATGAACGCCACCTGCAACACGAAGAGGCGAGCGGCGATGCTCCAGCCCCGGATCATCCGGCCCATAGAGAACAGTATGAACGCAACCGTCGCGGCCGAGCCCGCCTGCACGAGGCTTGCGTCACCGCACGAGAGCCGCGCACACCGACGTGTCGGCCCGGGAGCAGCAAGGACGACCGATGGCAACGACGCAAGCGGCACCGAAGAAGAGAATCGACAGAACACACTGGCTCTACATCGCCGTGATCGTGGCGGTGGCCGCCGGCATCACGGTGGGGCTCGTCTTCCCCGAGTTCGCCAAGGGGCTCAAGCCCATCGGCACCGGGTTCGTCTCGCTCATCAGCATGATGATCGCGCCCATCATCTTCTGCACGATCGTGCTGGGCGTCGGGTCGATCGCGAAGGCAGCGACCGTCGGCAAGGTGGGCGGGCTCGCGCTCGGCTACTTCATCGTGATGTCGACTTTCGCGCTCGGCATCGGCCTGTTCGTCGGAAACATCATCCA
>Ga0308165_1006535_pt1 | contig 10221 bp, 6 predicted proteins | sample PhyWR2_FD_201032 | JGI IMG/M metagenome (GOLD analysis project Ga0308165, IMG submission 201032) | Phyllosphere microbial communities from UC Gill Tract Community Farm, Albany, California, United States - DLSLW.R2 | ecosystem: Host-associated > Plants > Phyllosphere > Unclassified | place: USA... | reverse complement strand
CGTTCTTCTTCGATGGCCGAGTAATCATGGATATCAAACGCACGATCCTGATCGTCGCCCTGGCAATCGTGTCCTACGTTTTGGTTCTCAAATGGAACCAGGACTATGGCCAGGCTGCCCTGCCGACTCAGAATGTTGCAGCCAGTACGACCACACCGGGTCTACCGGATACGCCAACTGGCAATAATGCTTCCGTCAGTGACGACATCCCCCGCGCCGCAAACGAGACCAGTGCTCCTGCTGAAACGCCAGTGGCTGTCAGCAAGGATCTCATCCAGATCAAAACGGATGTGCTCAACCTGGCAATCGACCCACAGGGTGGCGATGTTGCCCAGTTGACGCTGCCACTGTATCCGCGTCGCCAGGACCATCCGGACATCCCGTTCCAGTTGTTCGATAACGGCAACGAGCGTACTTATCTGGCTCAAAGCGGCCTGATCGGTGCCAACGGTCCGGATGCAAATCCTGCTGGTCGTCCGGTGTACTCCTCGGAGAAGAAGGTTTATCAGCTGGCAGATGGTCAGGACCAATTGGTCGTGGACCTGAAGTTCAGCAAAGACGGCGTCAACTACATCAAGCGTTTCACGCTGAAACGTGGCCTGTATGACGTAACCGTCAGCTACCTGATCGATAACGAAAGCGCCCAACCTTGGTCGGGTGCGATGTTCGCGCAACTCAAGCGTGATGCCAGCTCCGATCCTTCTTCCAGCACTGCCACCGGCACCGCGACTTACCTGGGCGCCGCCCTGTGGACAAGTTCCGAGCCGTATAAGAAAGTGTCGATGAAGGACATGGACAAGGCTCAGCTCAAAGAAACCGTCAACGGTGGTTGGGTTGCTTGGTTGCAACACTACTTCGTGACTGCCTGGATTCCGGCGAAGGGCGAAAACAACGTCGTCCAGACCCGTAAAGACAGCAAAGGCAACTACATCATCGGCTACACCGGCCCTTCGCTGACCGTTGCTCCGGGTGCCAAGGCTGAAACCAGCGCCATTCTGTACGCCGGCCCGAAAAGCCAGGCGGTGCTGAAAGAGTTGTCCCCAGGCCTGGAACTGACCGTCGACTACGGCATTCTGTGGTTCATCGCCCAGCCGATCTTCTGGTTGCTGCAACACATCCACGCGATTGTGGGTAACTGGGGCTGGTCGATCATCTTCCTGACCATGCTGATCAAAGGGATCTTCTTCCCGCTGTCGGCTGCCAGCTACAAATCCATGGCCCGCATGCGTGCAGTCGCACCAAAACTGGCTGCGCTGAAAGAGCAACATGGCGACGACCGGCAGAAAATGTCGCAAGCCATGATGGAGCTGTACAAGAAGGAGAAAATCAATCCGCTGGGTGGTTGCTTGCCAATCCTCGTGCAGATGCCGGTTTTCCTCTCCCTGTACTGGGTTCTGCTGGAAAGCGTGGAAATGCGCCAGGCGCCGTTCATGCTGTGGATTACTGACCTGTCGATCAAGGATCCGTTCTTCATTCTGCCGATCATCATGGGTGCAACCATGTTCATCCAACAGCAGTTGAACCCGACACCTCCGGATCCGATGCAGGCCAAGGTGATGAAAATGATGCCAATCATCTTCACCTTCTTCTTCCTGTGGTTCCCGGCCGGTCTGGTGCTGTACTGGGTAGTGAACAACTGCCTGTCGATCGCCCAACAGTGGTACATCACACGTAAAATCGAAGCGGCTACCAAAGCGGCTGCCTGATTTACACTGTGGATAACCACTCAAGACGCCCCCTAGTGGGGCGTTTTGCTATCTGTCACTTTTGTCTCTGGATACCGGTTTATGAGCGCTCCCCGTGAAACCATCGCTGCCGTCGCTACGGCTCAAGGTCGTGGCGGTGTCGGCATCGTGCGTATTTCCGGGCCGTTGGCCAGTGTTGCAGCCAAGGCTTTCAGCGGCCGCGAACTCAAAGCCCGCTTCGCTCACTACGGACCGTTCCTCGGTGCAGACGACGAGGTCCTGGATCAGGGCATCGCGCTGTATTTCCCCGGGCCGAACTCGTTCACCGGCGAAGACGTGCTGGAGTTGCAAGGGCACGGTGGGCCGATCGTCCTGGATATGCTGTTGCAGCGTTGCCTGGAACTGGGTTGCCGTCTGGCGCGGCCGGGTGAATTCAGCGAACGCGCCTTCCTCAATGACAAGCTCGACCTGGCACAGGCCGAAGCCATCGCTGACTTGATCGAAGCCAGCTCTGCGCAGGCAGCGCGCAATGCGCTGCGTTCATTGCAGGGCGCTTTCTCCGCGCGTGTGCATAACTTGACTGAGCAACTGATCGGGCTGCGCATCTATGTCGAGGCCGCGATCGACTTTCCGGAGGAGGAAATCGACTTTCTCGCCGATGGCCACGTGCTGAGCATGCTCGACAAGGTTCGTGAAGAGTTATCCACAGTGATGCGTGAGGCCGGGCAGGGCGCCTTGCTGCGCGACGGCATGACTGTAGTGATCGCCGGTCGGCCAAACGCTGGCAAATCAAGCCTGCTCAATGCCCTGGCTGGCCGCGAAGCAGCGATTGTCACCGAGATTGCCGGTACAACGCGTGATGTTTTGCGTGAGCATATCCACATCGATGGCATGCCTCTGCACGTCGTGGATACCGCCGGTCTGCGTGACACCGATGATCATGTGGAAAAGATCGGCGTCGAACGGGCGCTCAAGGCTATCGGCGAAGCCGACCGAGTGCTGTTGGTCGTTGATGCCACCGCCCCCGAAGCGCTCGATCCTTTTGCCCTGTGGCCGGAATTCCTTGAAACCCGACCCGATCCTTCAAAAGTCACGCTGATCCGTAACAAGGCCGACTTGACGGGTGAGGCGATCGCCCTGGATGTCAGCGATGATGGCCATGTCACCATCAGCCTCAGTGCCAAATCGGCGGGATCGGGACTGGAATTGTTACGCGACCACCTGAAGGCCTGCATGGGTTATGAACAGACATCCGAAAGCAGCTTCAGCGCTCGTCGCCGGCACCTCGAGGCTCTGCGCTATGCCAGCGACTCCCTGGAACACGGGCGTTCACAACTGACCTTGGCGGGAGCAGGGGAGTTGCTGGCCGAGGATTTACGCCAGGCTCAGCAATCATTGGGCGAAATCACCGGCGCATTCAGCTCCGATGATTTGTTGGGCAGGATTTTTTCGAGTTTCTGCATAGGGAAATAACTGTGGAGCGCTGTGGAAAACTTATCCACAGCCCTTCAACGTTACCAGTTATAGGACACCGTACCCAGCAAGGTGCGATCCTCACCCCAGTAGCAGCGGCCGGCATCGTTACAGCCTGATACGTATTCCTTGTCGAACAGGTTTTTCGCGTTCAGGTCGACGCTCCAGTGGCTGTCGATCTGATAACCGACCGCCGCGTCCACCAGGGTAACGTCGCCGGCATCGAGCTTTCCATACAAGGTCGGTGCCGTGTAGGCGAACGCGCTGTCAAAGTAGCGCACGCCGCCCCCAACGTAGAACCCTTTCAGGCCACCCTCCAGGAAACGGTATTTCGCCCAGGCCGAGGCTTGATTGCGCGGCACGCCCGTCATTTGGTGACCTTCGACCAACGAGGCAGCGGCATCTTTGGTAATCCGTGCATCTGTGTACGTGTAGGCGGCCGTGACGTTCAGATTAGGGGTCAGGTTGCTGTTGAGTTCCAGCTCCACGCCCTTGGACCGACTTTCGCCCACCTGGCGATAGGTCGAGGTGGTGGCGTCCAGATAGGTGTCATCCTTCTTGCGCAGGTCGTACACCGAAGCGGTGAACGCTGTATCCCAACCCGCCGGCTCGTATTTGAGACCGACTTCATACTGGCTGCTGGTGATCGGGTCCAGTGGCTGGCCGGAGTTGGAAATCTGCTGTACCGGGACAAAGGCTGTGGAATAGCTGACGTAGGGCGTAAGGCCATTGTCGAACTGGTACATCACGCCGCCCTGGTAGGTGAACTTCTTATCCACAGAGCTGATGTTTGCGCCGCGGGCGACCTTGTCACGGAAATCACTGTCGACCCAGTCCTGCCGACCGCCCAGCAAGAACAGCCAGTGGTCATATTTGCTCTGGATCTGTGCATAAACACCTTTCATCTGCTGTTCAAGCAAAGTGTTCTGCACGGCAATTGGTGTTGTCGGATCACGCAGGTAAACCGGGTTGTAGACATCGATCGGGCCGACCAACCCTGCATTCCAGTCCTGGTTGAACGAGGTGCGGTCAAAGCTGCCGCCAAACAGCACGGTGTTTTCCAGGCCACCCACCTGGAACTTGCCTTCGAGCTGGTTATCCAGCGAGTAAACCATCGACTTGTTGAAGCGATCGTAGGCGGTCATGTTCACGCGCGTGCCAAACCCGGCGTTGTTCAGGTTGCCCGGCCAGGTTTCATGACGGTTGATGCGCGATTGCATGTAACGCGAGTTCTGCCGGAACTGCCAGTCATCGTTAAAGCTATGGCTGAACTCGTAGCCGACGCTCCAGGTTTCCCTTTCGAAGGTGTTCCAGTCCGGATCCCCCAGCATCGTGTCCTTGTCCAGTTTGCCGTTGGGGTTCTTCAACAGAGTACCGGCAGCAGGCAGGCCCAGCTCCATGTTGGTGTGATCCTTCTGGTAATTGGCCAGCAGTGTCAGCGTGTTGTAGTCATCGAAATTCAGGGTCAGGGATGGTGCGATGTAGATCCGGTCGTCCGGTACGTGCTTGGTCTGGGTATCCGAATTGCGTCCAAGCATCACCAACCGGCCCAGCACATTGTCGTTTTCGGTCAGTGGCCCGGAAACATCGATGCCCAATTGCCGCCTGTTGTTGGAACCGTAACCGAGTTGCACTTCACCTTGCGGTGCGGAAGTCGGGCGCTTGCTCACCAGGTTGACCAGGCCGCCCGGCGCGTTTTCGCCATAAAGCAATGACGAAGGGCCGCGAAAGACCTCGACGCGTTCAAGGCCATAGGGTTCGGTGGTGGTGTCATAACGGTTGCCTTGCACGCGCAGGCCGTCGCGCAGCAGGCCGTAGCCGTAGTCTGTAGCGTTGAAACCCCGAATGAAGAACAGATCCCCAGCCAGGCTGTCACCGGCCGCGAACGGCGGCGCGAAAATACCGGGCACGTAACCCAGGACCTCGGTCAGGGTCTGGGACTTTTGATCTTTCATGCGCTGGGCGGTGACGACCGAGATCGAGCGCGGGGTTTGCGATAGCGGCGTGCTTGTTTTGCTCCCCACCCGACTGTTGTTGGCCTTGTACCCTGTGTCTGCGGCGTAATCGAGGTTCATCTCGTTCGGCTGCTGGCCATTGATGTTGGTGGTGCCGAGTACCAAGGGACCGCTGTCGGGGACCGTTTGCAGGATGTAGCTGCCCGGCGCCTGGGGCACGGCCTGCAATCCGGAACCTTGCAACAGAACGGAGAAGCCCTGTTCCACCGGATAACTGCCGGACAGGCCCTGCGTACGCAAGTTGGCAGTCTGCTGTGGGGAAAACGAGAGAATCACGTTGGCCACGGAAGCGAACTCGCTCAGGGCTTTATCCAGCGGGCCAGCCCCGATGGCGTAACGCTGGGTGGCCTCGGCAGCCATGATAGGGGGGGCGAACAGCGCGCTCGTGGCGGCGCTGCTCATCAGCAAACTGTAGGCAATGCAGTGGGGAGTAAAACGCTTACGCAAGTGAGGAAGTCGCATGAATAGAGAGGCCCTGAAGGTGGCAAATGCCGCGTAGTACCGCGATTACCTGTAGGGCCGTTACAGGGAAAAAAAAGATAACCCTGAAGTGAAGATTTTTTCGTGCATCGTCCGATCCGCTTAACCGACCTGCTTGATCGACACCCAGTAACGCGTGAAATAACTGACGCTGACCGGTAATGATGCTTTCAGGTTGGCCAGCACCGCTTCGGTTGAGTCCAGGCGGAATGTCCCGGAGACCCGCAGGCGTGCCGCGCGCTCATCGCAATGCAAGACCCCGGGGCGGTAACGGCCCAGTTCTGCGATCACATTCCCCAGCGGTGCATCGAGGACGATCAATTGACCGTTGATCCAGGCGGCATCGGTGGAGCGATAGGGATGAATCGCACCGATGCGATGGCTGTCGAAGTCCACGCCTTCACCGGCCACCAACACTTGGGAATGCTTGGGCTGGTCGTATGGCTGGATGCTGACCCGGTCTTCAAGCACCCCGATCCGCGAGGAGCCGGATAACTGGCGCACTGAAAAACGGGTGCCCAGGGCCCTGATACGACCTTCGCGGGTGTCGACAAAAAACGGTCGCTGGTCGCCCTGCTTGCCGGTGCGGACCAGGATTTCCCCTTCGCGCAAACGGATCAGGCGCTGCTCTCCGTCGAACAGCACATCAATGGCGGTGCCGGTATTGAGGTGAATCTGACTGCCGTCGGCCAGCTCGATCTTGCGCCGCTGCCCGACCTTGGTCCGGTAGTCCGCCCAGATGTTGCCCACAGAGGTGTGTTGCTGGACGTTCCAGCCCAGGTAACCGGTGCCGGCGAGGATCAACAGCAGTTTGAGCACCTGGCGGCGTTGTTGTGTCGAGGACAATGCCCGCCGGGACAGGTCCCGGGGCAGGCTGCCGAGATGACGTTGAACCTGTTCCATCTGGTTCCAGGCAGCCAGATGCGCCGGGCTGCTGTCGACCCAGTGTTGCCATGCCTGACGCTGGGCCGCCGTGGGCGGTTCGGATTGAAATTGCACGTACCAGGTGGCGGCAGCTTCGAAGACTTTGCGGTCGGGGATCATCAGCGTGCCGCCATGATCATCGAGCATTCGGTCAGTGCGCGGACCATGTGTTTTTTCACGGTGGTCAGGGACACCTTCAGCTGATTGGCGATCTGTTGATAAGTCAGCCCCTCGATCTGCGACAACATGAAGATTCGCTGTGCCCGGGCCCCCAGGTTAGCGAGGGCTTTATCCACAGCGACCAGGGTTTCAATAATCAGCACCTTGTCTTCCTCGCTGATGGCTGTCGCTTCCGGTCGTTCTGCCAGGGTTTGCAGATAAGCCACCTCGATTGCGCGCCGGCGATAGCGGTCAATCACCAGCCCGCGTGCCACGGTTGCCAGGTAATCCCTGGGTTCAAGAATCTGGCTGGCGTCTCGTGAGCCAAGTAGGCGCACGAACGTATCGTGCGCCACGTCGGCCGCATCGCAGGCGTCATGCAGTTTCCCCTTCAACCATCCATACAGCCACGAATGGTGCTGCACATAGATGCGCTCGATTGCTGCGGTGTGAGGTGGCATGGACATAAAGGGAAGAGGAGGGTGGCTTAATGATAATGGCTATTATTAGCTTTTGTTACACCTCCTCACAATACCCTGCATTCAACCTCGTGCTCCTCGATCCCCAGAAGTACACGTGCCTTTGGCAGTGAGGGCATGACTGCCATCTGAATATGGCCACCTCTGAGCGATTTCTGTGGATTAAGCCCTGTGAATAACCGCGCCTGAGGGCGGTTGATAACAGGCCTCGAAAGCTGAACATAAACCCCTCTGTGGATAAACACCACTTTAATCCACAGGCTTAAACCGGTTATCCAAGGCCCTCCTTCGCACATGGACACAGGGTTATAAATCTCTGTACACCATGTGATATAAGGCCTTCATAAATCTATCCACAGATTTGATGGTCACTAAGAATAAACATAAAAACAAAGATTTAATAAATTTCTCTCTTTTTAATTTCTATAACTCCGACTTCTCCACAGCTGGTTAAATTTTGTGCAAAGGGTTCTTTAGAGAAGGCGAAGTCCCTATACTTGTCGACCAGGTTCAGAAACCTGTCCCAATTTTCCTGAATTACCTACTTAAGCAGGCACGAGGTGCGTGGTGGATTTCCCTTCCCGTTTTGAAGTGATCGTCATCGGCGGCGGTCATGCCGGTACCGAGGCAGCACTGGCCTCAGCACGCATGGGTGTGAAAACCCTGTTGCTGACGCATAACGTGGAAACCCTCGGTGCCATGAGCTGCAACCCCGCCATCGGAGGGATTGGCAAAAGCCATCTGGTCAAGGAAATCGATGCCCTCGGCGGCGCGATGGCTCTGGCTACCGACAAAGGCGGTATCCAGTTCCGTGTATTGAACAGCCGCAAAGGTCCTGCAGTGCGTGCAACCCGCGCCCAGGCCGATCGCGTTCTCTACAAGGCGGCCATTCGCGAGATCCTGGAAAACCAGCCCAACCTGTGGATATTTCAACAGGCTGCCGACGATCTGATCGTCGAACAGGATCAGGTGCGCGGTGTCGTGACCCAAATGGGCCTGCGTTTCCTCGCGGACTCGGTGGTGTTGACCACTGGCACTTTTCTGGGCGGACTTATCCACATCGGGATGCAGAATTTTTCCGGCGGCCGCGCCGGCGATCCGCCGTCGATTGCCCTGGCACACCGCTTACGCGAACTGCCCTTGCGAGTTGGTCGCCTCAAAACCGGTACGCCCCCGCGCATTGACGCGCGGTCTGTGGATTTCTCGGTCATGACCGAGCAGGCTGGCGACACGCCGATTCCGGTCATGTCGTTCATGGGTTCCAAGGAACTGCATCCACAGCAGATCAGTTGCTGGATTACCCACACCAATGCCCGGACTCACGAAATCATCGCGGCCAACCTTGATCGCTCGCCGATGTATTCCGGGGTGATCGAAGGGATTGGCCCGCGTTATTGCCCGTCGATTGAAGACAAGATCCATCGCTTTGCCGACAAGGAAAGCCATCAGGTCTTCATCGAGCCGGAAGGCTTGACCACCAATGAGCTGTACCCGAACGGGATATCCACATCGCTGCCATTCGACGTGCAATTGCAGATTGTCCAGTCGATCCGCGGCATGGAAAACGCGCACATCGTGCGTCCGGGCTATGCGATTGAATACGACTACTTCGATCCACGGGATTTGAAATACAGCCTGGAAACCAAAGTCATCGGCGGCCTGTTCTTTGCCGGGCAGATCAACGGCACCACTGGTTACGAAGAAGCCGGCGCCCAGGGGCTGCTGGCCGGAACCAACGCTGCGCTGCGCGCACAGGGCAAAGAAGCCTGGTGCCCTCGCCGCGATGAAGCCTACATCGGCGTACTTGTTGACGACCTGATTACCCTTGGCACCCAAGAGCCGTACCGCATGTTCACTTCCCGCGCCGAATACCGCCTCATCCTGCGGGAAGACAACGCGGACCTGCGCCTGACTGAAAAAGGTCGTGAACTGGGTCTGATCGATGACGCCCGCTGGACGGCTTTCTGCGAAAAACGTGAAGGCATCGAGCGAGAAGAGCAGCGTCTGAAAAGCACCTGGGTCCGGCCAAACACTGAACAAGGCGATGCGATTGCCGAAAAGTTCGGCACCCCGCTGACCCACGAATACAACCTGCTCAACCTCTTGAGTCGTCCGGAAATCGACTACGCTGGGCTGGTCGCAGTGACCGGCGGGGGCGCAGAAGATCCACAGGTTGCCGAACAGGTCGAAATCAAGACCAAGTACGCCGGTTACATTGACCGTCAACAGGATGAAATTGCCCGTTTGCGCGCCAGTGAAGACACGAAACTGCCTGTGGATATCGATTACACGAGCATTTCCGGGCTGTCCAAGGAAATCCAGAGCAAGTTGGGCGCTACCCGCCCTGAAACGCTCGGCCAGGCATCACGTATCCCCGGCGTTACCCCGGCTGCGATTTCGCTGTTGATGATTCATTTGAAAAAACGCGGCGCTGGCCGTCAGTTGGAGCAAAGCGCTTGAGTTCGTTGGTCACCTCGAAACACGCCGAAGAGTTATCCACAGGCGCTCGCCAGCTCGGTGTTGCCTTGACAGAAACCCAGCACGCGCAGCTGCTGGGCTATCTGGCCCTGTTGATCAAATGGAACAAGGCCTACAACCTGACTGCGGTACGCGATCCGGACGAGATGGTGTCGCGTCATCTGCTCGATAGCTTGAGCGTGATGTCATTCATCGAAAACGGGCGCTGGCTCGACGTGGGCAGTGGCGGCGGCATGCCGGGTATACCGTTGGCCATCCTGTTTCCGCAGGCGCAAGTCACTTGTCTGGACAGCAACGGCAAGAAAACCCGCTTCCTGACCCAAGTCAAACTCGAGCTCAAGCTGGACAACCTGCAAGTTATCCACAGTCGCGTCGAAGCCTTCGAGCCTGCCCAGCCATTCAACGGGATTATTTCCCGGGCGTTCAGCAGCATGGAGAACTTCACCGACTGGACCCGCCACCTGGGCGATGCCGATACACGCTGGCTGGCAATGAAGGGCGTTCATCCTGCCGATGAGCTGGTAGCAT
>Ga0308165_1006533_pt1 | contig 10224 bp, 10 predicted proteins | sample PhyWR2_FD_201032 | JGI IMG/M metagenome (GOLD analysis project Ga0308165, IMG submission 201032) | Phyllosphere microbial communities from UC Gill Tract Community Farm, Albany, California, United States - DLSLW.R2 | ecosystem: Host-associated > Plants > Phyllosphere > Unclassified | place: USA... | reverse complement strand
CGCTCGAGCTCGACGGTCCCGTCAAGGTGGTCACGACAGGTGGCGGCGAGGTCTTCTCGGCCCGCGCGGTCATCCTCGCGACAGGCTCCGCCTACCGCCAGCTCGGCCTCGAGGACGAGACACGCCTGTCCGGCCGCGGCGTCTCGTGGTGCGCGACCTGCGACGGGTTCTTCTTCCGCGACCAGGAGATCGTGGTCGTCGGCGGCGGTGACTCTGCCGTCGAAGAGGCCACGTTCCTCACCCGTTTCGCCTCGAAGGTCACGATGGTGCACCGCCGAGACTCGCTCCGCGCCTCGAAGATCATGGCCGAGCGCGCAGCCGCCGACCCGAAGATCGAGTTCGCGTGGAACTCTGAGGTCGTCGCGATCCACGGCGCCGACAAGGTCGAGGGCGTGCGCCTGCGCGACACCCTCACCGGTGAAGAGCGCGACGTCGCCGCCGGCGGTCTCTTCGTCGCGATCGGCCACGACCCGCGCACCGAGCTCGTCAAGGGCCAGGTCACGCTCGACGACGAGGGCTACATCGAGGTCCAGGGGCGCTCGACACGGACCAACCTCGAAGGTGTCTTCGCCTGCGGCGACGCCGTCGACCACACCTACCGCCAGGCGATCACCGCCGCCGGGTCCGGCTGTGCCGCGGCCCTCGACGCCCAGCACTACCTCGCAGACCTCGTCGGCGCGCAGGACTCCCCGACCGAGCTCGTCGAGGCCTTCGACGCCCTCGAGGCGCGCTGACTTCCACCTGCTGCATGACTAAGGCCCTCCCGTCCGGGCTCGGACGGGAGGGCCTTAGTCGGCCTACCCCCTGGTCAGACCGAGTCCGCTGACCGCCCGTGCGCCACGCCGGTGGCGAAGCCGGCCGTAGGCGCTGCGCCGATCGTCAGCAGCTGCGGGGTCTCGCTCGTCCCGCAGCACGAGGTCTCCTCGCCGTCGGCCGCGACGTCGGTCGAGCACACACCGGTCGCCGGCAGGTTCAGCTCGACCGCCATCGCGGCTGCGGTGTCTCCGGCCAGCGCAGCGGCGATGGAGCGCACCTGCTCATACCCGGTGGCCAGCAAGAAGGTCGGCGCGCGTCCGTAGCTCTTCATCCCGGCGATGTAGAACCCAGCATCAGGGTGGCGCAGCAGCTGCTCACCGTGGGCGGGGACCGTGCCGCAGGAGTGGTAGTTGGGGTCGATCAGCTCAGCGAGACCGGCCGGGCACTCCATGGCGCTGTCGAGGTCCAGGCGCACCTCGCGCACGACATCGAGGTCCGGACGGAACCCGGTGGCATTGACGATCTGGTCGACCGGGACCTCCCAGGCCTCCTCGCGCGCGCGCCCCGTCACACGCACGCGCTGACCCTCACCGGTGATCTGCTCGATCGAGGCGCGCTTGACCAGGGTGATGCGGCCCGACTCGGTGGCCTCCTTCAGCCGCGAGCCCAGCAGCCCACGCGCGGGCAGCTCGTCGTCAGTCCCGCCACCGAACAACCGGCGAGCCGACCCGCCTCGGATCGCCCAGGTGATCATCGTCCCCGGCGCAGTCTCGGCGAGCTCGACCAGCGCCAGCAGCGTGTTCGCGGCCGAATGGCCCATCCCGACGACCAAGGTGTGGGTGCCGGCGAACCGCGCGCGATCGCGCCCCAGGACATCAGGCAGAGGGCCGGTGAGGTAGCCGGCGTGCTCGCTCTCGCCGAGGGCTGGCAGACCCCCAGTGCCGACCGGGTTGGTCGTGTCCCACGTCCCTGAGGTGTCGATGACGGCTCGGGCCAGCACGTCCTGGACCTGGCCCCCGGAGACGATCCGCACGCGGTAGGGCTGACGGTCGCGACCCAAGGAGCGCGTCTTGTCCGCCCCGTCGCGGGTAACCCCGGTGACCTTCGCCCCCAGGCGCAGACGCGCAGCGACCTGCGGGAGGGCCGCGAGCGGAGCGAGGTAGTCGGCGACGAGTTCCGCGCCGGTCGGCAGAGTGTCCGGGTCGGGCGAGCGCCACCCTGTGGGCTCCAGGAGCCGGAGCGCGGCCGCGTCGACGTCGTAGCGCCACGGCGAGAACAGACGCACATGCCCCCACGAGGACACCGCAGCACCGACAGCGCCACCCTGCTCAACCACCAGCGGCTCCACGCCGCGCTCGATCAGGTGCGCAGCCGCCGCAAGGCCAACAGGCCCAGCACCGATGACGACAACAGGCAGGTGGTCGGTGGTCGAACTCATGAGCGCTCCCCGAGACTTGACGTTGGATCGAAGAAAACCGATCCAGTCGATTGTTGCACAGCACCACCCCGCCCCGCTCTCACCGACACCCGCCCCTGAGAGGCACGACGGCTCACAGGCCCCTCTCCAGAGGGGTTTCGGGCGCGCCAGAACCACCCCGCGACCGGCCCGACCAGAAACGGTCACCGATTCGAAACCCCGTTTCGGGCGGACACCGTTTCCGGTGGCAACTTCCAGGGTCCGCACCCTCCACCACCAGAAACGATCGTTTCCGGTGGGCTGGGAGCCACGCCAAGTCTCTACCGTTACGTTAGGGTAGAGTTGAGACGGGATGCTGACGCTCAGGCTGTCGCTCCCCAACTCTTTCCGTGGCTACTTGCCGCGACCTGCCTCTAGACGCTTGCCTCGTGCCGCGTCACCCCAGGGCCCACGAGCCCTCATCTCGGAACGGATCACGTCCTTGACCATCAACACTCCTGCGCCCTCTGCCCCACCCGAGGCCGACGAAGCACACTCCGTCCTGTCCGCACTGCGCTCACCCAAACGCCTGAAGACCGAGGTCCTGGCCGGCCTGGTCGTCGCTCTCGCCCTGATCCCCGAGGCCATCTCGTTCTCAATCATCGCGGGCGTCGACCCGCGCGTGGGACTCTTCGCCTCCTTCGTCATGGCGGTCTCGATCGCCTTCCTCGGCGGCAGACCGGCGATGATCTCCGCCTCAACCGGTGCGATCGCCCTGGTGATCGCCCCCGTGGCCCGTGAGTACGGGCTCGACTACTTCATCGCCACCGTCATCCTGGCCGGCATCTTCCAGGTGGTCCTGGGCGTCATCGGGGTGGCCAAGCTCATGCGCTTCATCCCGCGCTCAGTCATGGTCGGGTTCGTCAACGCCCTGGCCATCCTCATCTTCCTCGCCCAGGTCCCCCACATGACTGGCGTGCCGATGATGGTCTACCCGCTGATCCTGGTCGGCCTTGCGATCATGGTCTACCTGCCCCGCCTGACCTCGGTCGTGCCGGCCCCGCTGGTCGCGATCGTGCTGCTGACCGCCGCCACGGTGGTCTTCGCGATCAACGTTCCGACCGTCGGCGACGAGGGCGAGCTCCCGCGCTCCCTGCCCTCGCTGTTCGTCCCCGACGTCCCGCTCAACCTCGAGACCCTCCAGATCATCGCCCCGTACGCGATCGCGATGGCCCTCGTGGGGCTGCTCGAGTCGCTCATGACGGCCAAGCTCGTCGACGACGTCACCGACACCCACTCGAACAAGACTCGCGAGGCCTGGGGCCAGGGCGCCGCGAACGTCATCACTGGGTTCTTCGGCGGCATGGGTGGCTGCGCGATGATCGGCCAGACCATGATCAACGTCAAGGCGTCGGGTGCCCGCACCCGCATCTCGACCTTCCTCGCCGGCATCTTCCTGCTGGCACTGGTCGTCGGGCTCGGCGACGTCGTCGCAATGATCCCGATGGCCGCGCTCGTCGCGGTGATGATCATCGTGGCCGTGGCCACCTTCGACTGGCACTCCGTACGCATCGACACCCTGCGCCGGATGCCCAAGTCCGAGACCACCGTCATGGTCGCCACCGTCGCGGTCGTCGTGGCCACCCACAACCTCGCCATCGGCGTCGTGGTCGGCGTCATCGTCGCCACGCTGCTGTTCGCCCGGCGCGTGGCCCACCTGACACAGGTCACCCGCCTGGACCGTTCCGACGCCGACGACCAGCGCGTCTACGCCGTCACGGGGGCCTTGTTCTTCGCCAGCTCCAACGACCTCGTCTACCAGTTCGACTACACCGGCGACCCGAAGAACATCGTCATCGACATGTCAGGGGCTCACATCTGGGACGCCTCGACCGTCGCCACGCTCGATGCCATCACCACCAAGTACGAGCGCAAGGGCAAGACCGTCACCATCATCGGCATGAACGAAGCCAGCGCAGAACGCCACGAGCGCCTGGCCGGCAGGCTCGGCGGCGGCCACTGACCTTCCCCGACGACAAGAGCCCCAGGGGGCGCGGACCTTGGCCCGCCCCCTGGGGCTCTGTGCTGTCTACAGGGGGCGTGCGGCCGCTCAGCGGCTCTGGAGCAGGTCGATGAACTCGTCGGCCATCGCGAGCTTGCGGGCGAGCTCGGCGCGCTGCTCGAGGGCCCGCGCGACGAACTCCTCCAGGCGCGGGCGGGCCTCGGCGCTCGCCCTTCCAGCGTCGAGGTCGTCGACGAGCGAGAGGAGCTCCCCGGTCTCCTCGAGGGTGAAGCCCAGTGGCTTCATGCGCCGGATCAGCAGGAGGCGCTCGACGTCAGCCTCGGTGTAGAGCCTGAACCCGCCCTCGGTGCGCCCGGTGGGGGGCAGGAGCCCGACCTCGTCGTAATGGCGCAGGGTCCGCAGCGAGAGCCCGGTGCGTTCAGCCACGGCACCGATGTGCATCGTGCCCTCGACCGTCGAGCGTTCGGACATGGTCAGACCTCCAGATGGCAACGGCTTGCAACTCTATCTTCACGTCACGTTAGAGTTGTCCTCGGTCAGAGAGCCTCACCCTGACCCAGCGCCACCATTCTCCCGTGCAGCGCGGCACGCTCATCCCTCCCGGCTCGGCATCGGGCCAGATCCTGGGTGCACGCACCCGCGACATCGATTGGAACACCACGTGTCCTCCCACGTCCCCGTGCCCACACCGGACTCAGCCCCGAACCCGCGGCCGGTCACCGGCGCACCCGAGGCCGACGAGACCAACTCCGTGCGCGCCGCACTGCGCTCCCCCAAGCGCCTCAAGACCGAGGTCCTCGCCGGGCTCGTCGTCGCCCTGGCCCTGATCCCCGAGGCCATCGCCTTCTCGATCATCGCCGGCGTCGACCCACGCATCGGCCTCTTCGCTTCCTTCACCATGGCCGTCTCGATCGCCTTTCTCGGCGGCCGCCCCGCGATGATCTCCGCCGCCACCGGCGCGATCGCCCTGGTGATCGCGCCCGTGGCGCGCGAGTACGGCCTGGACTACCTCATCGCCACCGTGATCCTCGGCGGGATCATCCAGATCGCACTCGGTCTGCTCGGGGTCGCCAAGCTCATGCGATTCATCCCGCGCTCGGTGATGGTCGGCTTCGTCAACGCCCTGGCGATCTTGATCTTCATGTCCCAGGTCCCACACCTCACGGACGTGCCGTGGGCGGTCTACCCGCTCGTGGCCATCGGCATCGCCATCATGGTCCTGCTCCCCCGCTGGACCAGCGTGGTCCCCGCGCCCCTGGTCGCGATCGTGCTGCTCACCGCCGCAGCGGTCATCGCGACGATCAACGTCCCCACCGTCGGCGACGAGGGCGAGCTCCCTGCGTCCCTGCCCAGCCTGCTGTTCCCCGACGTCCCGCTGAACCTCGAGACGCTCCAGATCATCGCCCCGTTCGCGATCGCCATGGCCCTGGTCGGCATCCTCGAGTCGCTGCTGACCGCCAAGCTCGTCGACGACGTCACCGACACCCACTCGAACAAGACCCGCGAGGCCTGGGGCCAGGGAGCGGCGAACATCATCACCGGGTTCTTCGGCGGCATGGGCGGCTGCGCGATGATCGGCCAGACCATGATCAACGTGAAGGTCTCAGGTGCCCGCACCCGCATCTCGACCTTCCTCGCCGGCGTCTTCCTCCTCGCCCTGGTCGTCGGGCTCGGCGACGTCGTGGCCATCATCCCGATGGCTGCCCTGGTCGCGGTCATGGTGATGGTGTCGGTGGGGACCTTCGACTGGCACTCGATCCGCCCGTCCACGCTGCGCCGAATGCCCAAGTCCGAGACCGCCGTCATGCTCGCCACCGTCGCCGTCACCGTCGCCACCCACAACCTCGCCTACGGCGTGGTGGTGGGCGTGCTCGTCGCGATGGTCCTGTTCGCACGTCGGGTCGCGCACCTGACGACGGTCACCCGGGTGGACTCGAGCGACGACGACGGTCAGCGCGTCTACGCCGTCCAGGGCGAGCTGTTCTTCGCCAGCTCCAACGACCTCGTCTACCAGTTCGACTACGCCGGCGACCCTGACGACGTCGTGATCGACATGTCCGGCGCGCACGTCTGGGACGCCTCGACCGTCGCCACCCTCGACGCCATCACGACCAAGTACCAGCGCAAGGGCAAGAACGTCACCATCGTCGGCATGAACCCCGACAGCACCGAACGCCACGGCCGGCTCACCGGGAACCTCGGCGGAGAGCACTGACGCCCCGACGTCACCAATGACCCCCACGGCCGGCGCAGACCAACCGTCTGCGCCGGCCCTTCGGTGTCCGGGAACCGGCCCCGCCGGGGCGTACCGCGCGGCGCGCTCTAGGTTTCGGTTGCACCAGAACCTCCGCTCAGGCAGCCTCCCCAGAAACGGTCACCGATTCAGAACCCAGTTTCGGTCGGACACCGGTTCTGGTGGCAGGTGCCCGTGTCCACCTCACCCACCACCGAAAACGATCGTTTCCGGTGCACAATGCGGCAGGATGCCTGGATGACTACAGAAGATTTTCCGCCGCCCTACACGGGATCAGACGTCTACCACTACACCGACGCCGGCGGGCTGATCGGCATGGTGGAGAACCACACCCTCAGGGCTACGGATTCGAGCGGGATGAACGACCCCCGCGAAGGCTTGTACGGCGAGGAGCGACTCGATCTCTACCAACCCTCCAGTGAGGACCGTGAGACCTTTGAGCACCATCGCTGGAGGACCGGCATGAACCTCGTCAACGAAGTATTCGTCGCATGCGCCTCAACAGAGAGGGACGACGTAAGTCAGTGGATGCGGTACACGCCGTGGCCAGACGTCGGTTACAGCATCGGGCTGGCCCCTGGCACACCCCTAGGGATTGCTAGGCAGTACCCTCTCGTCGAGCAGAAGGGTCCCTCCATGGCTGCGCTGTTCGACGTTGCTCGGACGAGTCGTTGGTCAGCTGTGATTTACGGCCCGCAACAGTTCAACGAGGCCGCAGCCAGGCTCGTCCCCTGGGGGGATGCGCTCGTAGATCGCGCCCGCCAGCAAGTCACTTCGGATGATGACTCGTGCGTGCAGGAGGCCGAGGACAGCGTCACGACGTCGCTGAGCGACCTGACTCGTCTTGCCAAAGACGCGGGTTTCGCCAGCGAGAAAGAGGTGCGAATAGTCTCGTCTGTCGTGACTCCGGGGAAGTACATACAGAGCCGGGCATCACGCTACGGGGTGGTTCGATACGTAGAGCTTGTGGCAGGCGAACAGAAGCGGGGCTTCGTCATGCGGGACGAGAAGAAGAATGATTCATGGAAGCGTCTGCCGATCACCTCGGTGACGATCGGCCCCTCGCCCTACGCGGAACGTGGAGTCAGAGCGGTCCGTGGCCTACTGCTTGAGAACGGCTACGACGGTGTGTCAGTGCACGTCTCTGACTGTCAGATGCGCTGATCGTCTCTGCCGTGAGGCGGCTGACTTTCTCAGTCGTTGTGACGTCGGATCCAGGTGAGCCGATACCCCTCGGGCACCTGGTCGTCGAGCGCGTCACGGGCCTCCTCGTAGGTCGCACCACTGGCGGTGAGCAGAGCGCCGGCTTCGTCGTCGCGGTCGGTTTTGTCTGCGGGGATGCGGTGCGTTGGGGCTTCGAGGTGGATCACGGGCTGATCGTAGGCCTAGCCGCTGACGCCGGCGGGCCGGCTCGTCAGTCGATCGGAGCGATGAGGCTCGGGTCGGACGGGTCGGCCTTCTGCGTGCTGTTGACCTTGCGGTCGACGCGGTGCGTGGTGATCGTGGCCGCGACTTGCTCCGACGACGTCGTCAGGGCCTCGACCATGGCGTCTTTGTCGTCGAGCTTGTCGGGTGAGAGCCAGTCGTCCCACAGGTCCGGCAGGAGGAACGTGGGCATCCTGTCGTGGACCTCACCGGAGGCGTCGCGGGCCTCGCGGGTGATGACCGTGTAGGTCAACGACCAGTCGCCGGCGTCGTCCTTGCGGGCGGCGTAGAGGCCGGCTGCGGCAAGCGGTCCGGGGCCGTGAATGTAGTGCGGCTGCTTACCGCTCGGGGTCGTCTCCCACTCGTAGTACCCCGTCATGGGCACTAGGCACCGCTGGGAGGCGAAGGACGAGCGGAACATGCCGTTCGTCGCGGCCGTCTCCAGGCGAGCGTTGATCGGGCGAGGGCCGGACTCCTTGGCCCACCCGGGCCTTAGGCCCCAGCGGGCTTCGTCGACGTCGCGGTGGAGCTCGCCCTCGTCGAGCCACTCCCGGACGATCGGGGCGCGGGTGCTCGGCGCGATGGAGTAGCGCCCGGCCCAGTCGTAGGCCGTGCCGGGCTTGGCGTCGAAGAACGCCATGAGGTCGTCGATCGCGATATCAGACGCGTACCTGCCGCACATGGCTCTGAGCCTGCCACGCGATCGCGCGGGCTGCTCGTGAGTTAGGCAGCGAGGGTGGCGATCTGGTCGGGTCGGAAGCCGGACCAGTGGGTGTCGCCGGCGATGACGACGGGGGCTTGGAGGTAGCCGAGGGAGCGCACGAGCTCGAGAGCTGTGGGGTCCTGGGTGAGGTCGACGACGTCGTAGGCGATGCCGTGCTTGTCGAGAGCCCGGTAGGTCGCGTCGCACTGCACGCAGGCGGGCTTGGAGTAGACGGTGACGGGGCTGGTGCTCATGGGTCCTCCTGCGGGTCTCGGTCAGGTGAAGGGATCGTTCCTGATAGCGGAGCCAGTGCCGCTTGAGCGCCTGGAGTGCAACCCGCAGGGCAGTGGAGGAGAGCATTCTCGGCCGATGTGAGGAGCGCCAGCGACGCGGCCGAGAACTCTCGGAGGAGCCGGCGGCGTAGCCGCTTGCGCGCAGGGCGCGGCGGCAATGATGGAGCGGGAAGGAACGATCCTCGCCTCTGGGGAAACCGCGGCTGCGCGGCGGCCTCCGTCAGCTCGACGGGCGCGCAGCGGCGGCGAGCCGGCTTCTCAGGACTCCGCCGACAGGGCGTCGGGCCACGGCATGACCGGTCCGACGTCGACGAGAGCGGTGCCGGCGCTCGATCGGACGAGCACGGTGTTGCCGTCTGTGCCGGTCCCGGCGTGGGAGAGGGCAGCGAGGACCAGGGCGAGGTGGTCGCGGTCGACGCCGGAGACGACGTCGACGATGTTGACCGGCTGCTCGTCGACGAGCGAGGCGACGAGAGCGAGCACGCGTCGCTCGCCGCCGGAGTAGGCGTCGGCGTGCTGGCGGATGACCTCGGGGTCGACGTACAGCCTGCCGTCGACGGGGAGCCCGTCATCGGCGTAGCGCACGATCCACGGGTTGCCCTCGGCCGCGAAGCGGCCCGAGAACGCGCGCACGAGCAGTTCGATGGCTGCGACGCGGTGGTTGAGCCCTTCGGCCCAGGCGCGGAGCTCGTCGCTCGCGGCGGTCATGACGCGGGGGTGGTGCGCTCGGCGATGAGCGCTGCAAGGCAGTCGCACGGCGCGGCCGCGTCGTGGTGGCTCCCGGCACAGCGGTCGTCCGGGCACCCGCACGCATCGCCCTTCCAGACCGTCCCGCCAGTGTGGGCGCGAGCCCACTCGCGCGGGGAGATCCCAGCCAGGTCGAGTGTGGTGACGGCCTCGTCGGTGAGCGTTGCCATGGTGTGCCCCTCTCGTCGTCGTGGTCGGTCAAGCCGCCACTTTGTTCGTACACTTGTTCGATGACTGACGGCCGGCTGTTCATCGCTCCACGCAACGCTCTGGCGGCTCCGCCGGAGCGTGCGGTGCGCCGGTGGCCGGGGTCTCACGAGGTCCCGGTGCTGGTGCGCCTGGTGTGGTCGACGTCGACGCAGGTCGTCCCTGGTGTGGTCGTGCGCACTGCGCGCGATCGCGTGCTGGTTCGTTGGCACCCTAGCGCCCGTGACCCACAGATGCGGATGACGTGGCTCTCGCGTGAGGACGTGCGGACCGAGCTGCGTCACCCTGGCACCGGTGAGCCTTGGCCCTCGACGTGAGGGCCGTGCACGGGCGGTAGCCGGTGTGCGGGCTACTTGTGGGTCCCGTCGTGCCCCTGTGGGCGGGTGGAGCCGCGAAGCGTCGGAGCTCGGGCCGTCCACA
>Ga0308165_1006531_pt1 | contig 10225 bp, 8 predicted proteins | sample PhyWR2_FD_201032 | JGI IMG/M metagenome (GOLD analysis project Ga0308165, IMG submission 201032) | Phyllosphere microbial communities from UC Gill Tract Community Farm, Albany, California, United States - DLSLW.R2 | ecosystem: Host-associated > Plants > Phyllosphere > Unclassified | place: USA... | reverse complement strand
GCATAAAGCCCCAATTCGAGAAGACGTGTGGCAAGCACTGTCCGTGTGAGCCGCGCTACCGATTGCATCCGGTAGAGCATCACTGCCTTGTTGTCCTTGCTCATCGCCACCTCACCCTTGGTCATCCGACTAATAAAGTGCAATCTATAGTAAGATATTGTCTGACATATGAAGCCGCAAGCACCTGCAACATGTTAAGGTAAATATTGCAGCTGCAAAGTAACTTTGCCGCAGCAAATAAAATTTCGCGGCTAACATTGCACGTCTTTGGCACATGCGAAACGCAAATGTCGGAATCTGACCAATGGTTGCTGTTTTAATCGATCAACATTAGGCTCAGGCCCGATAGTTTAAGAATATTCAGCACGGAGAAAAACATGACCGACCTGCGCGACCAGAACAGCGACATGATTGTCGTCCTGCCACTTGGCGCTCACGAACAGCATGGCCCTCACCTGCCATTTGAAACAGATACGATCATCGCTGAAGGCATTGTTGCGCGCGTCAACGATGCACTGCCCTCTAACTTGAACGTCAACTTCCTGCCAGCCCAGCCAGTCGGCTACTCCATCGAACATATGGATGTCGAAGGCACGCAAAGTCTCGCTTTTTCGGAAGCGGTCAATCAGTGGATCGGTATGGGCGAAAATCTCCATGCAGGGGGCATTCGCAAGCTGGTGATGCTCAATGCACACGGCGGCAATTCACCACTAATGACCATTGTTGCAACCGAGCTGCGCACCCGCCTCGATATGCTGGCAGTTGCGACAAGCTGGACACGCTTCGGACTGCCCGAAGGACTAATTACGCCAGAAGACAAAGCGCTCGACATTCATGGAGGCTTCATTGAAACATCAGTGATGCTGGCACTGCGGCCTGATCTGGTCGATATGTCAAAGGCTCAAAATTTCCCAAGCAAACAATCTAACTTCGTAAAAGAGTTCAAACATTTGCGCGCGTATGGCCCACATGCTTTTGGCTGGAAAATGCAAGATCTCAACACGCAAGGCGTTGCCGGTAATGCCAGCGCCGCAACTGCGGAAGCTGGCGAAAAAATCCTCGCCCATGCCGTTGCGGGCTTCATTGAACTTCTGCAAGATGTGGATCAGTTTGACCTTGCACGCTTTACGCCGGAAGTGTTGGCAAGAACGTGATTGGAGTGGATGTTATAATATAGCATTGCATATAGCATTCCCGGACACCTTCCCTTATATGAAATACCCGATCTGAAGCCTTACTGGTGCGCATTTGCGCGACCGTAGAAAGGCAGCAACTCAAGAGGCATGAACAATGAGCCAGGCTGAAGCCCAAACTGAGGACAAGTTGACCACAGAAGCAGCCCGCATTCCCGTTACCGTTCTGACCGGATATCTGGGCTCGGGTAAAACCACGCTTCTCAACCGCATCCTTACCGAAAATCACGGCAAGCGTTACGCGGTTATCGTCAACGAATTTGGCGAGATCGGCATCGACAACGATCTGATCGTCGAGTCGGACGAAGAAATCTACGAAATGAACAATGGCTGCATTTGCTGCACCGTGCGCGGCGATTTGATTCGCGTTGTGCAGGGATTGATGCGCCGTCCGGGTCGTTTTGATGCGATTATCGTTGAAACCACCGGCCTTGCCGATCCGGTTCCGGTTGCGCAGACCTTCTTCATGGATGACGATGTACGCGCAAAGACGGTGCTTGATGCCGTTGTCGCCCTCGTTGATGCCAAGCATCTTCCGCTGCGCCTGAAAGACAGCCGCGAAGCCGAAGATCAGATTGCATTTGCTGACGTCGTTCTGATCAACAAGACCGATCTTGTCACACCAGATGAACTGGCAGCCGTTGAAGCAACTGTTCGTGCGATCAACCCGCATGCAGTCATGCACCGCACTGAACGCTCAGCCATTCCGCTTGATCGTGTGCTTGATCGCGGCGCATTCGATTTGAAGCGCGCGTTGGAAAACGATCCGCACTTCCTCGACCATGATCACCCGGATCACGTTTGTGGCCCCGATTGTGATCACGATCACGGACATGATCATCACCATCATCATGGGCACGATCATCATCACCACGATCATGACCATACCTGCGGCCCGGACTGTAGTCATGATCATGGGCATGATCACAAACACGATCACCATCATCATGACCATGCATCGCCGATCCATGATGTGACTGTAACTTCGGTTTCGCTTCGTTTGGGTGAAGTTGACCCGGCAAAATTCTTCCCATGGATTCAGAATATCACCCAGACACAGGGCCCGAATATTCTGCGTCTTAAAGGCATCATCGCGTTTAAGGACGACCCGGACCGTTACGTGGTTCAGGGCGTGCACATGATCATCGAAGGTGATCACCAGCGCGCATGGAAGCCAGAAGAAAAGCATGAAAGCCGTCTGGTCTTCATCGGACGTGAGCTGGATGCAGCTGAACTCAAAGCTGGCTTTGAGAACTGCCAAGCCCAGTAAGATTAGCAAAGTAAAATTGGACACTGATGCCTACAGTTGCCCCACTCGACCTTGACGGTCATTGCCTTTACGCCCGTTTTATCAACGGCGTTCCTTTCTTTGCTCTGGCCGATGGAACCATCCATCGGCTGGACAACGGCCACCAGACAAGCACGGCGCATGACGGACTACTCAGTGCAACGCTGTCTTTTGACGGCAAATCACTGCTAACCAGCGGCGAAGATGGCCGCGTCTGCCAAACCGCCTCCGATGGTACGGTAACGGAGCTTGCCAAAGTTCCGCGCAAATGGATGACAGCAATTGCGAGCGGCCCAAGCGGCACTGTTGCTTTCGCTTCAAGCCGCTCGGCATGGGTGCGAACATCAAACGGCAAAGTGCAGGAATATCCGCAGGAACGCAGCGTCGAAGGCATTGCGTTTGCGCCGAAAGGCCAGCGTCTGGCAATTGCGCGTTATAATGGCGCAACACTGATCTGGACCGGCACTGAAGCAAAGCCAGTGGAGCTTGAATGGAAAGGCGCACATATCGGTGCGATTTTCTCGCCCGATGGTCGTTTCCTGATCACATCGATGCAGGAAAATGCACTGCATGGCTGGCGCCTTGAAGACAGCAAGCACATGCGCATGACCGGCTATCCAGCCAAGGTCAAAGATTGGTCGTGGAGCGTAAAGGCCAAATGGCTTGCCACTTCGGGCGCACCGGCTGCAATTGTCTGGCCATTTGCGGGCAAAGACGGCCCGATGGGCAAAGCACCGCTGGAACTGGGTCTTCGTGGTGACAGCATGGTCACATCCGTTGCCTGCCACCCGGTCGAAGATATCACCGCCATTGGTTATAATGACGGCATGGTGCTTCTGGTGCGCTTTGAAGACCAGAAGGAAGTTCTTCTGCGTCGCCCAGGCAAGGGTGCAATCACCAGCATGGGGTGGGATGATCAAGGCACACGCCTAGCCTTCGGCTCTGAAACAGGTGACTGTGGCGTCATCGATATGACAACCACCTGATCAGCATAGTCAAACAAAAGGCCCCGATCGGGGCCTTTTTATTACTTCGCTTTCATCGTGACGGTTGGTCCACCGTCTGGACCAAGGGAAGCCACCCATTGGCTGATAGCGGACGCATCCTTGTCGCCAAGCATATGATTGGCGTCAATCGTCCGGGCATCAACCTTCGCGCCACCAGCACGCAACAGCGCCGAGAGAGCCGGTGCGAATGGCGAATACAACTTGTCCTCTTCACCAGTGATTGTCAGCACACGCGTCTTACCAAGATTGGCAACCGACACATTATCCAGAACCGGCATGGAGCGCATCAGTACGGCACGTTTCACAAGATCCGGGTGAAGCATCATGGTTGCTGCCAGCAGATTTGCGCCATTCGAATAACCAACGAATGTCGCATGTGGCAGGTCAAGATCCTTCTCGTCAGCAAGCCGTGTGAGGAATGTCACAAACGCATTGGCTTCAAGCTTCACGTCTTTCTGGTCAAACTTGACGGGCGTGATGCGCTTATACCAGCGCGTGCCACCATCCTGCATCACACGACCACGGACGCCGAGAAGCGTAGCACGTGGCCAGATTTTCGATGCCATGGGAACGAGGCTGGCTTCGTTACCACCTGAACCATGCAGTAGAACAATCACTTCATTGGACGCGTTTTCAGGCTTATAAAAACGATAGATGAACCGCTTGCTGCGCGAGAAATTCTGTTCCGGCGTCGTTTCAACATCCATTTTCTTGTCACGCATTGTTACGCCCTCACCCAGCCGGGGAGTGCCAGTTTCATCTTTCATAGAGGCGGAGATGCCGTTTAACGCCATGCCCTGCGACTTGCTCACAACCTTGACAGGCATGAGTTCACCCTCTGCGAAAGCAGTGCTTGTTGCTGCTGCGAGCGCCATCATTATGGCGGCTATAAACGTCTTCTTTACCATAAGCTCAACTTGCCACTTATATGTTAACGAAGGTTTTAAGGCAGCCCCCCGGATCCAATTAAGACCCGTGCCAATTCGATTTACGCGGTGCTCTTAACAACAGAGATTTAGCAAGAATGTGACGAAAACACGGAAAATTACGATCTGTTACATTACTGTTACACTTATTTTGCCTATCAACATCGCGTGAGGCATAATTGGGTGGCAAAAAAATCATTCTTTTGACGTGTTTAAAGCGAAAACTGCTCTAACTATAAAAAATTATTCTGGCGGAGAAAATTTCGATATGAGCAGCTTCAAGCCTGGCCGTTTTTCATCTGCCCGCCTCAATTCAGGCGATGTGACGCCGAAAAGTCTTTATCTGCGTCGACGTGAATTTCTGATTGGCGCGGGCGCAATCGCTGCGACAGGCTTTGCCTCTGGCGCTTTTGCCGATCCACTGAAAGCAGCCCCTTCTGACTATAAGGTTGATGAGAAACTGACACCAAAAGAGTCGGTCACAACCTATAATAATTTCTATGAGTTCGGCACCGACAAGAGCGATCCTGCCGCCAATTCAGGAAAATTCAAACCGTTGCCATGGCGATTGAAAGTCGATGGGCTGGTCAAACAGCCAAAAGAATTCGACATGCAGGAGCTGATCGCCAAGATGCCGCTTGAAGAACGCATCTATCGTATGCGTTGCGTCGAAGCATGGTCGATGGTCATTCCGTGGATAGGTTTTCCGCTGGCAAGCCTGCTCTCGCAAGTCGAACCGCTCGGCTCTGCCAAATACATCGCTTTCACAGGCGTTGTGCGTCCTGAAGAAATGCCCGGCCAGAAGGGGTTGTTTCAAGCCCTGAACTGGCCCTATGTCGAAGGCTTGCGCCTCGATGAAGCCATGCATCCGCTGACACTTCTATCGGTCGGTCTCTATGGTGAAACATTACCAAACGCCAATGGCGCGCCTATCCGTCTTGTTGTGCCATGGAAATATGGCTTCAAAGGCATCAAATCGATTACCAAGATCAGCTTCGTGGAAAAGCAACCACCGACATCATGGCAAGAACAAGCCGCCAATGAATATGGCTTCTATGCCAATGTGAACCCCGACGTCGATCATCCGCGCTGGTCGCAGGCAACCGAACGCAGAATTGGCGAAGGCAGCTTCTTTAGCGCCAGCCGCCGCCCGACTTTGCCGTTCAATGGTTATGGGGATGAAGTCGCTTCGCTCTATGCGGGCATGGATTTGCGGAAAAACTACTGACATGGTCACCAAATCCCGCTCAGCGCGTATCAACGATCTGAAAATCTGGTGCCTCTATATTGTGGGCCTGATCCCCGCTGTCTGGACTTTTTATCTCGCCGCAACCGATCAGCTCGGTGCAGACCCGATCAAAAGCTTCGAGCATACGCTTGGGCTATGGGCGCTGCGGTTTCTGATTCTGACCTTATTGGTCACACCTATCCGAGACGTCACAGGCATCAGCCTGCTGCGTTATCGCCGCGCACTTGGCCTTTTAGCCTTCTATTATGTGCTGATGCATTTCACCGTCTATATGGTTCTGGATCAGGCGTTGAATATGTCATCTGTCATTGCCGACATTGTGAAACGACCGTTCATTACCATCGGCATGATCAGCCTCGTGCTGCTGGTGCCTCTGGCGCTCACATCAAACAACTGGTCAATCCGTAAACTGGGGAAACGCTGGATAACCTTGCACAAGCTAATCTATGTGGCGATTGCCGGTGGTGCGATTCACTTTCTGATGTCAGTCAAAAGCTGGCCTGCCGAACCGGTTATTTACGCTGGGATTGTCACGATGCTTCTGCTGTGGCGCGTGGCGCGCCCATATTTTAAAAAAGGCAAACAAACAAAGCGCCCACGAGAGGCCGCGCTAATATTAAAGAAATAAGTTGCAGCAGCTTTGTTTCAATAAACTCTAATCTATCAGATAAATCGGCTTTCCCGCTGGATAGGCGATGACAATGAAATGCAAATCATGCCAGTATCGCGCCGTCATTTGATAAATGAAGCGGCAAGCGAATACGGGATCTCCATGTCATCTATCTTGAAATCCAAACCCGTCCGCTTCACGGCCAAGTTCGTCTTTGTCTTATTCGTTATCTTCTTTGCAATCTGGTCCAGCTTTGCAATGTGGTTCCAGCTACCATTTGGCGATGCTGTGCGCGGCTCAATCATAGCTGCGTGGCTGGCGGTCTCGTTTTGGGTCGTTGCAGGTGAACGCCAATTTTATTGCCGCCGCAAACGTCTTCTTTTCTGTCTGCTTGCACTGGTCTTTCTGGGATGGTGGGCAACAATCCGCCCATCGCTTAACCGCATCTGGGCGGCAGAAGTCGCACGCACTGTCACGGGAAAAGTAGAAGGCAATCAAGTCACGCTCTACAATATACGCGATTTCGATTGGCGCACCGTGGACGACTTCACACCAGTCTGGAAAGATGAGACCTATAATATCGACAAGATAACATCCGTAGACCTCTATCTGTCCTATTGGACGGGTCCGGCTATCGCCCACACGCTACTGTCGTTTGGCTTTGAAGATGGGCGACACGTTGTGTTCTCTGGCGAAATTCGCAAGGAGCATCACGAAAGCTACTCGGCAGTTGGCGGTTTTTTCCGTGAATTTGAACTGGCGATGATCGCAGCCGAAGAAAGCGACATTATTTTCCTGCGCACCAATGTCCGCAAAGAAGACGTCTATCGCTATCAGATCGATCTTCCGCCAGCAGCAGCGCGAGAGCTTTTTCTCTCCTATGTAGAGCAAGGCAACCAGCTTGCCCAAAAAGCCAAATTCTACAACACGGTGACGACAAACTGTACGACCATTATTTTCCAAATGGCACGGTTACTGGATCCGGGCATCCCCTTCGATTACCGCATTCTGCTGTCCGGCTATCTGCCCGGTTATCTCCATGATCATGGATGGATAAAGAACGATGGCAGCAGCACCGAAGAAGCCCGCCAGCGCGCATCCATTGATGCGAAGGCACAGGCAGGTGATCGCGAAGGCTATTCAGAGCGCATTCGCCAATAAAAAACCCCGCTTGCGCGGGGTTTCAAATCAGCGACTGCGTAATATTAGATTGCAGCAGTGATAATGATTTCGACTTTGTAGTCAGGTGTTGCAAGCGCTGCTTCACCGGTCGCGCGTGCTGGTGTATTATCCTTATCGACCCAGCTATCCCAGACTGCGTTCATTTCAGCAAAGTCTTTCATGTCTGCAAGCCAGATGATCGCCTGAAGGATCTTCGACTTGTCAGAACCAGCAGCTGCCAGCAGACGATCAACTTCAACCAGAACGGCCTTAGTCTGATCGGTTACGCTTGCGCCCGGCTCGCCAACCTGGCCAGCAAGATAAACGGTATTGCCGTGAACAACGGCCTGGCTCATACGTGGTCCGACTTCGATACGACGGATGCTCATGGTGAACTCCTCTCATGACTGCTGCGGATATATCCGCTTATAAAAATGGTGCACGTTCTTATGAAAGCACCCGCCCGCTTTGGCAATGCTGATCCGTATATATTGTCGAGAATTGTGAACAGACAATTGACTCTTTGTACCCCTTTGCCTATAAGCCGCTCACGTTCGCCCATAAGGGTCAATGGATGGCTTTTGCTATCCTGCTTTTAGGGAAAAGAACTCGCTCCTGTTCAATAGAGCTTGGTCCTGAAACGTAACTATCGATTTCAGACAAGACCATGCTCGTCGTAAAGACAGAACCAAGAAGGGCCGCACACCGCGGTATTAAATAAATGAAGCGTACTTTCCAGCCATCCAATCTCGTCCGCAAGCGTCGTCACGGTTTCCGTGCACGCATGGCAACAGCCGCCGGTCGTAAAGTTCTTGCTGCTCGCCGTTCGCGCGGCCGCAAGCGGCTTTCCGCTTAATCTTTTCCCGCGCGACCAGCGCGGTGATTAAAGATATGAAAAAGCAGAAACAAATACTCCGCCTTCGCAAGAGAGCGGAGTTTTTGTCTGTCAGGAATGGTGAAAAACGGCGTGGTCCACTGTTTCTTTTGGAAGTCCGGGAACGGACAGAAGAAGAATCTGCAACTGCCAAAATCGGCGAAAAGCCCCGCGCAGGCTTCACTGTCACCAAGAAAAACGGCAATGCAGTAGTACGCAATCGTATCCGTCGCAGGTTGCGAGAAGCGGTTCGTTGTCACGTGGGGAGTGACATGGCGCTCTCGACCGACTATGTCATCGTAGCACGCGAGCAAGCACTTACTGCGCCCTTTTCGCAACTGACCGCAGAACTCTCCAAACGCATCAAAGCCAAGGATGATCGGCGGGGCGAAAAGAAACGCCGAACGGAAAGACCGGAATCAGGACCCGTCGATGGAAAATAATCGTAATTTCTTCATAACCATTGCCCTGTCCATCCTCGTATTAACGCTGTGGCAAGTATTCTATCTGGGACCGAAAACGGAAGCCCAGCGGGAGCAGACACGCATTGAGGAACAGCAGCGCCAAGCCCAGCAAGCCACTCAAAGTGGTCAGGGCAGCGCTCAGGGCGATACTCCACAGATGCCTGGCACGTCCGGCGCAATTCCCGGCCAGCATGATAGTGCAGCCGCAGGCGGCACTCTGACCCGCGAAGCAGCGGTTGCACAGTCGCAGCGCGTGGATATTGACACCGTATCGCTGCGCGGTTCGATCAATCTGACGGGCGCACGCCTCGATGATCTCTATCTCAAGAAGTATCATGAGACCGTTGACGACAAGTCGCCTGAAATCGAGCTGCTTGCACCATCCGCGCTCAAGCAGGGCTATTTTGTAGAGCTTGGCTTTACCGGCAACGAAGCAACGGGTGAAGTTCCGGGGCCAAACACTGTCTGGGCGGTCGAAGGCAACAACAAGCTGACAGCATCGACGCCTGTTACGCTGACCTACACCAACGACAAGAACGTCACGTTCAAGCGCGTCATCTCGGTTGACGATGCTTATATGTTCGCCGTTGACGACACAATCACTAACAATACCGGCACGCCAATCTCGCTTGCTTCTTATGGCCGCGTTACCCGCTTCAACCAGCCAGAACATGCAAGTGCCACTTACGTTCTCCATGAAGGCCTGATCGGCGTCATGGGTCAGGACGGCTTGCAGGAAATCAAATATTCCAAGGTCGAAGACGACAAGGACATTTCGTTCAAGGACGTCATCGGCGGTTGGGTCGGCATCACCGATAAGTATTGGGCAGCAACGCTGGTTCCTCCGCAGAGCGAAAAGTTTACTGCTCGCTTCTCGCACTTCACAGACGGTCGCCCACGCTACCAGTCTGATCTTCTAAGCGCTCCGGTTACTATCGACGCCGGTCAGTCGCAGACGATAAAGAACCACGTTTTCGCTGGTGCGAAGGTCGTTCAGGACATCCAGAACTACGAAACAAAGCTTGGCATCAAGCAGTTCGAACTGCTGATCGACTGGGGTTGGTTCTACTTCATCACCAAGCCGATGTTCTACCTCATCGACTGGATCTACAAGTTCTCAGGCAACTTCGGCGTCGCGATTCTGGTTGTCACCGTTCTGCTCAAGGGCTTGTTCTTCCCGCTTGCAAACAAGTCTTACAAGTCGATGGCCCGCATGAAGCTCGTGCAGCCAAAGATGACGGAAATCCGCGAGAAATATGCGGATGACAAGATGAAGCAGCAGCAGGAAATGATGCAGCTTTACAAGCAGGAAAAGATCAATCCGCTTGCAGGTTGCTGGCCAGTTCTGGTGCAGATTCCGGTGTTCTTCGCGCTCTATAAGGTTCTCTACGTCACCATCGAAATGCGCCATGCGCCGTTCTTTGGCTGGATTCATGACCTTGCGGCGCCAGAT
>Ga0308165_1006530_pt1 | contig 10228 bp, 12 predicted proteins | sample PhyWR2_FD_201032 | JGI IMG/M metagenome (GOLD analysis project Ga0308165, IMG submission 201032) | Phyllosphere microbial communities from UC Gill Tract Community Farm, Albany, California, United States - DLSLW.R2 | ecosystem: Host-associated > Plants > Phyllosphere > Unclassified | place: USA... | reverse complement strand
GGCCGATCGGCGCCACTGCGAGGCGGCTGTCTGCCCAGGCGTTGACTTGGAATCGGCCGTTCTTTTTGTCGGGCGCTTTCGACTCAATGAAGCCAAACGGCACGCCTCCGATCTGTGTGAAAACGACGTATGGTGTCTTCGTGTCTGCCGGCGCCGAATCGACAAAGACGCGATCGCCGACAACGTCGGCCAGGCCGGCGGTCAGGGCGGCCAGGATGTCCTGCTCGATAGTCATTCGTCGTTTGCCTCAGTGATAGGGCCGCCTTTGGCGAGGTCGGCGAGCACTTCTGCCACACGTTCCTTTGCCCTCGCCTGCATTGCTTCCAACGCGCGCGGCGCGGCGTCGCCGGCCCGGCGGATGAAAGCCACCGGCTTGACCCACACCGGCTTATCCAACAGCTCGGTCGTCGCAGCAATGCGGTTCCCCACGCGCACGATCACGTTCACGCGCCAGTGGCCGTTTTCGACCAGGTGCCCGTGCGGGGCCTTCTTCGGGTTCCAGCTGATGTTGTAGATCTGCAAGGTGTCGGTCGACAGCTCGGGTGAATGAGCACGGTAAATTGCGTCCCGCAGTTGGCCTGGCCGGATGCCCTTGCGCGCCGGGCCCGAGTAGACAGGAGCCAAAGTGCGCGCCTCCCCGTAATAGACCAGCGCGCCAGCGTGCGCGACCGCCCGGGCGACCTGGGTCTGCAGCGCCTCATCGAGTTGTTCCAGGGCCCCGGCCAGGTCGCCGTCCAGTTTGAAGTCCAGCATTACGGCCGCGCTCCAGTCGAGCAGGCGAAGTCGACATGCTCGCGCCGAGCCTCGTCGGGAAGGACGGCCAGAATCTCGTAAACGGTTGCCTTCGAATAATCGACCAGGCCACCGGCGTCGACGGCGCCAAGGACGATTCGCATCGTCGGCGTGATATCGGTCCGGTACCGGGCGCGAATGCTGACAGCGGCCTCATTCGTCTCACGATCGGCAGTGACGTACTGCTTGCCGCTCATGGTCTTGATGCTGACCCACATGGCCGCGTGTAGCTTCCAGGCCTTGACCGGCTCGTTGAGCGCGTTCCTCGTCGTACCGGGCGTCTCGACGCGCACTCGCCGGTTCAACGTCCCCGCTGCCAGTCCCATCATGCCCCTCCGGCCATGTTCACGTACGGCCGCAGCAACCATTCGACGCCGAACGGCAGTTCAGTGACCGCGCCTGTCTCGCCGGCCTCGCGGTACCGGTTGAAGTGACCGACCAACAGGCAAACGGCTTGATTGATCACTTCGTCGACCACAACCCCCGACGGATCAACCAACAGTTCTTCGACGGAGTCATAGACGCGGCGAAACAGATGGTTTTCCACCGCAGAATATGCGGTGATTATCCAGTCGTGGAGCATCGAATCGTCGACTTCACCCTCGTCGATACGGACGGCCTGCCGCACCCGCTCCAGCTTCAGTCTCGCCGCCGCCATGATCAGGCGAACTGCTTGACCGGATACCCTTCAGCGCGAGCGAACGCGACCGCATCAGGGTGAGAATCCAGCGAGCCCTTATGCTGCGTCGCCAGTGTCTCGGGCACGCCTTCGAGGACGTCGTTCGGCTCGAAGCGAACGCCGTAGAGGGTGACCGCCGACAGAACGCGGCAGTCCACTTTCTTCCCCTTCAGGTCAGCATCGGTCAGCGTCGGCTCGGCCGGCACGTCTGGCCGCGTCACGCTGGACAGCGTGTGATCGATGGTATCGACGCCACCGTTTGCAAGCACCTGCTCGGCGGTCGCGGCGGGCGAAATGCCATGCTCCTGGCGAACCGGATCGCCAGTGGTACCGGCCTCGGCATTAGCGAGGGCGACGGCCTCGGTGTCGGTCGTGTCCACGCCGGTCACCTTGTCAGTGGTCGCGACCTTCGCGCCGCTCGAGGTGGTTGCAGGCGCGGGAGTGTTCTTCGGCATGTCGTTCTCCTGGATGTTGGGCAGGCCCACACGGGCCTGCCGCTGGGGTTTAGCTGGCGGCGTTGGCGAAGGCCTTCACGGCACCGCCGACGTCGATCATGTTGGCGCCAGAGCGGCAGAAGGCAACGAAGCCCACCTGGCCCTTGAGCGTGTAAGCGCTGTCAGTCATGCGGAACAACGTCACGTCCATCACGTCGCGGATCAGGTACTTGCTGAAGTCGCCGAACAGCACCGACTTGGCATTCGCCGAAGGCGTCGGCATGTTCTGGTTGATCGACATCGCGCGACCCAACAGACGATCGGGGGCGCCGCCCGGGTTGCCCTGCTCGTACCCAGGGATAAAGATCGGGCGACCGTTCTCGTCCTTGATCTTGCGGACCGACTTCAGAACTTCGTCGTGGAACATCCACTTGCCCGCGCCGCGGTAGTAAGGATCGACCGAGTGCTCCAGATCCACCAGATCGTCGTAGGTGATCGTCGAGGTCTGCCCCGTCGCTCCGACCTTGCCGACCGGCGCTGCGGTGGCGATGCCGCGCGGCTGGCCGCTCCCGGTACCGGTCGTCTGATGACGGTTCTGGATGCGGCCAAGGCGCAAATTGAGCAGCACCTTGATGTACGCCTCCAGATCGAACATCGAGTCTTGCAGCAACTCGAAAGGCAGCGCGATCGACTTCGAGCTGTACTTGTAGACGTCCATCGCAGCCTGGCCGAACACGGTTTCGCCGACGGTCACCGTGACGTTCTGGCCGACGATCTCGCCTTCTTCCGACGTGGCGTCGGTGGTCGGGAAAAGCATCTGAGCGCCGGTCGACGTTTGAATGGTGGACGCCACGCTGCGGACAGCGAATTCGGCACGCATCGTCTGCAGGAGCGACCGGCTGAATTCGGTTGCGACGGTGTAGCCACCTTCTGAGCCGGTGGTGGTAGACATCGCCGACCGAATGTCCGGATTGACGCGGGCATACATGGCGCTGCGCTGCTCGGTGCTCAGCGCCGACAGACCGCCGGACAACATCGCACGCAGCGCTGCTGCTTCGTCGCTGCGACCGTCGCCGCCTTCCCGGGTAGCTGCGTTCAGCGCCGCTTCGTGCTCGGCACGCTCGTCACCGGCGACTTGGGCGCGGCGATTTTCACGGGCGATCTCGGCGTCGATCGCCTCGATCTCGTTCAGGATGGTGTCCAGCGCGGACGCGTCGGCAGCGGGCATGCGCTGGTCGGCGGCGGTTTTGCCGTTGATATCGTTGGCTGCCTTGGCCTTGGCGTCACGTTGCGCGCGCAGTTGGGCGAGTTTGCTCATGGGGATCCTCAGTTGTCAGTGACCGCTCGCGCAGGTCGTTTGGACGAAAAAAAACCGCCCGAGGGCGGCTGGTTCTCAGTTGCGCGAGGCGCTTACTGAAAGGCAAGACGCGCCAGCATTTGCAGGCGCTGTTGTTGGCGAGCGCGGTGGTCCGCGGAGGCAAAGGTGTGATCGGGCTGAGACGGCGCCGCCGGCGGTGCTGCGTCCTGTGGCTCTGGCGGGCGGGCATATGCCGAAAGATTCCACTTCGGCGATGCGGAAGCCCGCGCCGAGGCGGTCTGCAGCACGCTGTCGACGAAGCCAGCGGCGACAGCTTCTTCTGCTGTGAACCAGGTCTCGGCCTCGCACCACTCGACGATTTGGTCCCGGGTTTGCCCGGTGCGCTTTTCGTAAGCGCCGTACATCGTCTCGTCGCACTTGTTCAATAGGTCCACGACCTGCAGCAGTTCGCGGGCATTGCCGAGCGCGAACGTCCAGGTCTGATGGATCATGTACTTCGATGCGGGTGTCGCCACCACCTCGTCGCAGGCACAAGCCAATGCGGTGGCCGCGCTGGCCGCATACCCCTCGATCTGCATGGTCACCTTTGCGGAGTGCTCCCGCAGGGCCTGGCACATCGCCTCGGCCGCGAACACGTCGCCGCCTGGGCAGTTCGTGTACAGCGTGATGTGGTCGGCCTCCAGCGCCCGCACCGCCGGCACGAAGTCCTGCGGGCAGATCCCGCCCCACCATTCCGCTGTGAGTCGGTCACCTACGATCGGGTCGTACAGGTAGATTGCCGCTTCGCCGGCCTTGGCCTGGATCTTGTTCTGGATCGGCTCGAAAGGCCGTCGATTGTCAGCCAGCAGCTGGAGCAGGCGGTTGCGCATCTGCGCCTCCATTACGATTCAATGTGGGATTCGGGCCCATGTTTTCGAGCCGGCGGATTTCGTCGGCGTCGGTCCATGGCATTTCACCGGCGCGGCCCAGCGCGATCCGGTAAGCCTCATAGCGGCTTTTCAGATCGCCGCGTTCGAGCGCCGCGGTGATGTGTTCAACGAAGTAGCGCTGGCGGACCGGCCAGAGCTTCGCGTTCAGTTCCTGCGCCAGCGGCGTCAGATGCCGTTGCAGCGTGTACCGGACAAAGCCGATGCTCATCTGCTCAACGCCGGAGCCGAATGAAGTCGTCTTCTCGGTGCGCCCGATCATGAACGGCGGGACGCCGAGCGTGCTGCAGATCTCTTCGACCGTGAACAGGCGAGTTGCCAAGATTTCGGCATCTTTCGAGTTGACGCTCAACTGCGCAGGTTCCAGCCCGCCGGACAAGATCAGCGGACCGCGGCCTCCGTTATGTGCCCGGGCAAGCAGAGACAGCTTCAAGTCCTTTAACTGGCCGTCGGACAGTCGGTTCGTGGTCTTTAGCGCATAGTCATAGTTCGCGCCGCCGGTGAAGAACCGGCCGCTGAACTCCTGGGCCGCAATCGCTGCACCGATCGCTTCACGCGCGGCGTAAGTGATCGGACTCGGGCTGCGAAGACCGTCGAATCCCAGGCTTGTCAGGTGGATCATGTCGGCGCTGTCGAGCGTGTAAGCCGGTGATCCGTCGGTGGGGTTCACGCGGTAGTACAGACGGTCGTCAGCTCGAAAAGGGTCCACCGTGAGCGGATGCAGCGGTTTCCAGCCAATGACGCGCGCGCTGCGCACGCTCGGCCGCAGGAGCTGTGCAAAGCCGTCGCCGTAAAACATTTTGCTACTGATCAGGTATTCCCACGCCGAAGCTGCCGTCCAACCTTCGCAGGCCATCTCGTTGAACAGCCACCAGTATTCGTGGTCTGCTTTGCTGCGGTTGTTGCCGTCACGCTCGAAAAATCCCAGAGGCAGCGATGCGATCGCGCCAGACAGCAACGAGACGCATGCGTAAACGGAGGAGTTCCGCATGGACGTATCGCGGGTCACGTTGACACCCGACGACGTGCGGTAGGCAGCGCCGAAGACGTTTGTGAACTCCTGCATCGACATGCCGCTTTCGCTGCCGTTTTCGTCAAGAGCGAGCAGACCAGCGCGCTCGACGCCGCCCTCTCGCCCAGCCAGCCATGCCCCGAGGACACGGCTTCCGCGGTCGGGTTCGAGTGTTTCAGGCATCAGTACAAGTCCAGTGAGTGAATTCCGGGAGCTGATAGGGCCTCGGGGTTGAGCGCCATCAGCGAGACTGCATCGAACAGGGCCATCAGCGGGTCAATCTTCGCCGAGCCGCTGGCCTGCTTTGTGATCAGGATTGCATTGCCACGGGGCTCGACCTTGGCGTTGCCGACGCACCAGGTGAGCAGCGCCTGGCCGCCGTGCACGAGCGTGCCCTCCGCAAGCTTTCGTTCAGCCGTCTTGATCGCGCCGCCCAGCTTCCAACCTTGGGAAATGCCGACGACCAGGTCCTCGGGCACCTCCATCTCGACCAGCGCGTCCAGGATTGCGCCCACGCCTGACGGGTCCATCCCGATCTTGTCGAGCAAGCCTGACCCATAGACCGAGGCCACGATGCCCGCCAGCTCAGCGACGTCGTCACCGATCTGTTCAACGAGCACCAGGTCGCCGTCCTTGGCGAAGTCGCGGAAGCGCGAGGCCTCCGCCTTTCGTCGTTCCAGCACCGATGGATGCGCCCACGCCCTGGTCCAAGCCAGCCATTCGCGCGTCTCTGCGTCGCGGCCGACAACGGCCAGCCCCAACAAGTCGTCCAGACCGCCACCGTCGATGCCGATGTCGATCACTTCGCACCGCTCAATCAGCTGGTCCAACGTGAGCCCTGGGCACGTTGCCTGCCGTTCCCAGAAGTCCGCGCCAGCCCACCGATCGGAGCGGAGCGCCAAGCCGATCTCGACGTTGAGGTGTTTTGCCAGGAAGCCGCGGACCTCTTCCTCGCCGGCTTCCAGCGCCTGCTCGTACGTTGTGGTGATGAACTGGATATCGACCGACAAGCCCCAGTTGGGGTTTGTGACGTACGCGTTCTCAAGCTCGCGATGCTCGTTGCGCTCGAGCATCCGCTTGGGATACTCATAGAGCACCGGCAGAAACCGGGGGTTCACCACTGCGCCGTCCCGCACCTTGCGGGCGTACATCAGCTTGTCCTTGAACACGCCGGCCGGCGGATCGTCGGCCTGGGTGGTGGCATAGATGATGAAGCCTTCAGGCCGCGACGCCAGGCCGCCGGTAGCCTCGCGCAGCATCGCGGCGGCGGTCGCCTTCTTCCCAAAAAGCCAGTGCTCGTCGATGAAGACGCCGATCGCCTTCTTGCCGGACACCGTTTCGCTGTCGGCGGCCACTACCTTCAGCGTCGCTTTCAGCACCCGGTGCGTGACCGTGCGGATGTGGTCCTGGACTTGGAACATCTCCTTCAGCTCGTCGTCCGCATTGATCATGTCGCGGATTGGCAGATACGAGTTGTCCGCGATTTCCTTGGTCGGTGCGAGGATGATGAACTCGCCCGAGGGGCGCCAGTTCAGTATCAGCGCGGTCAGCATCACGCCGGCCGCGATCGTCGACTTACCGTTCTTCTTGCTGATCAGCAGATAGAACTCGGTGATCAAGCGTCGGCCTGACTCGTGGTCATACGCACCGAAGATCGCCCCGACGAAGTCGGTCACCCAGGGCCGAACGGTGTCCTTCATCAAGGGGCTGCCGGTCGCATCCACCATGCGCAGGCTGCCGAACACGTTGAGCGCGTGCGCCGCATAGTCCGGGAACAGCGGCTGCATCGGCACCAGCGATTTGCGCGCAACGATGCGGCGTTCCCAATCAGGGCACGCCGTACTCCAAACGGGGGCGGCCATCAGTGCTTAGTCGGCGCCGAAGGCGGTCCGAACTGCGTGAATCGACCGGTACCGGCCGTTTCCTTCGCCTTCTCGTTCGCAGCGGCTTTCTTGCCGGCGGCGTCTTTGCGGGGGTGCACATACGGAGCCCAGGCCTTCGCCGCGTCGGTGCGCAACTTCATGTCCTGTTCCCCGTCGTTGACCACAGCCCGCAAAAATTCCAGCGGGTCGGAATAAAAACCGGCCAAAGTTGGCAGGTCCAGCTCGCGGCCGGCCGCTTTGGCCTCCTGCTTCGCCTTGTTAACTTCGGCACCTCGTGCAAGTGCGGCTTGGACGTCCCGGTCCTTCATCAGTCGGGACGCTGCCTGGGCCGCGCCTTTCTCGCTATAACCCGCACGAACAGCGGCTTTCGCGCCGCTGAGTCCCGACTGCAGAGCGGCGACGAATCGGCGCTTCAAGTCGGTCAATGCCATTAACAACCTCGGTTAACAAATCCTGTGAAGGGGAAAATTTTCTGCGCGTGAGAGGACAGGTGGTCTAGGAATCCGGCGCCCCCAAGGTTTCGACCCCCCCCTCCCTTGACCGATGGGGTCAGGGGTAGGGCTGGGGGTCGATGGCAGTGCCGTGGCGGCCCGATCGGACGGTCGCCCGTGCATCGGGCGTTACCCAAATCGGACGCGGCCTAGCGGGCCTCTGCTTCCTCGCGCTGCTTCTCGCCGCTGTGGCAAGAGCGGCAGAGCGCCTGCCAGTTCGACCGATTCCAAAACAACGACTGGTCACCTCGGTGCGGCACGATGTGGTCGACCAACTGGGACGCCGTGACAAAGCCTGCGCGGTCGCAGTATCGGCACAATGGATGTTCCTCGAGGAAGGCCTTGCTGGCCTTCTGCCACTTGTAGGTGTAGCCGCGCTCGTTCGCTGTTGCACCAGACGGACGCCATGATCCGGGTTGCTGCACGGCCAAGCGCCCTGCTTGAGTTGGCACACGTGACTTAAGGGTGGTCAGCCTGGACATCTATGGTCCACTGCAACTGTCACGGTCACGCCATGATGCGTTCCGGTAATCGTCTCAAAAGCCTCTTCAAAGCAGCATTTGACCTTTGTCCCTGGCTGGCTGAGGTCCAAGCCCAACTGTGCCGCGACAGCTGCCACCAGCACGTTCTCAAGGTCCAGACCGTACAACTTGGCTGTGTGCACCGTCTCGTACACTAAATCGGTCTCGATCTTGATTGGTGCAGGCGATGGAGTTCGCATGGTGTGTCCAATAAAAAGCCCCGCCGCAGCTATTGCTGGGACGGGGCGTGCACGTCTTCGGTCGGTTGCAACGCTTTTAGGGGAATTGCTGTTCCTCCGCGTAGCGTTCGAGCGAGGGGTAAAGATTCGCGAAAATATTGGCTTCGGTTAAGGTGAAGAACATCCAAATGAGATCCCGCTCATTTTCGATGTTCAGGTCATCTGAACCATCACCGGCAAAATCGCCAGGCCGAATCGCACTGTCATGATCGAACGACACCGCAAAGATTGGTTTTCCGACGGTTTCCCGTCGATCTATCGGCAGAAGCTCGAACACATACCGGCCCGCATAATTGCGGCGGCCCATGCCACGATCCTCGGCATCGGTAGTAGCAACAAAACGAGCAATGAGGCGTGCTGAACCAATCTGCATATTGAAGTCGAGAGTGTCGGGCGGGAAGGAATAGATCACCCCGGGGACCCGCTCAGACTCAGGTGCCCGAGAGTGGGTTTCAAAGCCTGCGCGAATTTTCTCGGCCACTTCTCGAACAGCCTTCAGCCGCGACGCCTCTTCGAACACCTTCGGCAAGCGGTCCATGTGCACGGCGAACTTAAAATACTCGGGTGAGTTGGTCACCTTTCATCTCCTCCAAATGGATGAGATATCACTCTAGCGTGGCCCGTTCAAAATCACAATCTCACCGCGGTCGACACCAGCACCACCGCCTACGGTGTGCCGCAGCGTCGTGCTCTCGATGCGGAAGTCGGCGAACACACGCCGGATGTCCGGGTGATCGTTGAGGCTGATCACAGCGGCGCCCTTCAACTGTCGCATCATGGCTGCCATCCGCTCGTACTGCTCGAATTCGAACTCGACGCCGTAGCCTTCGGTCTGCCAGTAGGGCGGATCGAGATAGAACAACGTACCGGCGCGGTCGTATTTCGTTATGCACGCTTCCCAGGACTGATGCTCTATGACGCATCGCGACAGCCGCAGATGGGCGTCAAACAGGTCCTCTTCGATCCGCTGCGCGTTGAGCCTCTTCACGCCGCCAGCTGATACTCCGAACGTCTGGCCGACGACCTTTGAACCGAACGCCAGCTTTTGGAGATAGAAGAAACGCGCAGCGCGCTGGATGTCAGTAAGCGTCACCTGCGGCGTGGCTTGCAGCCAGTGAAAGATCTGCCGGCTGGTCAACGCCCACCGAAACTGACGAACGAACTCGTCGAAGTGATGCTGGACTACGCGGTAGAGATTAACGATGTCGCCGTTGATGTCGTTGAGCACCTCGATCTTGGCCGGCTCTTTTAGGAAGAACAGGGCTGCGGCACCGCAAAACGGCTCGACGTATGCCGCATGGTCAGGGAAAAGGGGAATGATGAATTTGGCTAGGCGGCGCTTGCCACCGATCCAAGGGACTATCGGATTTGCCATCTGGCGTGAGTTCCGGTTACGCTGCCCCCGCCTGTACAGGTAGGACGGCCTCGGGTTGCTCACGGTGTACGCCGTGGGTGGCTGTCGGTTGGGGAGCTCGCTACTCCCCTTCCGTCGCCGTCTTCTTTCCGCCGAATGAACGCAAAAAAGCCCGCAGTCGGAAGACATGCGGGCTTTTGACGTACTTATTTCAAGCTTGCCGAATTATGGCGAAACCGCGTCCAAAGTTCAAGCGGCATTTTCAGATGATTTCGCGAGCAGGCCCACCTGTCTCATTGGATCCTCAAGGGATTGCATGGCGGCACGGCGCAGTGGGCCGATCTGTTCGCGCCAGAACTTCTCCCGGCGGCCAACCGTTTGCCTGGAGACGCCGAACCGGCCAGCAATGTCCTCCAGCCCCGGCTTGCGCCGAAACTGTCGCATCACCAGCATGTCGGCCAGCACGCGCTCCTCAGCGCTCAGACCAGGCACCAGCTCGTCGGCCACGGCCTGAATTGCCAGCGCACCGTCGACACGCGGCGAGTACTCGGCCAGGATGGCGCGCCAGAGGTCCGGCCG
>Ga0308165_1006529_pt1 | contig 10230 bp, 11 predicted proteins | sample PhyWR2_FD_201032 | JGI IMG/M metagenome (GOLD analysis project Ga0308165, IMG submission 201032) | Phyllosphere microbial communities from UC Gill Tract Community Farm, Albany, California, United States - DLSLW.R2 | ecosystem: Host-associated > Plants > Phyllosphere > Unclassified | place: USA... | reverse complement strand
CGGCGCTGGTGCGCGAGAAGCTGCGCGCGCAATGGTGAGCGCGCCGGCAGGCGTGGCTGGCTACCGGCCGCACGACCTGCTGTGGCCGCTGGCGGCTTCGTCATTGATTTTTTCGGAACCGCCGCCGTCCTGGGCCACGCCTGACTGGCTGGCCGTGGCCCCGGTCGTCGTGCGGCGCGCCACGCTGGCCGATCCGGCGCAGGTGCCGGTGGGGCTGCGCGGTGCGACGCGCAGCGAGCGCTGCGCGGCCAGCCTGGCGATTCATCAGACAGTGCGGGCAGTGACGCCGGAGGAAATTGCCCGCCGCGCCGTGCGCAGCGCCCGGGTGCGCGAATCGCCGCTGGCCTGCCTGCAGGCGCTGGCCCGGATCGGCCCGGTGCTCGATGCCCTGCCGCTGGCGTGGGGCGTGACGGGCGGCGTCGGGTTTTCGCTGGCCAGCGGCTTCGATGTGCTGCGCGCGGACAGCGACCTGGACCTGATCCTGCGCGCGCCGCTGGCGGCCGATGCCGCTGCGCTGCGCGCTGTCGCCCAGATCCTGCGCGACCTTGATGCGCGCGTCGATGCGCAGGTTGAGACACCGTTCGGCGCCTTTGCGCTGCAAGAGTGGGTGCGCACCGGCGGGCCGGTCCTGCTCAAGACCAGCCGTGGCCCGGTCCTGACCGGCGATGCCTGGTCGCCTCCGGACAGCGCCTCTTTCGATGCCGCCTGCCGCACCATGCCGGCATGAGCATCCTGTTCACTTTTCCCGGCCAGGGCGCGCAACGCGCCGACATGCTGCATGCGTTGCCGCAGAACGCGCTCGTGCGCGATGCGCTGGACGAGGCCAGTGACGTGCTGGGCCGCGACGCGCTGTCGCTGGACAGTGCCGAGGCGCTGCGCTCGTCGGTCGCGGTCCAGCTCGCCTTGCTGATTGCCGGCGTCGGGATGGCCCGTCACCTGATGCACGAGGCCGGCCCGCCCGATGCCGTGGCCGGCCTGTCGGTGGGCGCTTATCCGGCGGCAGTGGTTGCTGCGGTGCTGTCCTATGCCGATGCGCTGCGGCTGGTCGAACGCCGCGCCCGGCTGATGGAGGCGGCCTATCCCGGCGGCTACGGCATGACCGCGATCCTGGGGCTGGAGCGCGCCGCGCTGGAGCCGCTCATCGCCCAGATTCATTCCACAGACTCGCCCGTTTACCTGGCCAACATCAACGCCCCGACGCAGCTGGTGATTGCCGGCGCGCATGCCGCCATGGCGCGCGTGGCCGCGCTGGCCCAGGAGCGCGGCGCCTACGCCGCCAAGCCGGTGGCGATCAGCGTTCCGTCGCATTGCCCGCTGCTCGACGCGCCGGCCGCCGAACTGGCGCGGGCCTTTGCCGGCGTGCCGGTGGCCGCGCCGCGCCTGCGCTACTTCAGCGCCAGCCTGGGCCGCGCGCTGAGTGCGCCCGCCCGTATCGCCGACGACCTGGCGCGCAACATGGCGCTGCCGGTCAAATGGCACGACACCACCGTGCTGGCCCACGAGCAGGGCGTGCGCCTGAGCGTCGAGATGCCGCCGGGCAGCGTGCTGACCAAGCTCGGCGCGCTGGCGTTTCCCGAGGCCCTGTCGGTGGCCGCCGCCGACACGCGCGCCGACACGCTGGCTGTCCTGATGGCGCGGGAGCGGCAGCGCGAACAGTGAACTGGCGCAGGGGAGGCGGCGGCGCCCAAGCCGGCAAGCCAACACATGACGGCGCCGATGCTATGAAAAAGATAGCTGCCTGTGCAAGCAGGGCATGCGCTAAAAGCCTGTTTGATACTGAAATAGGGATGGCGCTGATCGGCTGGCTGGCAAACCGGGCGGTCGAAGGCGGGTGCGCTTGCGCCGCCGGCTCTGGAACAGCACGGCGGCGTTTTTCAGGCAAAGGCGGGGAAAATACAGCGGCTGCCGCAGCTTAGCCGACCAGGGCTCTGGTGGCGAAGAACAGCACCGACGGCCCCATCAGGCAACCCAGGCCGGTGTAGAACGTCGAGGTCATGGCGCCATAGGGAACCAGCTTGGTATCCACTGCGGCCAAGGCGCCGCAGACGCCGCTGGTCGTGCCCATCATGCCGCCGAAGACCATCGCCGTGCGCGGGTTGTCCAGGCCGATGTATTTGGCGAAGAAGGGCGTGCCGACCATCACCAGGACCGATTTCACCAGGCCCGCCGCGATGCTCAGGGCGATCAGTTCGGAGCTGGCGCCGATGGCCGCGCCGGTGATCGGTCCGACAATGTAGGTCACGGCCCCGGCCCCGATGGTCGAAATGCTCACGGCATCGGTGTATCCGAACGCCATCGCAACGGCGGCGCCGACGGCAAAGGACAGCACGACGCCCGTGAACAGCGAAACAATGCCGCCGACGCCGCACTTGCGCATGTCGGTGAGGGTGGCGCCGTAGGCGGTTGAGACGATGGCGAAATCGCGCAGCATCGCGCCGCCCATCAGGCCCACGCCGCTCAGCAGCTTGAAATCGACGACGCCATTCTTGCCGCCGGTCATGACGCCGCCGATGTAGGCCATCAGCAGCCCCAGCATGATCGCCAGCGCCGAGCCGTGCAGATGCCCGCGCGTCAGCCGCGCCGACAGGAAATACGAAACCCACATCGTGATGCCCACGACGGCAAAGGCCGTCAGCAGCCCGTTCTTGACGAGCACGTTGATCAAAAGATCCATGGTGTTGGTCATGCCGTTTCTCCCTGGCTCTTGTGGGCAAGCTTTTGCTCTTCGAGCAGGCGCTCGGACCGGCCGATGCGGTCGATGACCGGAATCAGCGCGAAGCAGACCACCGTCGCCAGAACGCCCGCAATGATCGCCATCGGGCCGCCCTTGATCGCGCCGAGCACGTTCTGCTGCGCCGCCATCGCCACCACGATCGGGATGTACATGGCCGTCCAGAAGGCAACGCCTTGCGATGAGGGCTGGATGAAACGGCCGGTGCCCTTGAGATGCTCGGAAACAACCAGCAGCAGGATCATCGCAAAACCGACGCCTCCCACATTGGCCTTGACCCCGATGGCGGCGCCCAGAAAGTCGCCGATCAGCAGACCGAGCAGGGTACAGATGGATAGAAGTGCTACCCCGTAGATGATCATGATGCTTGTCTCCTTTGTGCGGCCTGTGCGTGGCCAGGTACTTGGAACCGGGTCCCGCACGAGCCGGGAGGCTTGCCGCGTTGGTTCCTGAGAAAGGACTCTATCGGCGCGCTTCGGGCAGATCAATTAACGAGCTGCTGCCACGATTTCATTGAATGAAAAGGTCGAGGGTTAACCCTGAATGCCGCCAGGCCCGGGCCTGCCCTGGCGTCCCGGCACTGGCCAGTCAGGCCAGGGTCTGCTTTGACAGGCGGCAGACCGACGCCAATGCCAGCAGGTTGGGGTCGCGCTCGCGGGTGCGCAGGAAGTTCAGGCCGATGTGCTGGCGCATCAGGAACTTGGGCTGCAGCGGGATCAGCTGCACCTTGTGGGACATCACGTCGCGCACCCGGCCCGGCAGCAGCGTGCAGCCGATGCCGCCGCTCACCAGGTTCATCAGCGAAAAGATGTCGCCCACCTTCATGACGATGTTGGGCGTGAAGCGGGCAATGCGAAAGGCTTCGATGAACCCGGAGTAGGTGGCAAAGCCTTCGCTCAGGCTGACAAAGCGCTCGTCGGCGCAGGTGCTGAGGTCAACGAAATCCAGATCGGCATACTTGGAGCCGACCGGCGCGGCAAAGTAGATGTCGTCATCGAACAGCGGGATCGATTCAATGTCGGCCTCGCCTTCGGGCACCGCCATCAGGGTTGCATCGACCAGGCCCTGCCTGAGCTTTTGCAGCAGGTCCGCATTGGAGCCGAGAACCAGTTCGGTCTGCAGCTGCGGCTTGCGCAGCTTGATGCCCATGATGAGCGTGGGCACGGCCCGGATGGTGAGCGAATAAAGCGAGCCGATCCTGATGCTGTCGGCCGCGTAGCCGCCGGCTTGCCGGGTCGCGTTGATGCCGTCGGCCATCAGCTTGAGCACGTCCCGCGCCACTTCGGCCAGCACCTGCGCGGCATCGGTGGGCAGCAGGTTGCGGCCTTCGTGCCGGAACAGGGTGCAGCGCACGCCTTCCTCCAGCGAGTGCAGCGCGCGGTGCACGCTGACCGTGCTGACATCGAGCAACTCGGCCGCGCGCGTCAGGTTGCCCGCTTGCATGTAAGCCAGCAAAACCTCCAGCTTGCGGAAGGTGATCTCTTCGCTGATACGGTGCTGCATGGCGCTCTTTCTGCTTTTCCAGCGGATTGTAGAGCCGCTTGCCAGCCGGCGAAATGCCCTGTTTCCAGTGCGCAGGGGCTTGAAGAATCTGGCTGCAAGCGCTTTGCGGCAACCGGTCAAAATTGTCTGAAATGCTATGAAAAAAATAGCTGAAAGCGCAATGCCGGCGTGCGCAAACGCCCCATTGATTGATGAAATGCCGCCCGGTCGTGCCCAGCCCCGCGTCAGGCCACCGGCGGCACCAGGATCGTTGGCGCGGCGGGCGCGGCCAGCGCGGGGTAGTCGCGGCTGAAGTGCAGGCCCCGGCTTTCGCGGCGCAGCTGCGCCGAGCGCACGATCAGCGCGGCCACCTGCACCAGGTTGCGCAGCTCCAGCAGGTCGCGCGTGACGTGAAAGTGCGCGTAGAACTCGTCGATCTCGGCCTGCAGGAGCGTGATGCGGTGCGCGGCGCGCTCCAGGCGTTTGTTGGTGCGCACGATGCCCACGTAGTCCCACATGAAGCGGCGCAGCTCGTCCCAGTTGTGCGAGATGACCACGCATTCGTCGGCGTCGGTCACGCGGCTGTCGTCCCAGCCGGGCAGCTCGCAGGCTGCCAGCGCGGGCGCGGCGGCAATCGCCTGCGCGCTAGCGCGGGCGAACACCATGCATTCGAGCAGCGAGTTGCTGGCCAGCCGGTTGGCGCCGTGCAGGCCGGTGCAGGCGGTCTCGCCGATGGCGAACAGGCCCGGCAGGTCGGTGCGCCCGGCCAGGTCGGTCAGCACGCCGCCGCAGGTGTAGTGCGCGGCCGGCACCACGGGAATGGGCTCTTTCGTGATGTCGATGCCCAACTCGGCGCAGCGCGCCAGGATGTTGGGAAAGTGCTCATGCAGGAACGCCGGGCTCTGGTGCGAGATGTCCAGGTGCACGCAGTCCAGGCCGCGCTTTTTCATCTCGTAGTCGATGGCCCGGGCCACCACGTCGCGCGGCGCCAGCTCGGCGCGCGCGTCGTGGTCCAGCATGAAGCGCGTGCCGTCGGGCAGCACCAGCCGCCCGCCCTCGCCGCGCACGGCCTCGCTGATCAGGTAGGACTTGGCCAGCGGGTGGTACAGGCACGTGGGGTGGAACTGGATGAACTCCAGGTTGGACACCCGGCAGCCGGCGCGCCAGGCGGCCGCGATGCCGTCGCCGGTGGCGGTGTCGGGGTTGGTGGTGTAGAGGTAGACCTTGCCGGCGCCGCCGGTGGCCAGGATGGTCTGCGGCGCGCGAAAGGTCAGCACCTCGTCGGTCGTCTCGTCCAGCGCGTACAGGCCCAGGCAGCGCTGCGGGCCGGGCAGCCCCAGCTTGCGCGCGGTGATCACATCGACCAGCGTGTGGTTCTCGAACACCGTGATGCCGGGCGCGCTTCGCACCACGTCGATCAGCGTGCGCTGCACGGCCGCGCCGGTGGCGTCCGTCACATGGGCGATGCGGCGCGCGCCGTGGCCGCCCTCGCGCGTGAGGTGCAGCTCGCCGTCTTCAAGCGAGAACGGCACGCCCAGCGCGCGCAGCCAGCCGATGGCGTCGGGTGCGTTCTCGACGACGAAGCGCGTGGCCGCCAGGTCGCACAGGCCGGCGCCGGCCACCAGCGTGTCCTCGATGTGCGCGGCGAAGCTGTCGCCGTCTGCCAGCACGGCCGCGATGCCGCCCTGCGCCCAGCCGCTGGAGCCGTCGGCGATGGCGCGCTTGGTGATGACGGCCACGCGGTGCGTGGGCGCCAGGTGCAGCGCGGCGGACAGGCCGGCCAGGCCGCTGCCGACAATCAGAACATCGAAATCATGAATCATGGTGGGGGCCAAAAGTGATGAGGGGAAAAAGCGGTGCCGTCAGGCCGGCGTGTAGGCCAGGCGCACGTAGATCGGCGCAAAGGACTCGGCCTGGGTGATCTCCAGCAGGCATTCCTTGGCCAGCTCCAGGAGTGCGATGAAGGTGACCACCAGCACCGGCACGCCGCGCGAAACATCGAACAGGTCGGCGAATTCAAGGAACCGGCGCCCCTGCAGCCGGCGCAGCACGATGCTCATGTGCTCGCGCACCGACAGCGCCTCGCGGGAGATGACATGGTGCTGCACCAGCCGGGCGCGCTGGATGAGGCCCAGCCAGGCTTCCTGCAGGTCGGCCAGCGTCACCTCCGGCAGGCGCGGCTGGGTCGATTGCTCCACATGGACCTGGGCGGGCAGGAAGTCGCGGCCCAGCTGCGGCATGGCGTTGAGTCGCTGGGCGGCCAGCTTGATGCGCTCGTAGTCGAGCAGGCGGCGCACCAGCTCGGCGCGCGGGTCTTCGGCTTCGGTGTCGGCTGCGGCTTTTTTGGGCGGCAGCAGCATGCGCGACTTGATCTCGATCAGCATCGCGGCCATCAGAAGGTATTCGGCCGCCAGCTCCAGGTTGGTGGCGCGGATTTCATCGACATAGGCCAGGTACTGGCGCGTGAGCGCGGCCATCGGGATGTCGAGAATGTTGAAGTTCTGCCGGCGGATCAGGTAGAGCAGCAGATCCAGCGGCCCCTCGAAGGCGTCGAGGAACACCTGCAGCGCGTCCGGCGGGATGTACAGGTCGCGCGGCATGGCAAACATCGGCTCGCCATACAGGCGCGCCAGCGCGACCGGATCGACCATGCCCGGCAGTTCGGGGCTGGCCGCGTCAGGCGCGCTCTGCGCCTGCAAAGGCTGCGGCGCCGCCAGGGCAGGGGAGGAAGAAGGCATCAAGGCAGCATGGGAAGGGGGAAAAATCGGACCGTCAGGGATTGCTGCTATGAAATACAGAGCTGACTGCGCAGGCCGGGCGCCCGCCGCAGGCTGCTTTGGCTTTAAGCGTCGTTGCCGTTGGGGTGCGGGCTGGTGCCGTACACATACGATTTTTGCGGCACGCGGGACTCGGCATAGTCGGCCTCGTCGGCCCGGTTCAGCGCCTTGTCCCACCAGATGGCGCGCCCGGCGCGCTGCCCGGCTTCGATTGCCGGCTTCTTCGCCTTGAGCTCGTCAAGGAAGGCGGTGAATTCGGAGGTGTAGTCGGGGCTGCGAAAAATGGACATGGGTCTGGACTGCCTAAAAACGTATAGTGGCCAGATTTTAACGGGGGGATGCCTTGCCTTCATCAATTCGTTTTTCCAGCTCGACCGGGGCGCAGCCTCTGGGCGCGGGCGTGCCGAAAGTTTCCAAAAGGACGGTGCTGAGTATGGGACTGCTGTCATTCATCCTGGGGCTGGCCGGCTGCGACCAGCAGCGCATCACCGAGCTCGAAGAAGGCGTGGCCACCGAGGCCGACGTGTGCGCGCGCTTTGGCCAGCCCGAGAAAATCTGGGACGCGCGGGACATGGCCTCGCTGCCCCAGCCGGGCGCGGCCGCCGAGCCGGGCGCGCGCACGCTCGAATACAACCGCCAGCCGGCCGGCAACGTCAACTACATGATCACCATCGGCCCGGACGGAAAAATGACCGCGCTGCGCCAGGTTCTGAGCCCGCAGAACTTTGCCAGGGTGCAGCCCGGCATGCCGATGGAAACGGTGCGCAAGATGCTGGGCAAGCCGATGAAGGTCACACCCTTTGCGCTCAAGCGCGAAACGCATTACGACTGGCGCTACCTGAACCCGCCGTCCACGCCCATGGTATTCACCGTGGTGTTCGATGCCGACCTGCGCGTGCTGCGCACGCTGTCGGTCGAGGAGGACAGCGCCAGCCCTCGGCACTGACGCGTTTTCAGGCTAAAACCGGCGCCAGCCCAAGGTGGTACTGCGCCGGCTGCTATCATTTTTAGCGGGATTCCACATGCGCCAGAAAGCCGGCGCGCTCCATCACCTCGCGCGGCTGGGCATTCAGGCCCGAGAGCACCAGGCGCCCGCCGCGCGAGGCGATGGCTTTTTGCAGCTGCTCCAGCACATCGAGGCCCGAGGTGTCGAGCAGCTGCAGCGAGCGCAGGTCCAGGTGGATCAGCAAGGCCTGCCGGGTGCCTTCGACCACGCTCAGGATGGGGTCGATCTTGGCCACGGCGCCGAAAAACAGCGACCCGTAGAGCCGAAAGCTCGCCTCGGCGTCGGTCTGCGACACCAGCACCACCTGAAACAGCGAGCTCATGCGCTTGACGAACAGCACGCAGGCCAGCAGCAGCCCGACCTGCAGCGCCACCGTCAGGTCAAACACCACCGTCAGGCCGAACGTGCCCAGCATCAAGAGCCGGTAGTGGCTGCTGGCGCGCCTGAGCTCGGAAAATTCGCGCCACTCGCCCATGTTCCAGGCGACGTAGAGCAAGATGCCGGCCAGCACCGGCAGCGGCACGTGCACCGCCAGCGGCGCGGCCACCAGCACCACCAGCACCAGCGTGAGCGCATGCACCAGGCCCGAGACCGGCGAGGTGGCGCCGGCGCGCACGTTGGTCACGGTGCGGGCGATGGTGCCGGTGGCCGGCATGCCGCCAAAGAACGGCACGACGAAATTGGCCACGCCCTGGGCCATCAGCTCCTGGTTCGGGTCGTGCCGGGGAAGGCCCGAGATCTGGTCGGCCACGCGCGCGCACAAGAGCGACTCGACCGCGCCCAGCATCGCGATCGTGAGGGTCGGCGCCACCAGCAGGCGCACCGTGTCCCAGGAAAAGTTTGGAAACTCAAAACCGGGCAGCGCGCGCGGAATGCCGCCAAAGCGCGTGCCGATGGTCTCCACCGGCAGGTGCAGCAGGTAGGCCAGCGCGGTCAGGGACAGCAGCGCCACGATCGGCCCGGGCATGTGCGAGGCGATGCGCGTGGCCCGCTTGAGCTGCAGCCCTTCGCCGGCCTGGATGAGGCGGATGAGCCGGTTGGTGAAGGCGTTGGCGTAGCGCTTTTGCGTGTCAAACAGCAGCGGCCAGACCAGCAGCCCGACGACGCAGGCCAGCCCCAGGCCCAGCGCATAGGGATTCAGGCTGCCGATGTTTTGCGCGATGGCGCGCAGCTGCGAGAAAAAATCCGCCGGCATCTTGGCGATCCGCAGCCCCAGCAAGTCCTTGACCTGCGACAGCGCGATCAGCACCGCAATGCCGTTGGTGAAGCCGACGACGATGCTCACCGGCACGTAGCGCACCAGCGTGCCGAGCTTTAAAAAACCGAGCAGGAACAGCAGCACGCCGGCGCAGGTGGTGGAAATGAGCAGGTTGGGCAGGCCGTAGCGCTCGATGATGCCGTAGACGATGACGATGAAGGCGCCGGCCGGCCCGCCGATCTGCACCGCCGAGCCGCCGAGCAGCGCGATCAGCGCGCCGGCGATGATCGCCGTCCAGATGCCGGCCTCGGGCTTGAGCCCGGAGGCAATGGCAAAGGCCATGGCCAGCGGCAGCGCGACGATGCCCACTGTGAGGCCTGCGCCCGCGTCCTTGAAAAACCGTTCGCGGTTGTAGCCGGCCACCGCCGAGAGCAGGCGGGGGCGGAACCGGGCGAAGTGAATGGGCATGTGCATGAGCAAACATTGTGCGCCCGCGCCTGTATTTTTCGGCGTGAAAATCGTCAGGAAAACCGCAAAATCACCGCCAGGCCCGGCCACTGGACATGGCAGTTTTCACTGGATTCCCGCCAGCGCGGCAATGGCGGGCGAGGCGGGCGTGCTACTTGTCCGAGCCGGGCAGCACCGCGTCGGCCGCGGCGCCGACGGCCGAGCCGGCAATGCGCGCCGTGCCGATCACCGCGCTGGCGGCCAGCCCGACCGTGCCGATGGCCACCGAGGCGACGGTGTCGACGGCGGTGACGACGGCGCAGCCGGGCAGGCCCAAGGCCGCCAGGGCGAGGAAGGCGCAGGCGCCCAGGCGGGCGCGAAAGTGGGTTGAAGGCGTCATTGGCCGGGTTCCGTCTGGCTGTGGGGGGTGGTGCGCCGGGCTGCGCGCTCAGTGGATGCGCATGCCGGGCAGCGCGCCCGGGACGGGCTCCAGCACGTAGATGCCCGGGTGCGCCTTCTCGTCGGCGTGGCTGGCGGCCAGCACCATGCCTTCGCTGATGCCGAACTTCATCTTGCGCGGCGCCAGGTT
>Ga0308165_1006527_pt1 | contig 10232 bp, 9 predicted proteins | sample PhyWR2_FD_201032 | JGI IMG/M metagenome (GOLD analysis project Ga0308165, IMG submission 201032) | Phyllosphere microbial communities from UC Gill Tract Community Farm, Albany, California, United States - DLSLW.R2 | ecosystem: Host-associated > Plants > Phyllosphere > Unclassified | place: USA... | reverse complement strand
TGGATACGCGGCGAACGAGGTGTGGAAGCACGGTCGTGCATAACAATGGTGGCGCAGCTATGCTGACCTGACCGCGCCGTAGCTTTCCCAAATCACGGACAGTTTCCGCAGCGCGTTCGATTTCCGCGAGACCAGCCAGAGCGCCTTCCGCGAAAGCCCGACCTGCATCGGTCAAGCTGACACGGCGTGTCGTGCGGTCGAAAAGCCGCGCATCCAGCACTGATTCAAGATCACGGATTGTGTGAGACAGGTTAGCCTGAGTTGTACTGACGCGCTCGGCTGCGCGAGAAAAGCTGCCGAGTTCGACCACCGCTTGAAAGCATTCTATCTGTCGGAGAGTTGGGCGCATCGGATCATTCATGAGTTTTTATTTATGAATATATTCTACTTACAATACTTTACGAATGAAAGAAAGTCGGTTCTGATCGGGAAAACTAAGGTTTTATATAACCTGCTTATCAAGCGAGGATTCCGATGAAGTACGATCGTGGAAATGCCAAGTCTTATTCGCGCACTACGATGCGCGGCATATGGGCTGCGGCAAACACGCCATTCAACGAAGACGGGTCGATTGATGAATCGGGCTTCCGCAAGAATGTCGATCACTGGATCAATGAGCTGGGCATTGATGGTCTCTTCGTTGCGGGAAAGCAGGGTGAGTTCTTTTCGATGTCAGTCGATGAGCGCAAGCGCATGTTCGATCTGGCCGTATCCGCCGCTGGTGACAAGGCACAGACAATCATGTCCTGCTCGGACCAGAACATGGATGTTGTCATAGATCTGGCCAAACACGCTCAAGCTTGCGGCGCTGATTACATCGTTGTTCACGCACCTGTTCTGCACTTTTTGCGCGAACAGGACGAAACTCTTTTGAGGTACTATGAAACCATTGCCTCAAAGGTTGATATCGGCCTTGCATTGTGGTCTCACCCTGATAGCGGCTATCTCATGAGCCCGGAATTGTGCAATCGCCTCGCTGATATTGAAACAGTGGTAGCAATTAAATATTCGGTTCCACGCGATATGTATCGCACTCTCACCGAGCTTGCGGGCGATCGGATACTCGTTTCAACGGCGTCGGAAGACGAGTGGCTTGATAACATTCTCGAGCTTGGATGGCAGCTTTATCTCTGTTCTTCGCCGCCCTACACATTGCAGACGGAGTTTGATCGTCGCATGCGTGATTATACCGACTTGGCATTTGCAGGCAAAGCTGCGGATGCGCGCGCTGTATGGCAGAGTCTTGAGCCTGTGCGCCATGCTTTCAAATCGACGCGTCCAGCTGAAAAAACCACTTCACATCAGAAATATTGGCAGGAATTGCTCGGGCAGGTTGGTGGACCTGTTCGCGCACCGATGCTTGAACTCACCGATGCAGAGAAGTCAAAAATTCATGAGGCATTTGATCGTTGCGGTCTGAAAACGTCCTAACTGGTCAACGAAAAGGGGAACAAGAATGGCAAAACTAAGCGCCTTTAATTTTCAAACTTGGATTGATGAACACAAGCACCTGTTGAAGCCGCCAGTTGGCAACAAACTAGTGTTTCAAGATGCTGATCTTATGGTGACGGTGGTGGGCGGGCCGAATAAGCGCACCGATTATCATGACGATCCGGTTGAGGAGTTTTTCTATCAGCTCAAGGGCGATATGCTGCTGAAATTGCATGATACGTCCACCGGCGAATTTTACGATGTGCCAATTCGTGAAGGGGACATTTTCCTTTTGCCTGCGCATATCCGGCACTCACCTCAGCGTCCACAAGAAGGCTCTATTGGTCTGGTGATTGAGCCAGCTCGCCCAGAGGGCGCTCTAGATGCTGTGGAATGGTATTGCTTTGAATGCAGTGGCCTTGTCCATCGTGCGGAAGTTGATTTGGAATCCATCGTTGACGATCTGCCACCACTTTACGCTGCTTTCTACAATGATGAGAGACTGCGGACCTGCCCACATTGCAAAACGGTTCACCCCGGTAAAAACCCGCCGGAAGGCTGGGTAACGCTTTAACGAAAAAGTGCGCCTAAACGGATTGCACATAATCAATAAAAATATGGGGAACTGGAATGAAAAATAAACTTCTAATGCTCGGCTTCCTGGCAGGCTTGACGAGTGGCGCAGTCGCTGCGGAACCGGTAAAGATCGGTGTGATAACAACTTTGTCCGGCCCCGGCGGGTATCTCGGTCAGGATGTGCGCGATGGTATGCAACTGGCCATTGATGCGGAAGGCGGCAAACTTGGTGGCGTTCCGGTAGAACTCAAAGTTGAAGATGACGCTGCAAAGCCTGGCAACGGACGTCAGATTGCCGAACGCTTCATGCTGGAAGACGGCGTGAAACTCTTCACCGGCATCATCTTTTCCAATGTTGCTGGTGCCACGGTGCCGGATATCGTTGACAATGATAGCCTCTACATTAGTGCCAATGCCGCACCGTCAAATATGGCGGGGAAGGCCTGTGACGCCAATTATTTTGTCGTTTCATGGCAGAATGACTCGCTTCACGAAGCATCTGGCCTTGCTGCGGAACAGGAAGGTTACAAACGCGCCTTCATTCTTGCGCCGAACTATCAGGCCGGAAAAGACGCGCTGGAAGGCTTCAAAAGAAGGTTCAAGGGAGAGGTGGTCGGAGAAATCTATACCCAGCTTGATCAAACGGACTATTCAGCCGAGATGGCCCAGATTCGTGCCGCAAAGCCAGATGTCGTTTTCCAGTCGCATCCAGGCGGTATGGGCATCGCGTTTTTGCGCCAATATCAGCAGGCTGGATTGCTTGGCAGTATTCCGATGGTTCTTTCTGAGCCGTCCAGCGATGCGGTAATTCTCAAGTCACTGGGGGATGCTTCCGTTGGCCTTATGGCAACCAGCCATTGGAGCCCGGATATGGATAATGACGCAAGCAAGGAACTGGTTGCAAAATGGAAGGCTGCCTATCCTGATCGCCCGCTGACCTATTATGCTACGCAAGGTTATGACGTGGCTCGTCTTATTGGGTCTGCATTAAAGCAAGCCGGCGGCATTGAGGACATCGATGCCGTTCGTGACGAATTGCGCAAGGCGGATTTCCAGTCGGTGCGGGGCAATTTTGCCTTCGGTCCAAACCAGCATCCGGTGCAAAATTGGTATCTCCTCGACATCGTCAAAGGTGAGGACGGCAATCCGACAACCAAAATTAAATCGAAGCTTATCGAGAATTACGGTGATTCATACTCAGCAGAGTGCAAACTCTGACATCAACCATAAGGCGCACATCCGTGTGCGCCGAGCTTCTTTTAATTTTTTTGAAGGTCGTTTCATCCAATGACACTCATCTTCGAGCAACTTTTAAATGGCCTTCTCTACGGTGTCATGTTGTTCCTTCTTGCCGCGGGATTGACTCTCATATTCGGGATCATGGGCGTGATTAACCTTGCGCATGGCTCCCTTTATATGATGGGTGCCTTCATTGGGACGTGGGTAGCCGTGCAAACCGAAAATTTCTGGCTAGGTCTGCCCGCAGCAATCTTGGCCGCAACAATCGCCGGCATTCTGATTGAACTTGGTGTTATGCGAAAGCTTTATCAACGGGATCATTTGGATCAAGTTCTGGCGACATTTTCACTCATTCTGATCTTCAATGAGCTGACAGTTCTGATTTTCGGTCGTCAGCCAATCTTTACTCAACTTCCCGCGTCGTTATCATCGCCAATCGAGCTCTTTTCCGGCTTGAGTTATCCTCCGTTCCGCCTTCTCATTATTGCGGCGGGTCTGCTCGTTGCTGTTGGGCTTTATTTGCTTATCAACCGAACACGTTTGGGTATGTTGGTTCGTGCAGGATCAACCAATCGCGATATGGTGCGCGCACTCGGCGTGGATATTCGTCTGCTTTACACATTGGTGTTTGCACTTGGCGCGGCATTCGCTGGTCTTGCTGGTTTCATGACGGGACCAATTCTCGCGGTGCAGGTCGGAATGGGGGAGCAGATATTGCTCGCGACCTTCGTCGTCGTGGTTATTGGTGGTGTCGGTTCCATCAAGGGCGCATTTATTGCCGGTATTTCACTCGGTATCATCGACACTTGTTTGCGCGCTTTTCTCCCATCCATCTTACGCCAATTTATGGCTGGTGCTGAAGCTGACGCTCTGGGCGTTGGTATCGCATCGATGGGAATTTATCTGCTCATGGCTATAGTTCTTCTGTTCCGCCCGCGAGGCCTCTTCCCGGTAGGAGCTTAAACCATGTCATACCGTGTTCTATTTGTATGTCTTGGCTGTGTGGCACTTGCCCTGTTTCCCTTCGGTGCTGACGCGTTGGGGCAAACAGCAGCCTCCAGTCTTGTTGCCCGGATTATGATCTATGCAATAGCTGCGGCTAGCCTCAATCTCATCCTTGGTTATGGCGGTATGGTTTCCTTTGGCCATGCGGCTTTCTTTGGGATTGGTTCTTATGTTGTAGGTATTCTCTACTTCCATCACGCTGAAGAAACGCTTCTTTTGGGCTTTATTCCCGGTTCCAACCAATTCCTGATTACAGTTCCTGCGGCAATGCTTGTTGCAGGACTTGCAGCGCTGGTGATTGGAGCGCTTGCACTGCGGACTTCAGGCGTGCAGTTTATTATGATCACGCTGGCTTTTGCCCAGATGCTTTTCTTCTTTTTTGTTTCGCTCAAAACCTATGGAGGGGAAGACGGGATCATCGTGCGTCAGGCGAATGACCTTTTCGGCCTTAGTCTGCGTGATAAGACGACTATGTATTATGTCATTCTCGTCTCTATGATCCTCTATTTCTGCTTCCTTTGTCGTGTGGTGCATTCGTCTTACGGAGCGGTGCTTTCTGGCATTCGCCAGAGTGAGCGGCGCATGACAGCTATGGGGATCGAAACCTATCGCTATAAACTTTATGGCTTCGTGCTGGCCGGAATGGGCGCTGGTCTGGCTGGAGCGCTTCTGACAATTTTCATGCGTTTTGCAAGTCCGGATACGCTGCACTGGACAAAGTCTGGTGAGCTGATGGTGATGGTGATTTTGGGGGGCGTTGGAACTTTCTTTGGGCCCATTTGGGGAGCGGCGGCCTTCCTTATAATGCAAACCTATCTGGCCTCTTGGACCGAGCACTGGCAGCTTTTTATGGGAATAATTCTTCTACTTGTGGTTATGGGCACAAGGGGTGGAATGGTCGGCGGCTGGCGCGCGCTTTTCCATAAATCTCGCAAAGACCGGAAAGTCGAGGTGTCCTCATGACCGCGATATTGCAGGTGCGCGATCTGGTGAAGCGCTTTGCTGGTTTGGTCGCCACCGATCATGTCTCGCTTGACGTGAGTGAAGGTCATATTCACGCCCTTATCGGTCCGAATGGTGCGGGCAAGTCTACACTCATCAACCAGCTTTGCGGCGAACTGATGCCGTCATCGGGGACTATAAACCTGATGGGTGAGGATATAACGAGCCTACCTGCGGCCAAACGTGTGGCACGTGGTCTCGGGCGTACATTTCAAATATCCACGCTTCTCAATGACATGAGTGTGCGACAAAATATAGCGATGGCCGTGCAGGCAAGGGAAGGGCACAATTTCCGTATTTTGGATTGCCTCAAAAGTCGGGGTGCCATCTGGCGCGAGGTTGACGAAATACTGGCATCAAGTCGCTTGTCTCATCATTCAGAAAAACTGGCAGGCGACTTACCTAGTGGTGGGCGTAAGCAGCTGGAACTGCTGATGGCGTTGGCTGGAAAGCCTAAGCTTTTGCTCCTGGATGAACCAATGGCTGGTCTCGGTCATGTCGAAACTCAGGAAATGATTGAGCTCCTTCAGGGGTTGCGTGGAAAGGTTTCAATGCTCCTTGTAGAGCATGACATGGAAGCCGTGTTTGCGTTGGCCGACCAAGTTACGGTGCTGGTCTATGGCCGCGTTATTCTGACTGGAACCGTAGAGGATATCCGGGCGAGCGAGGCTGTGCGCGAGGCTTATCTTGGCGGGGAGGAAGAACTGTGCTGAAAATCGAAGGACTTCAAGCCGCCTACGGGCATTCACAAGTGCTTTTTGATGTTTCGCTCGAAGTGAATGAGGGCGAATTGGTTACTCTTATGGGTCGCAATGGTATGGGGAAGACTACAACCATACGCACATTGATGGGCTTACTTGGGGCTCAAAAAGGCAGTGTCCAGATTGCTGGGCGAAATACAACCAGCTACACGCCGGAGAAGGTGGCACGGCTCGGTGTAGGTCTTGTTCCTGAGGGACGGCAGATATTTCCAACCCTCACAGTGAGGGAAAATCTGGTCGCGACCGCGTCAAACCGTTGCAAGCGGCAGTCACCTTGGGATCTCGCGAGAATATACGCACTTTTTCCGCGCATGAAAGAACGTGAGAACCAGACGGCGGGAACACTCTCGGGTGGTGAGCAACAAATGCTGGCGATTGGACGTGCTTTGATGACCAATCCGCATCTTCTTATCCTCGATGAAGCAACAGAAGGTCTTGCTCCTGTCATTCGTACGGAAATTTGGCACTGCATCATGCAATTGCGAGAAATGGGGCAATCCATTCTGTTGATCGACAAGAATATTGCGGTTTTGAAGCGGCTCGCGGATCGACACTATATTGTGGAGAAAGGTCGAACTGTCTGGTGCGGCACGAGTGCTGATCTGGAACGCGATCATGATCAGGTGCATGCTTATGTCGGCATCTGAGAAAATTGTCTTGATTGGTTGGGGGGCTATCGGTCAGCGCGTTGCCGAACTTTTGACCGAACGGAAAAGTGCGGCAAAAATTGTTGCTGTCGCTGTACGCGATAAAGCGATTGCGCGCGAAGGGTTGCCAGCCGAAGCACTTCTTATAGAGGACACTGCTGAACTTGCATCAATCGATGCAAGTCTTGCCGTGGAGGCGGCGGGGCGTGCTAGTGTTTTGCCATGGGGTGAGGTGGCACTTTCTGCTGGTATGGATTTTGTTGTTTCGTCAACATCGGCTTTTGTTGAAGATAAAATTTTCCAACGATTGAACGAAAAAGCTGCTCGAAACGGCACTAAGCTGATTATTCCGCCCGGTGCATTGGGTGGTGTGGATGCGCTATCGGCAGCGAGCCGGTTATCGATGCAAAGTGTTGAACACCGCATTATCAAACCTGTAAAGGCGTGGGCAGGAACGCTTGCTAGCCAACTCATAAAGCTTGATGAGATCAGTGAGGCTACTGCTTTCTTCAAGGGTAGCGCACGAGAAGCTGCTGATGCTTTTCCGCAAAATGCTAATGTCGCTGTGATAACGTCTCTTGCGGGAATTGGTCTCGATCGCACACTTGTTACATTGATTGCAGACCCAACAGCTCAACTCAATACGCATGAGATTATTGCTGAAGGTGACTTCGGTAAGATGCATTTGCGTTTTGAAAACAGTCCGCTCGCGACCAATCCGAAATCGTCTGAAATGACAGCACTTAACCTCGTTCGTGCGATTGAAAACCGGGTTACGACTGCGGTGATTTAGAGTGGGTCTTATATAACCACAAAGGGATTTTGGAGCTAAACATGTTTGAGATCGAGGATGGCATGCATAATTTGGCGGAAGAAGCACACTGTGAGAGAGCACGTCTTGAGCGTGATTACAACGCCAAGGCGACCGTCTTGCCGGAGGAGTTTGCTTCCGAAATCCAACGCTACAGAGATGCGAGTATTGGACCGCGCGAAAAATGGGGACTGCATTTTGATGTCGTTTATGACGAGAAAAGCGGACAGAGGATTGATATTTTCGGCCCACAGTCTCCCGCTGTATTAAGCCCGGTATTCGTTTTCGTTCACGGCGGTTATTGGCGTGCTTTGTCTAAGGAAGATTCCGCTATGATGGCTGGAATGCTTGCCGCCGAGGGTGTCGCTACGGTTGTTGTCGATTACCGCCTATCGCCTGAAGTTTCACTCGTCGAAATTACGCGGGAGGTCCGTGCGGCGCTCTCCTTTGTTTGGCATTATGGTCGCGACTATGGCCTTGACCCGGACCGCATAACGGTCGGCGGAAGTTCAGCTGGTGGCCATCTTGCTGGAGCGCTTCTTGCTAAAGGATGGCATGATGAATTTGGATTGCCGCAAGAGGTTATAAAATTTGGAATGCCAGTAAGCGGGCTGTTCGAGCTCGCGCCTATTGCCGCAACATTCCCACAGGATTGGCTCAATCTGAACTCTGATGATGTCAATCTACTTAGTCCAATCCGGCATATTCCTGCAAACGGTTGCCCGATCACGGTCGCATGGTCTGAGGCTGAGCCAGACGGCTTCAAACGCCAATCACAAGCCTATGCCAAGTGTTGGGAAGCCGCAGGCGGAGAAATTCAAATGATCGAGGTTTCTAACCGCAACCATTACAATATCTTGATGGACTGGTGTTCTCCTGAAACCGAACTGTCGCAGGCTTTGCTCGCCGGTATTCGAGGTATTCGCTAAGTATTTTTGAACTCTGCCGAGACCTTGAAAAGCCGTGCAGCATCGCTCGGCTTAGATTTTTCGCACAAGCAAAATGCGAGCTTTCAATCCAATTCATGTAATTATCCTCATGGATATATTGCTCTAATATGAATTGTCGCATGAATTAAAATATTTCATTGTGATTACAACGATGATCTGGGCACAGCCCCAATGTAAGCCGAATATAATATCGCAGAGGCCTTCTGATGCAAAAATCTGACGTGCAGCTTTTCATAGGCGGAGAATGGCGCAAAACTGTCAATACACTCCCCATTATAAATCCCGCAGATGAAATGGAGATTGGTCGCGTAGCGGTTGCAGAACGCAAAGACTTGGAGTCGGCTATGGAGGCGGCTTGGAACGGCTATCAGTCATGGCGTAACTTTGCGCCATCAGCTCGCGCTGCAATCATTATGAAAGCAGCCGCAATCATGCGCCAGAGACAAGAAGAAATCGCGCGGTCAATCACGCTAGAAAACGGGAAGCCAATAGCTGAAGCTCGACTTGAAGTTATTCGCGGATGTGAGTTCTTCGAATGGGATGCTGGAGAATGCATTCGTTTTTACGGCCGTATTATTCCAAGCGCTCCTGGAATTCGTTATATCGTATTGCATGAGCCGATTGGTCCGGTAGCTGCTTTCGCGCCTTGGAATTTCCCGATGAGCCAGCCTGCGCGCAAGATAGCAGGCGCTTTGGCGGCAGGTTGTTCTATTATTTTAAAAGCGTCAGAGGAAACGCCGACTGCGGTTACGCATATAGCACGTGCATTTGAGGATGCAGGATTGCCAGTTGGTGTGCTGAATTTGGTTTTTGGGGTGCCTGCGGATATATCGCAGTTCTTGATCCCACAACCGGAAATTCGTGCGATTGCTTTTACCGGATCAACGGCTGTCGGGAAGCATTTGACCGAGATTGCCGCGCGGCACATGAAACCAGCTCTTATGGAGTTGGGTGGGCACGCTCCCGTCATCGTCTGTGAGGATGCAGACCCTATCGCTGCTGGCATTGCCTCAGCGCGAAGGAAGTATCGCAACTCCGGTCAGGTCTGCACCTCGCCTACGCGGTTCTTTGTTCACGACAGCCAGTATGAACGCTTTACTTCGGCCTTCGTAGAAACGGCCAAGTCAATTCGCGTCGGAAACGGTATGGATACGGGAATCAATATGGGGCCTGTTGCAAATGATCGACGTATCGTTGCTCTCGAAGAACTGGTCGCCGATGCTGAAAGCAAAGGCAGCAAAGTACTTTTGGGTGGCCAGCGTTTGAAGAACAACGGTTATTTCTTTGCGCCAACGGTGCTGGCAGAATTGCCGGATGATGCACGTGTTATGTCGGAAGAACCTTTTGGCCCAATCGCCTTGATCAATCCGGTGTCTTCTCTGGATGCAGCTATTGAAAAGGCAAACTCTCTTCCATTTGGTTTGGCTGCTTACGGTTTCACAAATTCTGCGCAGAACGTTGATCGTTTGATGTCCGGACTTGAGGCAGGAAATGTCTCAATCAATACACTGGAAGCTTCTGTTGCTGAAACGCCATTTGGTGGCATCAAGGACAGCGGGCTTGGCCGAGAAGGTGGCTCTGAGGGATTACATCATTATACTGTCGTGAAAAATATATCACACCGTTTAATTGCGAGCTGAATTAAAACACTTTTACTCTGACTTTTTAATTGACTGCTGACTCGTTTGACTCAAATACCCAGCTATTTTCGAAGTCTTTTGAACAAGTATGCGACCATACATCTACGGCGTTATTTGTAGATGCATGGTCGCGGTTTGCGATGAAGTTTGAACTTTTTGAGGAAGTGCTG
>Ga0308165_1006525_pt1 | contig 10235 bp, 10 predicted proteins | sample PhyWR2_FD_201032 | JGI IMG/M metagenome (GOLD analysis project Ga0308165, IMG submission 201032) | Phyllosphere microbial communities from UC Gill Tract Community Farm, Albany, California, United States - DLSLW.R2 | ecosystem: Host-associated > Plants > Phyllosphere > Unclassified | place: USA... | reverse complement strand
ATCGACAAAGCCCTGCAACCGTTGTTGCAGGAAAACTAGAGACAGCGGCGACAGCCAAGAGAGGAACGCCATGAGTCGTGAAGCCCTGCAGGAATCGCTGTCCGCAGTGATGGATAACGAAGCGGACGAATTGGAATTGCGTCGGGTATTGAATGCCATTGACGATGTTGAAACCCGTGAGACCTGGGCTCGTTATCAAATCGCTCGGGCAGCGATGCACAAGGATCTGCTGCTTCCACGTCTGGACATCGCTGCGGCAGTTTCCGCTGCGCTGGCTGATGAAGCCGTGCCGGCAAAAACTTCCCGTGGTCCATGGCGCAGCCTGGGTCGTCTGGCGGTTGCAGCATCGGTAACCGTTGCCGTTCTGGCCGGTGTCCGCCTGTACAACCAGGACGAAATTGCCGGGGTCGAGCTGGCCCAGCAGTCCACTCAGCCGGGGCTGGCCGTTCCTCAGGTCAAGGGTCCAGCTGTATTGGCAGGCTATACTGAAAGTTCGGAAGCACCTGGCCCTATGGCCAACGGCGTGTTGCAAGGTCAGCCGGGCTGGCACGACCAGCGGTTGCCTGGTTACTTGCGCCAACATGCTCAACAGGCTGCAATGAAAGGTACTGAGAGCGCGCTTCCATACGCTCGTGCCGCAAGCTTGGAAAACCGTTAAGGAGGATCATGCGCGCCATACCTCTACTTTCGCTTCTGCTCGGTGGCTGGTTCATTGTTCCAGCCCACGCCGATGATGCTCAGGACTGGTTGACCCGTCTTGGGAAGGCCGAGCAACAGCAAAGCTTTCACGGTACTTTTGTTTACGAGCGTAACGGTAGTTTTTCTACCCATGATATCTGGCATCGCGTCCAGGATGGCAAAGTCCGTGAGCGGATCCTCCAGCTCGACGGCTCTGCCCAGGAAGTCGTACGTGTTGATGGGCATACTCAATGCGTCAGCGGCCTGATGATGGCGGGGCTTGGGGACTCTCCCAATTCCGCCGCTCGTACACTCGATTCTCAAAAGCTTAAAAACTGGTATGACCTTGCCGTCATTGGCAAATCGCGCGTGGCCGGGCGACCGGCCGTGATCGTGTCCCTCAAACCGCGTGACCAGCATCGCTACGGATTTGAGCTGCATCTGGACAAAGAAACCGGCCTTCCCCTCAAATCGTTGCTGCTCAACGACAAGGGGCAGTTGCTGGAGCGGTTCCAGTTCACCGAACTGAACACCGCCGATGTGCCTTCCGACAACGACTTGCAGGCCGGCCCGGATTGCAAAGCCGTCGCTGCCGAGAGTGACAAGGCTTCTGCGGTCAAGACCGCGCAAAGCTGGCGTTCGGATTGGTTGCCCGCAGGCTTTGAACTCACCAGCAGCACATCGCGAAAAGACCCCGAGACCAAGACTCAGGTCAGCAGCCTGATGTATGACGATGGTCTGGCGCGTTTTTCGGTGTTTCTAGAGCCTTTGAATGGCGCTGCTGTGGTTGATACTCGTACCCAGCTCGGCCCGACTGTCGCCGTCTCACGACGCCTGACCACCCCAGATGGCGACATGATGATCACGGTGGTCGGTGAGATCCCCATCGGTACCGCAGAACGGATCGCGCTCTCCATGCGCACCAACGCCACCGCGACCCAGTAGTGAGCCGGTAGCGAAATGTTTGGTGAGCATTTCCGTTTGCAAATCCCCCTGATTTTTTTTATAGGTCAGAGCCTCACGGCTCTGGCCTTGTTTGTTGTTCCCCGAACACCGGCGTATCGTTCCCGGTGTTCCTTGATCCATATCGCTTAACCATGCTCGTCTTACCGGGAGCCGTATGTCGATACCACGCTTGAAATCTTACCTCTCCATTTTCGCGACTGTGCTGGTGCTCGGTCAGGCGGTGGCAGCCCAAGCTGTCGAACTGCCTGACTTTACCCAACTGGTGGAGCAGGCCTCACCTGCCGTCGTGAACATCAGCACCACGCAGAAACTGCCTGATCGTCGAGTCAGCGAGCAGATGCCGGACCTTGAAGGTCTGCCGCCGATGCTGCGCGAGTTCTTCGAACGCGGCATGCCACAGCAGCGCTCGCCGCGCGGTGGTCGTCAGCGTGAAGCCCAGTCGCTGGGTTCGGGCTTCATCATCTCGTCTGATGGTTACATCCTCACCAACAATCATGTGATCGCCGATGCTGACGAAATCCTCGTTCGTCTCGCCGACCGCAGTGAGATGAAAGCCAAGTTGATCGGCACCGATCCACGTTCCGACGTGGCCTTGCTGAAAATCGAAGGCAAGGATCTGCCAGTGCTGAAACTGGGCAAATCCCAGGACCTGAAGGCTGGTCAGTGGGTCGTCGCAATCGGTTCACCTTTCGGATTTGACCATACCGTGACCCAAGGTATCGTCAGTGCGGTTGGCCGCAGCCTGCCGAACGAAAACTACGTGCCTTTCATCCAGACAGACGTGCCGATCAACCCGGGTAACTCCGGTGGCCCGCTGTTCAACCTGTCGGGCGAAGTGGTGGGGATCAACTCGCAGATCTACACCCGTTCCGGTGGCTTCATGGGCGTATCGTTCGCCATCCCGATCGACGTGGCGATGGACGTTTCCAACCAGCTGAAAAGCGGTGGCAAGGTCAGCCGTGGCTGGTTGGGCGTGGTGATCCAGGAAGTGAACAAGGATCTGGCCGAGTCGTTCGGTCTCGATAAACCAGCCGGTGCGCTGGTTGCACAGATTCAGGACGACGGTCCGGCGGCCAAGGGTGGCTTGCAGGTCGGCGACGTGATTCTGAGCATGAACGGCCAGCCGATTGTCATGTCTGCCGACCTGCCGCATCTGGTCGGCGCGTTGAAGGCCGGTGCCAAGGCTAATCTGGAAGTCATCCGCGAAGGCAAGCGCAAGAATGTCGAGCTGACGGTGGGTGCTATCCCGGATGAAGACTCAGAGAAAGCCACTCTGGACAAATCGAAAGCCGAGCGCAGCAGCAATCGCCTGGGCGTGTCCGTGGCCGAACTGACCGACGAGCAGAAGAAATCCTACGACCTCAAAGGCGGTGTGATGATCAAGGAAGTCCAGGACGGCCCTGCTTCGCTGATCGGCCTGCAACCAGGCGACATCATCACTCACCTGAACAATCAGGCGATTGGTTCGGCCAAGGAGTTCACCGACATCGCCAAGGCGCTGCCGAAGAACCGTTCTGTGTCGATGCGCGTCCTGCGTCAGAATCGCGCCAGCTTCATCACCTTCAAACTGGCTGAATAAACCGGTTGTTGGCTGAACGAAAAACCGCCTCGAAAGAGGCGGTTTTTTTTTGTCCCTGTAGGAGCGAGCTTGCTCGCGAAGGTCGTAAACGATAAAGGGGGGTATCTGATATCCCTCGGTGTCTGTGATTCCATCGCGAGCAAGCTCGCTCCTACAGGGGGCGTTTAGCCCATCATGTCCTTGATCATGCGCTCCTGCTCCATCAGCTCCCGTTGGCGTGCGTCGATGCGCGACGACAACGGGAAGTTGGTGCCGGCCTTGCGTTTGGCGAAGTCCAGTTGCTGGATGGCCTGGCGGTAGTCTCCGACCAGGGCAAAGTACTCGGCGCGAGCCTGATGCAGGCCGATGATGTTTCCAGACAGGCCACGGGTTTCCGCCACCATGTACCAAATGTCCGGATCGTCGGGGCGAGTCTTCAGCAGGCCTTCCAGCGCCTTCTCGGCGTCGGGTGCACGGTTCTGCTTGAGCAACAGATCGACACGCGTCTGATTCAGCGGGTAGTTGCCGGGATACTGGGTGAGCATCCGCTCAACCCGGCTCTGGGCGTCCGGCAGGCGATTGTTGGTGATGTCCAGGTCGATCTGGGCGAGGTTGTAGATGATCTCGTTCGGCGACTTGGCCAGCAGCAGCTTGAGATTTTCCCGTGCCTCATTGAGTTGGCCGCCCTTGATCTGCGCGATGGCCAAGCCGTAGCGTGCGACATCGTTTTTCGGGTTTTCGTCCAGCTGGGCGCGGAAGCGTTTTGCGCCCAGGCCAGGGGTTTCTTCGTAGATCAACTGGACCCGTGCCCGAATCAGCTGATAGCGCATGCTGTCTTCGATGCCGCCCGGCTTGGCTTGCTCGGCACGGTTACGGGTGTCGGCAATACGCGATTCGGTGACCGGGTGAGTCAGCAGGAATTCCGGAGGCTTGGCGTCGAAACGATACTGACGCGACAGACGCTCGAACATGGTCGGCATCGAGCGGGGGTCATAACCGGCCTTTTCCAGATTGAGGATGCCGATACGGTCGGCCTCCTGCTCATTCTGGCGCGAGAAGCGGCGTTGTTCCTGGATTGCAGCGGCCTGCGTACCGGCAATGGCGGCGATGCCGGCGTCGCCAGCCCCCGCCGCCGCAATCACGATGCCGGCCAGTAGCGCCGCCATCATTGGCACTTGCATGCGTTGCTGGGCTTCGACGCCCCGAGCGAAGTGGCGTTGTGACAAGTGCGCCAGTTCGTGGGCGAGTACCGAGGCGTATTCGCCTTCAGTCTGGGCATTGAGGAACAGACCGCCGTTGACGCCGACAATCCCGCCTGGCGCGGCGAAGGCGTTGAGTTGCGGACTGTTGATCAGGATGAACTCCAGGCGCCGGTCGTTGAGCTGGCTGGTTTCCGCCAGGCGGTAGACGCTGGTTTCGACGTAATCCTTGAGCTGCGGATCGTTGAGTTGGGCCACTTGACTGCGCAGCAGTGCGAGCCAGGCACGACCCAACTGGTGTTCCTGTTGTGGCGAGACAATGGCAGAGCTGGCGTCACCGAGTGACGGCAGGTCGTCGGCGAAGCCCGGTGAGGCGAGCAGGCAAGCGAGCGTCAGCAGGGTAGGGCGCAAAAAAGTCATGCACAAAGCCTTAGTCGACAAAGTCCTTACTGTAGCCGGACAGGCCGCTTCGGACCAGATATTCTAAGCCGCTCGACCACTGTCCCCGGAATAGCGCAATGACCGATGCTGTAGCCCATGATGCCGAACTGGATGCCAGCGGCCTTAATTGCCCGTTGCCGCTGCTCAAGGCCAAGCTGGAGCTCAACCGCATGGCCAGCGGTGCGGTGCTCAAGGTGATCGCCACTGACGCGGGGTCACAGCGTGACTTTCGCACCTTTGCCCGATTGGCCGGTCACACCCTGCTGCGTGAAGAAGATGAAGCGGGCATTTACCGTTACTGGTTGAAAAAAGCCTGAAAACCGCTGCGTTCCTTGTTAAGGATTATTGATGTTCAAAGTGTTGCGCGACTGGATTCAGCGTTACTTCTCCGATGAAGAGGCGGTGGTGCTGGCGGTCCTGCTGTTTCTGGCGTTCACCGCCGTGCTTACCCTGGGCGGCATGCTGGCGCCGGTGCTCGCAGGGATGGTGCTGGCGTATCTGATGCAGGGGTTGGTGGTCGCGCTGGAGCGGCTGCGGGTGCCGGGTGGCGTGGCCGTGGGCTTGGTATTCGCCCTGTTCATGGGCGTACTGCTGGTGTTCATCGTGGTGGTGGTTCCGTTGCTTTGGCATCAGTTGATCACGCTGTTCAACGAGTTGCCGGGGATGCTCGCCAAATGGCAGTCGCTGCTGTTACTGCTGCCTGAGCGATATCCGCACCTGGTGTCTGACGAGCAAGTGTTGCAGGCCATCGAGGTGGCGCGGGGCGAGATCGGCAAGTTCGGTCAATGGGCGCTGACGTTCTCGCTGTCGAGCCTGCCGCTGCTGGTCAACATCATGATCTACCTGGTGCTGGTGCCGATCCTGGTGTTCTTCTTTCTCAAGGATCGGGAAATGATCGGGCACTGGGTCCGTGGCTATCTGCCCCGCGAGCGCACGTTGATCACCCGGGTCGCGCATGTCATGAATCGCCAGATTGCCAACTATATTCGCGGCAAGGTCATCGAGATCCTCATCTGCGGCGGCGTGACTTACATTGGTTTCGTCGTGTTGGGGCTCAACTACGCGGCGTTGTTGGCGCTGCTGGTGGGCATTTCGGTCGTGGTGCCTTACGTGGGCGCCGTAGTGGTGACCGTGCCGGTGCTGCTGATCGCCTTGTTCCAATGGGGGTGGAGCGATCAGTTCATCTATCTGATGGCGGTCTACGGGATCATTCAGACGCTGGACGGCAACGTGCTCGTGCCATTGCTGTTTTCCGAAGCGGTCAACCTGCACCCGGTGGCGATCATCTGCGCGGTGTTGTTGTTTGGCGGGCTTTGGGGGTTCTGGGGGGTGTTCTTTGCGATTCCCCTGGCGACCTTGTTCAAGGCTGTGCTGGATGCCTGGCCGAGGAAGGAGCCGGCGGTGGCGCCGTTGCTTTGATTCTGCGGTGAGGCTGCTGGCCTCATCGCGAGCAAGCTCGCTCCTACAGGGGAATGCGATCAACTGTAGGAGCGAGCTTGCTCGCGATAGCGGTGTCCGCAGGACGCCGCTAAATCAGGCTTTGTTCAAAGCCTGCGCCGCCGCCAAAACAGCATCCACATGCCCCGGCACCTTCACGCCACGCCATTCCTGGCGCAACACACCGTTCTTGTCGATCAAAAAGGTGCTGCGATCCACGCCCAGGTATTCCTTGCCATACAGCTTTTTCAGTTTGATCACATCAAACAGCTGGCACAGCGCCTCTTCCTTGTCACTGATCAGTTCGAAGGTGAAGCCCTGCTTGGCCTTGAAGTTCTCGTGGGATTTGAGGCTGTCGCGGGACACGCCGAACACTTCGGTGTTGGCGGCTTTAAAGGCCTCGAGCTGGTCGCGAAAGCCCTGGCCCTCGGTCGTGCAGCCTGGTGTGCTGTCCTTGGGGTAGAAATAGATCACCACCTGCTTGCCCTTGAGGCTGGCCAGGTTGATGGTCTGCCCGCCGGTGGCAGGTGCTTCGAAGTCGGCAACCGGTTGGTCGATGGCTACGGCCATAAAAGCTTCCTTACATTGGGTTCTGTGGGCGCCATGGTTCGATCAGGGCATCCAGGTTCAGCGCATCGGCGAAATCCAGGAACTGGTCGCGCAACCAGCTGATTTGCACGCCGGCCGGCAGCGTCACGGTAAAAGTTGCGTTGAGCATGGTACCGCCAGTCTGTGGCGCCTGGTACGTGTCGCAGGTCAGGTTTTCCAGCTCGACGTTGTGGTCCATGAAGAACTGGCACAGCTCGTTGATGATGTCCGGCCGATAGGCCGAGCTGACGTAGGCGACGTAAGGCAGGGCCTGGGGACGGTTTTCCAGGGCGGCACTGCGCACCACGTTGACGGTGAAGGCGTGCCGTTTGGACAGCACAGGAAGCAGGCCTTCCAGGCGTGCCAGGGCGTCCCAGCTACCGGAAACTTCAAGGACCAGCGCACTGCATTCGCCGTGGCGGGTGAGACGCGAGGTGACCACGGCGCAGCGGTTTTCATGGCTGGCGCGGCACAGGACGTTCGTCAGCTCCATGGGGTTGGCGCCGAGGGCACTGATGACAAGGAATTGTTCGCGAACTGTGGGGGTGGACATGCAGCGTTCCTAAAACGATGAGCGGTCGGGACTTCCAAAGGCTTTTTTGACCGGGGCGAGCCTGTATATGCAAACTCGGAAAAACCGAGCCCCAGGGTTGCAACGTGCTCCGGTATGGCGGGAGCGGGGGCTGGCAACGCTGGATCGGAGCTGGAAATGCCGAAAATGGAGGCTGGAACCCGGCGTGCGAGCTTGTCAGTAACGATCAAAGTCTGAAGGGTAGCGAAAAGCGGCGCCAAGGGGAATGGCGGCAGCGCAGTACTTCGCTTGTGCAAGCATCTTGGCGCCAGTACCATTACGGCTCTCTTTTTCCGGCAGGAGCGGTTGCATGATTGCGGGCAGTATGGTGGCACTGGTCACACCAATGGATGCACAGGGTCGTCTCGACTGGGACAGCCTGAGCAAACTGGTGGACTTTCACCTGCAAAACGGCACCCACGCCATCGTGGCGGTCGGCACCACAGGTGAATCGGCGACGCTCGACGTCAACGAACACATCGAAGTGATCCGCTACGTGGTCAAGCAGGTGGCAGGGCGCATTCCGGTCATTGCCGGCACTGGCGCCAACTCGACCCGCGAAGCCATCGAACTGACCACCAACGCCAAGACCGCTGGCGCCGATGCCTGCCTGCTCGTAACACCGTACTACAACAAGCCGACCCAGGAAGGCCTGTACCAGCACTTCAAGGCCATTGCCGAAGCCGTCGACATCCCGCAGATCCTCTATAACGTGCCTGGCCGTACCGCGTGCGACATGCAGGCCGAGACGGTCATCCGCCTGTCGACCGTGAAAAACATCATCGGTATCAAGGAAGCCACCGGCGACCTGGACCGCGCCAAAGCCATCATCGACGGCGTCAGCAAAGATTTCATCGTGCTGTCGGGTGACGATGCCACGGCGGTGGAACTGATCCTGCTGGGCGGCAAGGGCAACATCTCGGTCACCGCGAACGTCGCCCCACGCGACATGGCGGACCTGTGCAACGCGGCACTGAAAGGCGATGCCGTGACTGCCCGGGCGATCCATGAAAAGCTGATGCCGCTCAATAAAACCCTGTTTATCGAATCCAACCCTATCCCCGTGAAATGGGCGCTGCATGAGATGGGCCTGATGCCGGACGGTATCCGTCTGCCGCTCACCTGGCTCAGCGCGGCCTGTCACGAACCGCTGCGGCAGGCCATGCGCCAGTCCGGCGTCCTGGTTTAATTGAGGAAGCATTACGCATGAAGCGATTGGCCGGACTTTCCGCACTTGCCTTGATTATCTCCAGCACCAGTGGCTGTGGATGGATCTGGGGCCCGGAAGGTTATTTCCGCGACCGTGGTAGCGACTACCTGGAAGCGCAACAGACTGCACCTATGCAATTGCCACCGGACGTGACGACCGCCAAGCGCCTGGATCCGCTGTTGCCGATCCCGCGCAACGTGGCCGACGACACCGCCAAGGGCGAGTACATCGTCCCTCGTCCGCAGCCGCTGTCCGCCGCGGCTGATGCCAGTGCCTACTCGCTGCAGAAAACCGGCGACTCTCGCTGGATCGTGGCTCAGAACCCACCGGCCGAAGCCTGGCCAGTGGCTGTTCAGTTCTTTCAGGACAACGGTTTCCGCCTGGATGAACAGCGTCCGCAAACCGGTGAATTCACCACCACCTGGCAGCGTTCCGATGAGCTGTCCGCGGCTATCGGCAAACGCTTGAGCGCCGCCGGTGTCGCTGCTGACAGCGAAACCCGCGTGCGGGTGCGCATCGAGCCGGGCGTGCAGCGCAACACTAGCGAAATCTATGTGGTGAGCGCCGAACGTCCCGCCGGCAGCACCGCTGATGTGGAATTCACCAACCGTTCGGTCAACACCGGCCTGGACGCAGCCTTGGTCGACGACATGTTGGCGAGCATGAGCCGTATCTCCGAGAAGGGCGGTTCGGTGTCCATGCTGGCTTCCCGTGATTTTGACGCACCAAGCCGTGTCAGCCTGACCGAAGACGGTAGCGGCAACCCTGTCCTGAACGTCGGCAACGACCTGGATCGTGCCTGGTCGAGCGTGGGTCGTGCACTGGAGCAAGGCGAATGGCGCGTTGAAGACATCAACCGCAGCCTGGGCCTGTACTACATCAACCTGTCCGAAAAGGCCGAGAAGAAAGACGACAAGCCTGGTTTCTTCAGCAGTCTGTTTGGCAGTGGTCCAAGCAAGGAAGAGATCGAAGCCCGTGCCGAGCGTTATCAGGTTCGCCTGAGCAAGGTCGGCGAAAACGTCGAAGTCACCGTCGAGAAAAACATCAACACCGTGGCGCCGGCTGACGTGGCGCGCAAAGTGTTGAGCGTGATTCAGGACAACTTGGGCTGATCACATGCGTTTTGCCGTTCTCGGCAGCGGTAGCCAAGGGAACGGCACGCTGATAGCCAGCGCTGAAACCTATGTGCTGGTCGATTGTGGTTTCTCCCTGCGGGAAACCGAAAAACGCCTGTTGCGCCTGGGTGTAAATCCGGCGCAACTGAGCGCGATACTCGTGACCCACGAGCATGCCGACCACGTGCATGGCGTGGGTTTGCTGTCTCGGCGCTACAATCTGCCTGTCTACCTCAGTCGCGGGACCTTGCGCGGGATGCGCAAACCCATTGAGCCTGCGGGCTTGCTGGCAGGTGGCGAGCAACTGCAGATCGGTCACCTGAACGTCGATGTCATTGCCGTGGCTCACGATGCACAGGAACCGACGCAATATGTGTTCAGCGATGGTGAGCGCCGCTTCGGCCTGCTGACCGACCTGGGCTCCTACTGCAACAAGGTGCTGGACGGCTATAGCGACCTCGATGCGTTGATG
>Ga0308165_1006523_pt1 | contig 10236 bp, 13 predicted proteins | sample PhyWR2_FD_201032 | JGI IMG/M metagenome (GOLD analysis project Ga0308165, IMG submission 201032) | Phyllosphere microbial communities from UC Gill Tract Community Farm, Albany, California, United States - DLSLW.R2 | ecosystem: Host-associated > Plants > Phyllosphere > Unclassified | place: USA... | reverse complement strand
ACCCACATTTGCAGATGAGTTATGTAGCGAAAGGAAGTTTTGAAGTAAGCATGGGTGAGGATAAAAAAGTATTGAATGAAGGTGATGTTTTCTTTGCACCATCAAATGTAATCCACGGGGTAATTTGCCTGGAAGCTGGATTATTGATCGATATTTTTAATCCATATCGAGAGGATTTTTTAGTTACGTCACCCTGAATTTATTTCAGGGTCTTTTGTTAGACAAGATGCTGAAATAAATTCAGCATGACGACAACTAATTACTCAAAAGTAAACTTCACATTCTTATAACCCAAACCTTCAACAATTGGTTTAAGTACCGTTGTGGCATTTGTTTTAGTCTGTGCTAAAATACTCGATTTATTAACCTCTGCAGTCACCTGTCTTTCAGCAGCTTTATAAGCCTCATCTACCAAACTGGCTTCGCGAAAAAAAGCCATCTTCGTATCATAAACGCGGGAGCTTTTATGGTCAATTTTTACATAACAGATTTCGGGCTGTGGTAAATTTACTACAGCAGTGTCCGCATCAATATCTATATCTGCTCTGGTAATTTTTGTGAGGTCGATACAACCTACTGCTTCGGCCTTAACAATCAACAAAACACTCGCTTCGGGCAAAAAATCTGTCTTGTTTTTGTGTTCCAATACATCACTGATCTGGTAACGTACCAATTCTAATTTACCAATAGCTTCAATTTTCTCTACCAGAAGCTGATGTTTACTTTCTACAGTAGTATTAATGCTGAACTTTTTGGAAATAAATAAGTACCCCGCAACGATTAAAATTAACCAGGGTAAAAGGCGAAAAAAGAGCTTCATATTTTGAAAAAATAGGGTGCTAACATTTGTGTATTTAATCTGTTGCACAATAATTAATCCATAAATCTTCAATTCATATTTTTTGGCAGCAGATTTGTAATAGCTAGATCACACACACAAATAAAACACTAATCAACATGAAAAAACTTACCATCTTAATGCTTTGCATCGCCACACTAGGTCTGGCTTCTTGCAAAAAAGAAACAGTATATCAAGAACTAAGAGCAAAAACTTATAATTTCACAATTAATTCAAATGAATGGCTACGTAACTCAGATGGGAGTTACTATGTAAACAGATCATTGGCTGCAATTGATGGGGTTACTTTAGATGATGAAGGCGTTTTAGTTTATTTTGAGCACCCTAACGATAAACCAACTGGTGATATTCAATTGCCTTATACCTACAATTATAACGCTTTTAGCTATAAAGTTTATAATGGAGGTCTAAGATTTGATGTTCAGGACACCAATAATTTAACAGCTACAGTTCCACCGAACTATAATACCCTAGTTAAGGTTGTTATTATTCCATCTGACTACGTTGGAAATTAAATCCTAAAAATATTTTAAAATTCCAAAAAACGACTGATGTTCAATTGAACGTGGTCGTTTTTTTTATGCTCTCCCCTGTTCAACTGCAACGCACGGATGTTTACACCATTTCTTTCCAAAAGCAATTCATCATAAAAACCTTTGTAGTATACATCTTTTACTTCAAAACGCCTGCTGCTCCAGTTGCTGTTAATTTCTGCCCATTCAGGGTAAAATACAACAGATTCTTTTTGCGTTTTCAACCCGATTTTTTCGGCATCAGCTTTCGATAAAACCACAGCATTGCCTAAAATCTGAGCGGTATAAATATGTTTGGGATGCTGGTAAATTTCGGATGGCCTCCCCGTCTGCAACAATTCGCCATTTTTCAAAATCAGTAACTGGTCAGCCAGAAATAAGCCGTCAGCAGGATCATGAGAAACCAAGATAACGGTAACGCCTGTTTCAGAAGCTACACGTTTAATATCAGCACGCAGTTGGTTCTTCAATAAAGCATCAACCTGGCTAAAAGGTTCATCTAACAATAATACCTTCGTATCGGCAACCATTGCTTTTGCTATGGCCACACGTTGTTGCTCTCCCCCACTCAGTTCAATGATTTTTTTATTTTGGAGTGGTAAAATCCGAAGGTGCTCCATAATCTGGAGCGTTTTTTCTGCTTTGGTTTTAAGATCGGTGTTTGATAATTGTGAGGCAATATTATCATAAACTTTTGCATAAATATTTAACGAAAAATCCTGCGTAACCATTTTCATCTGCTTGTGGCCAGGTATCAATTGCTCGTCAGGACCTTTAACCCGCTGATCTTCGAAAAAGATTTCGCCGTCATCGGTTTTTAACAGCCCATAAATCGATTTCAACAAGGTCGATTTTCCGCTACCGCTTTCTCCAATAATAGCCACCACATCGCCTCTTTTGATCTCAAAACTTACATTTTTAATGCCACCGGCCTGTTCTGCCTGGTATTGCTTGGTTAAATTTTTAACGCTGATTAGGGTATTGCTCACGGGGTAAATATAAAGCTTAAAGCAGAAAGACTAAAGCTTAAAGCGAAATGTTTTTACGTAAAAAATCCTGTCTCGCCTAACCGAAACAGGATCTGTTTATTTGTGTGTTAACCTCTCTGTCCTTCGGACATTTCTCCTAAAGGAGAGACTTAATCAGTCTATTTAATTGATATGGCTTAGTTTAGCCCGAAAGTAACCCCGAAGCTCATATTTTTTAAACCAGCTTGTTGAGAAGTAGTAAACATATCGTTAAAATAATATTTGGTAAATAAACCAATGCCTCCATAACCAAATCTAACTGTACCTCCGTAACGAACTGATTGAAAGTGATAACTATCATACTGTTTTTCTTTACCACGTTCTTCGCTAATCTGTTTAATTTTTCCGTTTAACAAAAAGCTAACTTCCGGACCTAAAACCAGATAAAATCTTTTGCCATTTTTGTTTTCGCTTGTGCGGAATTCGAAGTTTAACGGAATGTGAACATAACTGCTTGAGAAACGGTTTTTTGAAAAATGTACAGGTGCCTGGTCGGTATATACAAATTCATTAGAATTTTTAGCAATAGTGATGTCTTTCCTCAAACGGATTAAAGTCCAATCGAATCCACCGGCTACATAAACTTTAAAATTAGAGTTAAAACGATAGCCAAATTGTAAAATATCAAAAGAAAATGTACTGGTTTTACCACCTTTATAATCTAAGAAATCGTTATTAGGAGATAAGTTAAAACTTCCATTGTCGATTAATCTGGAGAAACCCCAATCTACCCTGGTAAAAGTAATTCCACCTACGAAACGCCCTTTTTTTGCTGAATCTGCTGATTTTGTTTTAATCATGATGCCGTGACCTTCGCTGTAATCCATTTTCTTTTTGGTACTATCCTGTTGCGCAAAAGCACTTGGAGCCATAACACCGGCAAGTCCGCTTACCAAAAGTGTTGTATAAATTAGACGTTTCATATATGTGTGTTTTGTTGAGTTGTTGAATGAATGAATTATTGAATGAGTGATTGGTTTTAATGTTGTAATCCTAAAATCTGTAAATCCTGATCAATACTAGCTTATTTTTTATTGCGTTTTCCTATTTTAAACGGACCGATATTGATCGATGATAAAGAAGAGTCGTCATCATCGGTGCGGAACTGAATCAGTTTATCTTTTCTTTTATCCATTTTGTTAACGATCAGGTTTACCACGTCGCCAACGTTGCGGATGTTTTTAATGTTCTGTTCATTATCATTAATAGGTTCATCTGTTTTTACAGGCGATGCAATAGCTGCAGTTACCATGTCCACTTTAGGCTGCGCAAGAATTACCGCATCAATTTGTGCTTTAATATCCTTTTTAGGATCTTCAACCTGAGCGATCATTGTTTCTTGCTTTTGCATTTCAGGTGCAGTAACGATATGTTGCTTCTCTACAGGTTTAACAACCTCCTGTTTAACTTTTGTTTTGGCAATAGCGCTTACGGCCTTAGGTTGAACTGATAAAACTGGTGCGATATTTTCAACTGGTTCAACAATCTTTATTGTAGAATCTTTAACAATCGGCTCTTGCACCGCTGGCTTATCTTTTCCGATTGTATTATTGGCCAATTGTTTACCACGCTTAGTAGTATCCTGTTGTTGGTAAATCAAAACACCAATTGTAGCAATCAATAACACCGCAGCTGCCGATAACCAATATATCGGTACTATCCTCTTTTTCTTAGGGGCAATTTCGCTTTCAATGTTGCTCCATAAATCCCTCGATGGTGTTACTTCTGCATCAGCAAAAGCATCCTTAAATAACTGATCAAAATCCTTATCCCGTATAGGTTGCATAACCAAATCCCTCCATTTTTATAATTTCTTCTTTTAATATTGCTCTTGCTCTCGAAAGTTGCGATTTACTCGCGCCTTCTGAAATACCAAGCGTTTCTCCAATTTCCTTGTGCGAATAACCTTCTATTACATACATGTTAAAAACCATACGGTAACCATCTGCCAGTTTTTGGATTACTTTCATCAAATCCTGCATGCCTAAAGTACCAAAATCAAATCCGGTCGATGGTTGTTCATAAGCTTCATCTATCTCCACCACATTTAAGCTGCGTAAATTTTTACGGTAACTTTCAATGGCAGTATTCACCATCACCCTTCTAATCCAGCCTTCGAAAGAACCATCCCCCCTATACTCTTTTATTTTTTGAAAGATTTTGATGTAGCCCATCTGCAATACATCTTCTGCCTCCATTCTATCCTTGGCGTAGCGCATACAAACGGCCAACATTTTCGATGCAGTTTGCTTATAAAGCAGCTCTTGCATCTTCCTGTCGCCAGCTTTGCAGCCTTCCATCAAATCGTTTATCGTATAGCTTCGCGTCAATTTCATTGTGTGTTTGTATATAGAAGATGGCCAATTACAAACAATGGTTGCATGGGGAGTAAAAAAAAGTTAAATAAAGTTAAAATTAGCCTTATATCAATTGATTATCAGCAAGATATAGTTTAAATAAATTTCAAGAAAGATATAGATTTTTTATTTTAAAATGAACATGCAGCATTTCATCGGGAGCAGCAGTCCCGTGCCAAAGGCACTCCTTTGGAGCTATTCGCTACTTCCGATGAAGAATCGGAATCGCTGCTATCGGGTTTATAAACCAGGGATAGTGCTTAAAACAATAAACCCCACAGGTTCTTGAAACCTACGGGGTTTGAAATCGTATAAACTTTATCAGCCTAAACCTTCCGCCTTACTACCTTCTACCTTCCCTCCTTTTTCACCTTAAACAATTTGAAATCCTGTTTATAGGTTAAGAAAAACGAATGGTTAAACTGAAGTTGTTTATCGGTATTGTCTAAATCGATATGCGGTTCGAAACGCACATCAAGGTATAAATGTGGGATTAATTCTTTTTGGTAAGCATAACGTAGCGAAACAATGTTTCTGGCACTTTGCTTCAATCCCTGACTGTACAGGTTATCAGATACCGATTCGTACAGCGGCATCCCTTTAATCGAAATAAAGTTATTGCCTTTCCAATAAGAGGCAACCAAACTTCCCCATTTACTTTCTACACCTGCATTTAACCATAAGCCAAAACCACCTTCGTAAGCTTTTCTTTTATCAGGCGATAAATCTTTGTAAACTGCAATATAGTTATCGGTATATACCTGTTTAATATTGGTATTAATCTCTTTATGAAGCTTTAACCCTGTTGCGCCATTAAACATGGTTGTAATTGGAATTTCTTTAAGTACATCAATCTGTCCGCCCTGATGAAAAGCCAAAAACTGGGCAGGAAAACTAAATTTCCAGCCATTACCTTCTGCAATTGTACTTTCAGTAGATAAACCACCAATAATTTCTTCTTTAGCAGGGTCGCCCTTGTAAATCATTTTCTGCCAGGCAATCCAGGCGTCTAAAGTAAATTTTTTACGCTCTACCAATAACTGGGTTCCGTATTCAATCGGTGTGGTTATAGTTCTTTCGAAATCATATAACGGTTCGATATATTTATGCTGAATGTTACCTTCTAAACTTCCAAAAATCAGGGTAAGGTTTCGTTTATGGTATTTTACACTGAACAATGGTTTTGCATCAGAAATGCCGTTCCGTCCAAAATCCTTTCTTATAAAAGCTCCTGCGGTAATGGCTAAGTTAGGATGCGCGTAATACACAATTTGAGGTTGCAACTGTGTGCCGTACAAGGTATAACCATCATGGAAATCGTTGGTATACTCATAATTACGAACATAATTTAAATTATAAAAATTAAAGTGAACCTCGTTGGTTAAGCTGCTATCAGGGCGGATCCGGTTTTCAAACGCCGACTGGTTAAATTGAGCCGAGGCGAAATAAGCACTAAAAAGAAACGGTATTAGTAGTAAGGCCTTTTTCAGACCTGTAGTTGTAAACATGCGCTTTGATTTTATCGCCCAAATTTAGAATAGTTTTTGGTTTATTTAACCGCAAAGAACGCGAAGTTTACGCAAAGGAAACAAAGTTAATATGGGTTGACCACCAAGGCACAAAGAACACAAAGTTTTTCTAACACCTTTAATTACAAACAATATTCTTAGTGCCTCAGTAACTTTGTGGTACAAAGATTATTCGCCACGTTTTTTACGATAGTTCTTGTACAGTTTAACTGCAATCATAATGGCCATAGCCACGCCCATAATTCCTATTAAACCGTAAATCCAGTTGATGGCACTTTTTAAGATCACTACAAATACAATCGCGATCATAAAAATGGTAGCCAGCTCGCGCCATAACCTCAACTGAAAGCTGGTTAGCTTGTATTGATTATTTTTAAGCTGTTTAACAATGTTTTGGCAAATGAAATGATAGATGAGCAAGCCAACAACAAAACCAAGCTTAACATGCATCCAATCCACTTGGAGCAAACCTGAGTTTAAAGTTAGCATCGATACTCCGGCCAAAACAGAAATGATCATTGCCGGGGTCGCAATAATTTTCCATAAAGTAGCTTCCATTTTAACAAACTGTTTTTGGAGGATACTTTTTTCAGGTTCAGGCTTATCGTTTGCTTCGGTATGGTAAATAAAAAGACTCAGAATGTAAAACAGCCCTGCCATCCAGCTAATTACAAATACAATGTGTACTGCAAGGAAATAGTGATAATATGGCAATAGGGTTTCTATCATTTATGTAACCGAAGGAATTATACCTTTATTTAAAATAAATCAGAATGGGTACCCAACCTTAATAAAACAATCTCGTTTTCTTCTGTAATTTCGAACCAAATAATCAGCAAATCAGGTTTAATATGAGCCTCCCAATTACCTTTGTAATTCCCAGTAAGCTTGTGGGGAAGATATTTTTTTTCTAGACCAACTGCACCATCAACTTTTAATTCTTCCAAAAAACGCTCAATCAAGTCGAAATTTTTAGATGCTCTTTTGATTACTTTTTTTGCATCCTTTTTGAACTGATTAGTAGATTTTAAAGTAAACATTATAAAGAACCGAGAAATGATTTTATATCTTTTATAGGTTCACCAACTCCAATTCCGTTACGCGCATCTTCAATTGTTTTGCGAGTAAGTTCATTTGGAATTCTAACTTGCTTTGTATTTTTTTTATGAATGGTTACGCCAAGTTCTTTCAATAAGCTTTTTACTAATGAACTTTTGTTTTCAGGAATATCGATAATTAATGTTTCCATAATCAAATATAATCAATTTTAATCGGGCTACAAATTCTCCTAGAGCAGCGCTAGAAGTTTAATATCTAAACTCCTTAACCACATCAATTGCATACTTCACATTATCAAACGGAATATCTGGCATAATACCATGACCTAAATTGAAGATGAATCCTTCGGTACCGCGCATGCGTTCAAATAATTTATGAATCTGTGCTTTAATTACTGCTTTATCGGCATATAAAATATGTGGATCTAAATTTCCCTGAACAGCAATACCAGCTGGCAAAGCATTTTTAATGTTCAATAAATCAGCATTCCAATCCACTGAAATTACATCTGGTTTGGCTTCTGCCATAATCGGTGCAAAAACAGAACTTCCTTTGCAGAAAGAAATCACCGGAATATCTTTTCTGTTCAGGTTAGCAATGATTTCCTGAATATAACGGTGAGAAAACTCCTGATAATCATTCCACGATAAAGCAAGTGCCCAACTGTCAAAAATCTGAACAGCATTAACACCAGCAGCAATCTGAAGATTCAGATAATCGGCTGTTACCTTTGCAATTTTGGCCAAAAGTTTATGCGCTAGCTCAGGCTGATTGTGTATAAAAAGTTTGGTTAGTTTAAAATCTTTAGAAGAACCACCTTCAATTAAATAACTCATTACGGTAAATGGCGCACCTGCAAAACCGATCAATGGAATTCTGCTATCCAATCGCTGTTGAATCACTTTAATCGCATCAGCAACGTACTGCAATTCATCCAGACAGTCGACATTTAAGTTTTCGATATCCTGGGCATTACGTACCGGGTTGGCAAACTTAGGCCCAACACCTTGTGTAAAACTCAAATCGCCACCCATAGCCTCGCCAGTTACCAAAATATCACAGAATAAAATCGCGGCATCAATATCCAACAAATCAACAGGCAACATGGTCACATCGGCAGCAATTTCGGGGGTTTTACACATCTCTAAAAAAGAGTATTTGTTTTTAATTTCCCAATATTGTGGCATAAAACGACCTGCCTGACGCATCATCCATACTGGCGGGCGTTCGGTTTGTTTTGAAAATGCAGCGTCTAAAAATAAGTTATTCTTCATGATTTGTATTTGGTGTTCCTTAGTCAACGTCCCCCTGATCCGATAGCTATCGGATTTAGTTCAAGGTCTTAATAACAAAAAAGATGCTGAAACAAGTTCAGCATGACGACCGGGCTAAAATTTAATTTTGCAAAGGTATAAATAAAAAAAAAACGAAGTACCTTTTTATTCCTAAACTGGTGCTTCGTTATTCAAAATGACAATATTAATATTATATTTTGCTTATTTCTTTTTCGATTTTAACGATAATATCTTTCGATCGTTGTGTTTCAGCAAGTTCTTTGGCCAATTTGGTATATGCTTCTGCTCTTTCTCTATCTTTCTTCCGTAAAGCAAGATTTGCCAAATGGATCAGTACATATGATTTCTCATTCTTGCCTCCTACCGGAAAACGACTGGCCAGTTGAAAATGATATTCAGCCTTATCATAGTCTTCTTCCTTCAAAGCCATATTGCCCTGCATAAATTCGTAATAACCTCTCCGGCTTTTGGCCAAACGTTCTGGTTTAGCCACCTCAGCCAATAAAGCTTTGGTTTTAGCGAATTCGTTATTTTTGAAATGCTTCGAGGCCATTAATACCGAACCATGTTTAAAATGGCTCCAAACAACAAAGGCAAATAAAAGCCCTGAAACAGCGGCCAACTGGTATTGATTGTAAAAAACACAAACCAATGCAGCAAGCACAAAAACTGCCATTAAAGCATATCTGCCCTTATTATTGTACATTAATGACTATCGGTGAACTTATAACCTACCCCACGGATAGAGTGGAAATAAACTGGGTTTTTTTGATCTGGCTCGAAATACTTACGGAACGTCAAAATAAAGTTATCAATCGTTCTGGTGGATGGATAAACATCATAATTCCAAACGGTTTCTAAAATCTGCTCTCTTGAAACTGCATCGTTTTTACGTTCGATTAACAGTTTCAACAACATCGTTTCCTTTTTGGTTAACGGTGTGATGGTACCATCATCATGTTTTAATTCGAAAGAGTTAAAATAGATTGTTTTATCACCGATTTTGTAAGAATTCAATTCTTTTAAATCGTCTGATTTTAAGCTGCGTTTAACCAAAATACCAACACGAAGAATTAATTCTTCTAAATTGAATGGTTTAACCAAATAATCATCAGCTCCCTTTTTCAAACCCAATACACGGTCTTCCGAAGTATTTTTAGCTGTTAAAAACATAATCGGAACTTCTGCATTTTCTAAACGGATTGTTTCACAAACCTGGAAACCATCCATTTCGGGCAACATTACATCTAAAATAATGAGGTTGAAGCGTTCTTCTTTAAAAATTTTAAGAGCGGTTTTGCCATCTTTAACGGCGTGAACTTTATAACCCTCAAGTTCGAGGTTTAATTTGATAGCATCTAACAAGTGATCCTCGTCTTCTACCAATAGAATTCTTAATTTTTGTGACATAATTGAGATTAACTAAATGTTACTTCAAAAATACTTCCTTGGGGCAGATTGTCTTTTACTGTAATATCTGCATCATGGTATTGTAAAACCTCTTTCACAATAAACAAGCCTAAACCTGTTCCTTTCGCTTTTCTGACATTCTCGTTACCAACGCGGTAAAACTTAT
>Ga0308165_1006522_pt1 | contig 10237 bp, 9 predicted proteins | sample PhyWR2_FD_201032 | JGI IMG/M metagenome (GOLD analysis project Ga0308165, IMG submission 201032) | Phyllosphere microbial communities from UC Gill Tract Community Farm, Albany, California, United States - DLSLW.R2 | ecosystem: Host-associated > Plants > Phyllosphere > Unclassified | place: USA... | reverse complement strand
AGCAACGCGCTCATGTCCGCCCTCCTCGCACGCCGCGCTGGCCCAGCCAGTGCGCGATGCCGTTGGGCATCAGGATCACGGTGGCCACGAAGATCAGGCCGATCACCAGTTGCCAGCGATCCGTGTAGGAGCTGACCTCGGTCTGCACGAACAGATAGACCAGTGCGCCCAGGTAGCCGCCGTACAGCGAGCCAACGCCACCGATCACCGCCATGATGATCAGCGCGGCCGACATGCTCCAGTGCACCGAATTCGGGCCGATGTACTGGTTCACGAAGGGATAGATCGCACCTGCTGCACCGGCAACCGCGCCGGCAACCAGAAACGCGGTCACGCGGATGCGCCCGACCTGATATCCCAGCGCGCCCATGCGGATGGGCTGGTCGCGCACACCGGCCAAGGCTTGGCCGATCGGCGCTTGCTGGAAGCTGCGCGTGACGGCCCAGCCGATGAGTGCAATGCCGGCGGCCACCAGGTACAAGGCCAACGGTGTGTCCAGGCGCAGGCTGCCCAGCGCCAGTTTCGGGAAGCCGCGCAGGCCGTCCGCGCCACCGGTGATCTCGCGCCAGCGGAAGGCCAGCTCCCAGACCATCTGGCCGACCACCAAGGTCAGCACCAGGAAGAACAAGCCCGAACTGCGCAGCGTGACCAGGCCCATGATGCCGGCGATCAGCATGCCGGCTGCGATGCCGATCAAGAGCATGAGCGGCAACTGCGCCCCCAGCGAACCCGCAGCCACCGCCGCGCTGTAGCCCGCCGCGCCGAACACTGCCGCGTGGCCGAGCGACACCAGGCCGCCGCCACCGATCAACAGGTTGAGGCTCATGACGGCGGTGCCGATCAGCAGAATCTCAGCACCGAAACGGAGTGAAAATCCATCGCCCGACATCAGCGGAGCAAGCGCCAGCACCAAGACCAGCACCAGCGCGATCTTGTCGCCCAGGCGACGCTTGACCGCCACCCGCGGTGCATCGAAGCGAGGGCTCATACCTGCCTCATCTTGCGCACCACCAGACCCGACGGCCAGATCACCAGCACTGCCGCCATGATGCCCAGCGACAGGAAGTTGGCGAATTCCGGCAACCACGCGCGGCTGAAGGTGGTGACGAAGCCAAGCAGCAAAGCGCTCAGCACCGTGCCGCCAAAACTGCCCAGGCCGCCGACCACCACCACCAGCAAGGCCAGCAGCAGCACTTCTTCATCCAGCCCCGGATAGGCAGACAACATGCCCGCGCCCAGCGCCCCGCCCAGGCCCCCCAGGCCTGCGGCAATCACCAGGCCCACCGTGAAGATGCGTCTTGTATTGAGTCCCAAGGTCTCGACAATGCCGCGATCGATCACGCAGGCGCGGATCGCCGCGCCCCACAGGGTGCAGTCGATGGCATACCAGAGGCCGAAGGCCAACGCACCGCCACTGGCGATGATGAACAGGCGATAGATGGGGAACGGCAGACCGGCCACGAAGACCACGCCGCGCAGCAATTCGGGGGTGGGCAGCGACATGGTGTCGGCGCCAAAGCCCCAGCGCATCAGGTCGGCAAAGATCACCGACAGGCCGTAGGTCAGCAGCACTTGCATCAGGTGCGTGCGCGGATAGAAGCGGCCAAAGGGGAAGCGGTCCAGCACCAGGCCGACGGTGCCTGCGATAACGAAGGCGGCCGGGAACGCCAGCCACCACGGTGCACCCGCGCCGATCCAGTGGATCGCCACGTAGCCGCCAAGCAGGAAGAAGGAACCATGCGTGAGGTTCACAAAATTCATCAGGCTCAGCACCAGCGACAGGCCCAGCCCGGTGAGCATCAGCAACACCGAGAAGGACAGCGCGTTCAGCGTCTGGACGAGGTAATACGACACGATGATCTATCGGCCTCGATCAGGCCTTCGGACCCGGGTCCTGGATCGCCGGATAGGTGTGGACCACGGTATTGAAAGGCTTGCCGTCCTGGCCGCGACGCACTTCGTTCACGTAGATGTCGAGGATGGCCTGGTTGTTGCGCGAATCGAAACGCATGGGGCCGAGTGCCGTCGACACCGGCGCCGACAACAGGCGTTCCTTCAGCTTGTCCTTTTGTGCGATGTCGCCCGCCACGGCTTCGATGCCGGCGCGGATGACCTGCCCGGTGGCATAGGCCGAGGTGCTGGCTTCGCCCGGCAGGCGATTGCGCACCTTCTGGTACAGCGCGGCGAACTCGGCCGAGGCCGGCGCGCCCGGCGACTGGTGGTAAGTGTTGATGCCACCCATGCCCGCGTCACCCGCTGCCGGCAGCACGTCTTCCTGGTCGAACAGTGCGCCCGGGCCGATCACGCGAATCTTGTCCTGCAACTTGAAGTCACGCACCTGCTGCAGGAAGCGCACGGCGTCGGCGCCCGGGAAGAAGGCGTATACGAAGGCCGGAGACAGGGCCGCCAGGTTCATCACGATGGGCGCAAAGTCGGCCGTGCCCAGCGGTGTCCACAGTTGCTGGCCAAGCTTGCCGCCCTGCTGGCGGTAGGTGGTCATGAAGTCGCCCACATATTCGCGGCCGGCGGCATAGTCCGAGCCCAGCGTGAGGCCGCCTTCTTTTGCAATCTTGTCGTAGGTCCACAGCGCACCGGTGTGGCCCAGCATCCAGCTGGTCTTGGTCGGCCGGAAGATGTAGGGGCTGGCGGCTTCGCGCGCCAGGCCATTGGCGGCGGCGATGGAAATGAAGGTCAGCGCCTTGGCATCGGTCACGATGTCACGGATGGCGAGTGCAACCGCTGCGCTGATCACGCCGCACAGAATGTCTACCTTGTCCTGCGACAAGAGCTTGCGCACCTTGCGCACGGCTTCGTCGGGCTTGCCCTGGTCATCTTCGACCAGCAAGGTGACACGGCGCCCCCCCATTTTCCCGCCGGATTCCAGGATCAGCAGTTCCAGTCCGGCGCGCATGCTTTCGCCCAGCGCCGCAAACGGCCCGGACAGCGAGGTGATCAGCGCGATCTTGATGGGCGTCTCGCCACCAGCGGCGCGCACCGGGCGCGTCAGGCCGAGACCGAGCGCAGATGCTGCAGTGGCGGCAAGCAGTTGGCGGCGGGTGATCGAAGTGGATGTCATGGGGCGGGATTCAGAAGATTTGATCAGGGGAGCCGGAAGGCGTGCTGCGACGGTGTCGCATCGGCGTGTGCGGCGAAGTCCAGCGCAAAGCGCGCCGACTCGGCCAGCATCGTGTGATGGGTGGCCTGGGGAAAATCATGGAAGCGGACCTTCACGCCCGGCACATTGGCCAGCAGCGCGGCCAGGCCGCGCGCGGCCGGTAGCGTGGGCACGCCACCGCTGCGACTGGCGGGCGTGCCATCGGCACCGATGGCCACCGGATGCCAGGCTTCCTGCCCGCCTGCGGTCACCACGACTTGAACCGGCCGTGACAGCGACCGGGCGGCCAGCGTTTCGACCAGCTGGATCGGACGCGAGGCCTGCAGCTCGAACCACCACAGCGCCGGGCTGGCTGCCAGATACGCGGAAAACGCATCGGGCCGGGTGCTGAGCGCATGCAACACGAACAGGCCACCGTAGGAATGGCCGTACAGAATCTGGGCGGCCGCATCCACCGCGAAGGCATCCGCCACGGCGGGCTGCAAGGTGTCGACGATGAAGCTCAGGAAGGCATCGGCACCGCCTGCGCGCCACGCCGGCACCCGCGGGTCGTGCAAGTCGCTGCGGTGCGCAATCGGCGGCGTGTAGTCGAACGCACGGCCCGGCTTGCGCTCGCCGTCATGGGAAATCGCCACCACCCGCACCGGGCAGGCCGGCAGGGCATGCAAGGCACCGAGGACCAGTTCGCCATCGAGCGCGTACAGCAGCGGCAGGCAGGTGTCCGGATCGGTGTGCAGCGGCGACACCACCTGCACGGTATAGGCGCGCTCGCCATCGGCCGAGCGCCAGGACGCAGGCATATCAGACGGCGATTGGCCGAGCGCGCGCGGCGGCGCCAGCGTTTCGACCTGCCAGCGGGTCTCGCCAGCCTGTGGCCTGGGCGATCGGGACGGGACGACCACGGCGCTCAGCGAGCCGCGCCACCCGGCGCGACCGGCAAATCCACCATGTAGGTGCCACGCAGGGGCACGGCCAGGAACTTCGTGTTGATCTCGTCCAGCGTCTGTTGCGGCGAGACGTCCTTGAAGGTAACCGGGTCGATCCAGCGCGCCAGTGCTTCGATGAACACCACGTGCAGTGGCGAATCGTTGAAGCCATGCCAGATGCCATGGGCGTTGCCCTTGCGCACGGCGCTGAGCGCGCCCAGGCCGGCGCCGTCCAGCAAGCGCTGCAGGCTGGCTTGCGCGGCAGCCGGTTCGACACCGGCGCCGATCGCCAGGCCGCTGCCGCTGCGGCGGCCTGCACCCGTGCCGGTCGCCACATAGACCGCCGGGTTGCGGCTGTTGATGTATTCGAAACCGATGGAACCGGTGGCGCTCTTGATCACATCGGCGCCGATATTGTGGCCGCCCGCAAAGCTGATCATGTCGTTGAAGGTGCCCACGCCAGGCGAGTTGCAGCAATCGGTACTGCCCGCATGCGCATGCATGAAGACGGGCGGCTTGGTGGCGACCTTGGCGGTCTGCGAACCGATGCGCGACATATGCGATTCGTAGAATGCGATGAAGGCTTCCGCACGATCTTCATGGCCCAGCGCCTGGCCCAGGATGCGCACGCTGGGCACGGTGTTTTCCAGCGGCTTCATGAAGAAGTCGACCACCACCACCGGCACGCCGGCCGCATCGAAAGCGCGCACCAGCGGCGACGCGGACGCGTCCGCACCCGGGCGAATGCCGGCAAAAGCCGAGGTCAGGATCACCAGGTCCGGGCGCAGTGCCAGCGTGGTTTCGACCGAGAAGGTGTCTGCGGTGTGGCGACCCACCACCGGCACCTTGGCCAGCGCGGGGTACTTCGCCAGGTAATCGTCGTAGTCGTTGGCGTAAGACGTCTTGAACTCGTCGGACCAGCCCGCCAGGATCGCCACCGGGTCGGGCGTGAGAATACCCAGCATCGGCAGGTAGCGCGCCTGCGCCAGCACCACACGCGTGGCGGGCTTGGGCAGCACGACCTTGCGTCCGGCAATGTCGGTCAGGGTGATGGGCGCCGCGCTGGCGAGCCCGCCCGCAAAGGCGGTGCAGAGCAGGAAGAGGCAAACGAAGCGGCGCAGCAGGGTCATGACGGATCGACGTGAGGTGAACGAAAACGCGTGCAGAACACGCGCTGAACAGATTCGACAAACCGCGAAAAGCGCACTCGACAGCAGGGCCGCAACACATCAGGGGACCCTGACGGGACAGGGACAAGCCCTGTGCAGCACGGCGTTGTCACCCGTGTTGTCCGGCAAAGTCCGATGTTGATCAGGCGGCATCGTCGCGAGCGGGTCCCGGGCGTCTCCGGCCTGGGTTCGCGCATCCGCTGGCGGACGACGGCCAAGCATCGTTCCGCACGGATTTAATAAGGTTGATTCTCATTCTACCCGCTCCGCCCAGGGGGGCACAACCGCGCGAGCCGCGTGGGTACTGGCCAAAAAGCCTGTCAGCGGGTCGATTCAGCCGCTGGAATCAATGAATCGGATTGTGCAGTCCGTCGATCAGGACCTGAGGGATACCACGCGAGCAAGGCTCCACGCGACCGAGCACGCCGTACACATCGGCCAGCGACGCCGGACTGATCACCTCGCGCGGCGATCCTTCCGCGATCAGTTCGCCCTTGCGGATCATCAGCGTGTAGTCGGCATGGCGCAGCGCGATGTTCAAATCGTGCAACACGATCACGGTAATCAAGCCGTTGTCGCGGGTTTCCTGGTTCAGCAAATCCATCACGTGGAACTGGTAGTTCAGGTCCAGCGCAGACAGTGGCTCGTCCAGCAACAACAGGCGCGGGCGGCGGATCATGGCTTGCGCCAGGCCCACCAGCTGTTTCTGGCCGCCCGACAGGCTGTCCAGGTATTGCATCGCCAGATGGCCGATGCCAAGCCGTTCCAGCAGCGACTGCACCGCCGTCACGCTGGCGCTGCCGCCATCGGCAAAGGTCGACGCGTTGGCTGCCACCAACACCGACTCGAACACCCGCAGGTGGACCGCGGCCGGCAAGGACTGCGGCAGATACACGACCTGCTGCGCACGCGTCTCGAAACTGGCCGAGGTCAGGTCCTGGCCATCAAGCAGCACTTGGCCGCCGGCAATCCGGGTCAGGCCGGCCAGCGCCTTCAGCAGCGTGGACTTGCCGCTGCCGTTGGGGCCGAGCAGGGCCGTGACGGTGCCGGGGCGCAGCGGCTGCACCGACAGGTCGGCAATGATGGTGCGCTCGCCGTAGGCGACGCGAAGATGGCGGATATCGAACACAGACGGCCTTACTGCATCTGGCGGCGGAACACGACCGCCAGGAAGAACGGGATGCCGACCAGCGAAGTGACGATGCCGACCGGAATGACGATGCCGGGCACGATGTTCTTCGACGCGATCGACGCGAGCGACAGGATCACGCCGCCCACCAGCGCACTGCCGGGCAGATAGAAACGGTGATCCTCGCCGAACAGCCGGCGCGCGATGTGCGGCGCCACCAGCCCGATGAAGCTGATGGTGCCCACGAACGCCACGGCCAGCGCCGACAGAATGCTGATGCGGATGAGTGCAGTGCGGCGCAGGCGGCGCACATTGATGCCGAAGCTGGCGGCGCGGTCTTCGCCCAGGCGCATCGCCGTCAGGCGCCAGGAATCGCGGATCGACAGCGGCAGGATGATGGCGAACACCAGCAGCAACATGCCCAGCTTGCCCCAGCTGGCGCGCGTCAGGCTTCCCATGGTCCAGAACACCAGGCCTTGCAGGGCTTCGGCGCTGGCGACGAACTGCACCAGGGCCACCAGAGCGTTGAACGAGAACACCAGCGCAATGCCGAACAGCACCACGCCGGACGCATTCATGCCGCCCCAGCGGGCGACGGTATCCAGCAGCAAGGCCGCCAGCAAGGCGAAGGCAAAGGCATTGCCCGCGATCAGCCAGGACGCCGGCAGGCCGGGAATGCCGATGTCCAGCACGATCACCAGCGAGGCGCCGAAGGCTGCGGCCGACGACAGGCCCAGCGTGAACGGGCTGGCCAGCGGATTGTTCAGAATGGTCTGCATCTCGGCGCCGGCCAGGCCGAGCGCCATGCCGACAGCCATGGCCATCAGCGCCTGCGGCAGCCGGATGTCCCAGACGATGACACGCGTGGTCGGGTCGGTGGCCTGCGGATTGAAGAGCGCATACGCCAGATCGCGCAGGCCCAGGCCGGCAGGCCCGAGCATGAAGTCGGCCATGATGGCCAGCAAAATGATGCCGGCCAGCAAGGCCACCAGGCCGAGCCGACGCCGCAACATGCCGCGGTAAAGCGTGGCGGTATCGAGCGGATCACCGCTGAGCGGGAGAGAGGCTGAGGAAGAACGCTTCACGGACGCGGGGGCTGCCTGAACAAAGAGAATCGCAAGAGCGGGGAAGGCGGGAGGGAAAAGGCGCTGAATCAACCCAGGATCGGCTCAAGATCGGCTCAAGACCAACCCAGCACCAACCCAGGATTCGACACCTGAATCGTAATCATTCAGTATCCCATGATTGCGCCCGCGTATAAAGGCGCACCCCACTGTGAGCCCCGCCATGTCGCTGGACCTGACCGCCCTTCTCGCCCTCGATCCCGCCCGCAGCCAGGATGGCGACGGCGGCATCGTCGTGCCCTGCACCCATGCCTGCCCGGTGACTGCACGCAGCGGCGCGCCCTACCGCATCCTGGTTTCCTGGCCCGAGGGCGATGCGCCGGAGGCCGGCTGGCCGATCGTCTACCTGCTTGGCAGCGATACCTTCCTGCTGGCCACCGAGATGCTTCGCTACCGGGCAGGCGGCGGCACGGCGGACAGCCTGCGACCGGGCATCGTCGTCGGCATCGGCTACCCCGGCGACAGCCGTCGCATTCTGGACTACACCCCGGCGCCCCTGGCGGGCGAGCCCACACCCGGCCAGCACGGCGCGGATGCCTTCCTCGACTTCGTGCTCGACGACCTGCGCCCCGCCGTGGAAAAGGTACTGCCCGTCGATTGCAGCGCCCAGACTTTCGCCGGCCACTCGCTGGGCGGCATGCTGGTGTTGCTGGCCTTGTTCCGGCAGCCCGACGCCTTCCAGGCCTACCTGGCGTCCAGCCCCTCGGTCTGGTGGCGCGGTGCGCAGTTGCTGACCATGGCCAAGGACTTCGCCGCGCAAGCCGCCACGGCGGACAAGCCGGTCGCCCGCCTTTGGCTCAGCGCCGGGGAATACGAACAGGCGCTCAGCCCCGCAGAGCTGGCCGAGAACGGCCCGGACATTGCGGTCGCCCGCAAGCAGCGCGACACCCGTTTCATGGTCGATCACAACCGAGAAATTGCAGATGCACTGCGCGCCCGACGCGATCTGCGCGTGGGTTTCCGCTACTTCCCCGGCGAGACGCACCGCACCATCGTGCCGGTGGCCTTGCTGTCGGGTCTGTGTGTGGCACAGGCGTCTGCGTGGATGCCCGAGCACGACGCGGCATGGGACGAAGGCTGATCCGGGACGGGCCAACAGACAAGGCAAGCAACATCAATGCGACGGATGGTGACGAGCCCATCCGCAGCGCCTGAAACTGCGTATTATTTTTGTTCGACTTTCAGGCGCTTCCATGCACCCCATCCCGCCCGCCTCGCCCTCGTCACAACCCATCTCCCCCACTTTTGCGCCACGCCTGACCCGGCTTGCCGCCTTGTTGATGCTCGCCGCCTGCGCCCTGCCCGCGCTGGCCCAGACACCGCCGCTGCCGGCAGCCATCCCGCCGCTGTCCTCGCCCATCGTGATCCTCGACGACAGACCCGTCGGCGTGCCGGCGGCCGTCACGCGTGAGCACCACCTGGTATCGAAGGACGGCAAGCGCCGCTACGAAATCAAGATCGCCACGCCGTCCGGCATGCCGCCCGCCAAGGGCTTCCCGGTGCTGTTCATCCTGGACGGTCGCACCGCGCTGGACGCCTTGAACCGCGCCTTCCTGGATGGCGCACCGCCGGCCAACGTCGCCACGGTATTCATCGACTACGAAGCCGACCAGCCAAACTCCGGCGGCTTCCGCGCCTGGGACTACCTGCCCGGCCCGCGCGCCGGCAACGCCCCCCAGCCGGGCGACGAGCAAGGCGGCGGCGCAGATGAGTTCCTGCAACTCCTGGATAAGGAGATCATGCCGCTGGTGAAGCGCGAGATTCCGGTCGACGCCTCTCGGCTGGGCCTCTACGGCCATTCGTACAGCGGGCTGTTCGTGCTGCATGCGCTGTTCACGCGCCCCGAGATGTTCCGCACCTACATCGCGACCAGCCCGTCGCTATGGTGGCAAAACCGCGCCATCTCGGAAGAAGCGAAGGAATACTTCCAGCGACCCGCGGTACCGGCAGGCCGCAAGTTGTTCGTGCTTGTCGGCGGCAAAGAACGTCGCCAACCCCGTCCCGGCATCCCCCAGCCGTTCTCACCCGACATGCCGGACGCACAGTTCTTTTCCGAGCAGTTGATGCACCAGAAGCGCTTCAGCACGCGCTTTCGCTTGATCCCGGACAAGAACCACAGCGAAATGCTCCCGGCGTCGATCGGACCGGCGATTCATTTCATGAATTGATGACACGGCTGGAGATATGACGTCAGGTCGGCACGTGAACGCGTCGACCTGACGTCAGCCCCTTGCCTCAAGTTTGCGTGCGAGTGTTCGCCGGCATGCCACGGCGGCGGATGAAGACACCCCACGCCAAACCCAGGATCGCCGCGAACAAGGACGCCAGCAGCACACCCAGCTTGGCGGCGCTCAGCAGGTTCGGATTCGCAAATGCCAGCGACGCGATGAAGATCGACATCGTGAAGCCAATACCCGCCAGCAAGCCCACCAGCACGACACCCGGCCAGGTCACGCCCGGCGGCAGGCGGCACCATCCAAGGCGCACCACCAGCCAGCTGGCGAACACGACGCCAAGCGGCTTGCCCAGCACCAAGGCAATCAATACGCCGAGCATCACGCCTTGTGAACCGTCGACAGACAGATCGACGCCATCGAGCGTCACCCCGGCATTGGCCAGCGCAAACAAAGGCATGATCACGAACGCCACCCAGGGATGCAGGGCCATCTGCACCCGCGTGACTGGCGGCAGCATTTCACGCTGGGCGTAGCGCAGTTGCTGCAAGGAGGCGCCCAGGCCGTGGGCGTCGGGCGTAGGCGCCTTGGCCAAGGTGG
>Ga0308165_1006520_pt1 | contig 10239 bp, 10 predicted proteins | sample PhyWR2_FD_201032 | JGI IMG/M metagenome (GOLD analysis project Ga0308165, IMG submission 201032) | Phyllosphere microbial communities from UC Gill Tract Community Farm, Albany, California, United States - DLSLW.R2 | ecosystem: Host-associated > Plants > Phyllosphere > Unclassified | place: USA... | reverse complement strand
TGTTGAGTCGTTTCCTGATGCCGATGGCGGCATTTTTGAATAACAGTCGTTACCTGCAAACGTTACGTGATGCGTTCATGCTTGCTTTTCCGATTACGATGTTCGGTTCGTTGATCGTCGTCGTCGCGAATCTACCGTTTCTTGATAAGTTCATGTCTCCTGGCGTACTCGATGCCTTCAAGACGTCACTCGGGAATGCACCGTCCGCGACGATGGGAATCATGTCATTGTTTGTGGTATTTGGAATTGGCTATTATCTTTCTAAAAGTTACGAAGTCGAAGCCGTATTCGGTGGTGTCATTGCTTTAGTCTCGTTCTTATTACTTACTCCGTTTTTTGTTTCAGTTGAAAATGTCACAGGTCCGGTCGGAAACGTCATCCCGCTCGACCGTTTAGGTGCGAAAGGCATGTTTCTTGCCATGATCACCGGATTCTTGGCAGGAGAAATCTACCGCTTCGTCGTCCAGAAGAACTGGACGATCAAAATGCCGGCCGGCGTGCCGACTGCGGTCGCCAAATCGTTTTCAGCTCTCATCCCGGCCTTGTTGACCCTCACTACCTTCCTCATGATCAACATTGCGGTCACTTCTCTTTTGAACACGAACTTACACGATCTCATTTTTGACCTTGTCCAAAAGCCGCTCGTCAATCTAGGAAACGGACTCGTCCCGACCTTGATTGCCATCTTCTTTGTCCAGCTATTTTGGTTCTTCGGTCTCCACGGTCAGGTCATCGTCAACTCGGTGATGGATCCGATCTGGAATACGCTGTCACTCGAAAATCTGAACGCCTACACGTCAAACGGAGAAATCCCGAACATCATCAGTAAACAGTTCATCGAAATCTACACTGTCGGGATCGGCGGATCAGGTTCGACCCTGGCTGTCGTCGTCGCTATTCTGTTGTTCATGCGTTCCAAACAATTAAAACAAATCGGGAAGTTGTCAATCGGACCGGGTATCTTCAATGTTAATGAACCGATGATTTTCGGACTACCAATTGTCATGAACCCACTGATCATGATCCCGTGGATTTTCGCTCCGATGATTACCGTCACCGTGACGTACTTCGCCATGTCAACGGGTCTCGTTCCGCCTCCGACCGGTGTCGCCGTACCGTGGACCGTCCCGATGTTCATCAGCGGGATGATGGCGACGAATTCCTTGGCCGGCGGATTATTACAACTCGTCAACTTCGCGATTATCATGGCCGTGTGGTTCCCATTCCTTGTCTTCATCGATCGTCTGAACCTGAAAAAGGAGAGAGCAGAGGCGAAGACCATACAGGAAAAAGATCAACAAATAGGTTGAGTGAAAACTACAGATAGGATGTGCATACGATGAATCAGATTGAAAACATGACCGGACAAACAAAAAAGTATACCTTTCCGACTGACTTTTGGTGGGGAACGGCTGCCTCCGCCACGCAAATGGAAGGGGCGGCAGATGAAGCGGGGAAGGGTCCGAACATTTGGGACTACTGGTACGAGCAAGAGCCCAACCGATTCTTTGACGGGGTCAGTGCGAACGTAGCGTCTAATTTTTATCACCGGTACGAAGAGGATATCGCTTTGATGAAGGAACTGGGACACAACTCTTTCCGACTGTCGATTTCCTGGTCACGGCTGTTCCCGACAGGTGAAGGGAAAATCAATCCATTGGCCGTGGACTTCTATAATCGTGTGATCGATGAGCTGATCCAGGCGGATATCGAACCATTCGTCAATCTATACCATTTCGATATGCCGCTGGCGCTGCAACAAAAAGGTGGATGGGAAAGTCGGGAGGTCGTCATGCACTACGTCGATTATGCCAAGGCCTGCTTCGAGTTGTTCGGTGACCGCGTATCGAAATGGTTCACGCATAACGAACCAATCGTCCCGGTCGAGGGTGGATATTTATATGATTTCCATTATCCGAACGTAGTGGACTTCAAGAGAGCCGTCCAGGTTGCCTATCACTCAATCTTATCCAGTGCACTGGCAATCAAGGCCTATAAGGAATCAGACCAGGCAGGCAAGATCGGGATCATTCTGAACCTGACCCCTTCTTATCCGAGAAGCCAAAATGAGGCGGATGTTCAAGCTGCTCATTTGGCAGATATCCTGTTCAACCGTTCCTTCCTGGATCCATCCGTACTGGGAAGCTTCCCGCAAGAACTGATCGATTTGTTAGCGGAACAAGACGCCCTGCCGGTTATGGAAGAGATGGATCGACAGACAATCGCGGAACATACGGTCGATTTGCTCGGCATCAACTATTACCAGCCGAGACGGATTAAAGTGAAGGAGCATCTGCCGAACCCCGCAGCACCGTTCATGCCGGAGCATCTGTTCGATTATTACGAGATGCCGGGACGTAAAATGAACCGTCACCGCGGATGGGAAATCTATGAGAAAGGTGTCTATGACATCCTGACGAACTTACGAAAAAATTACGGGAACATCGAATGTTTCATTTCGGAGAATGGCATGGGCGTCGAGGGAGAGGAACAGTATCGTGATGCGGACGGAAGTATCCAGGATGATTACCGGATTGATTTCATCGCCGAGCACCTCAAATGGGTCCATCTGGCATTAGAGGAAGGGTCAAACGTCAAAGGGTATCATCTCTGGACCTTCATGGACAACTGGTCATGGAGCAATGCGTATAAAAACCGATACGGCTTCGTCGGGGTGGACTTGGCCAGTCAGACCAGAACAGTCAAAAAGAGTGGACATTGGTTCAAACAATTGATAGAAGACGATGGTTTCATAAAATGACGGAAGATAATCAGGGTATATCTAGCCCTGATTATCTTTTTTTGTTATATTGTTCTTATATGTCTATACATGGGGTGGAATCATGTCTACAAAAAAGAAACCAAAGTATGAAAAAATCGCGGATGAGTTACGAGAACGAATCCTCAACGGCGGCTATGATGTCGAAGAAGCCATGCCGGATGAGATTCAGCTGGGACAGGAATTTGAAGTCAGCCGAATGACGATGAAACGCGCACTAGAAATTTTAGTACTGGAAGGCATCATCTATCGGCAACGAGGGCAAGGCACGTTCATCTTGCCATCAAATTTTTCACAGGGACGGATCAATGTATTGAACAAAGAATCGCAGGGGTTGACGAAACTGCTCGGGGAACGGGCAGTGAAGAGTGAAGTCTTGCAGTTCGAAGTCCGCTTCCCGGAAGCAGAAGTCGCCCGGCACTTGATGATTGAGAAAACCGATCCGGTCTACGAGATACGACGTGTCCGGTATGTGGAAGAAGAACCATATGTCATTGAACATACGTTTATGCCTTCCTCACTGATCACCGGATTAACGAAAGAAATTCTAGATAGTTCGATTTACCGGTACATTCAAGAAGAACTCGGCTATACGATCACCAGTTCACACAAGATGATTCGCGCGGACAAGCCGAACCAGTGGGACCGTGAATATCTAGGGAACGAAGAAACCGATCCCGTAATTGAAGTCGAACAAGTCGTCTTTCTCGGAAATGGGAAACCGTTCGAATATTCATTTTCGCGGCACCGGTATGATAAATTTGTATTTACGTCTGTTCACATCGGTCGCTAAAAAAAGAATAGGTAAGTTATCTCAAAGAGCTCAACAAAGGAAAGCTGGTATTCAATGGTCGATTACGAGTTGGATAGTAGTTAAAAGTACTCGCAAAAACAGGCTGTATACATTTTCGACATCGAAATGTATACAGCCTGTTTTTTTATGTGTTTACATATTGACGCACTCGTAAGTCTCAGCTCTCGACGATTCGAGACGAATCCCTTTCCATGACGACACGGATCATCCGTCCCGAGCAGATTCTTCTCGATCTAGGACATGATGATCCATGATTGTTAAGGATCCATCTTCTTACAGGACGTTTGAGCTCCGTGCTCAAATTCCACTTTATATGCTGTCGTTCTAAAACAAGTTCTTTTATGATATCTTTTGTAATACATATTTAAATGTTAGTACAGACACGAGCTCTATTCGTTTTTCATTCAATCTACCTTGATTAAGAAAGCAAACTGACCATCACCATTCTCAGACCATCCTGCTTGAAGTTCATAGGCGTATGTGCCGGCTTCTTTCGGTGTTACGAGTTGATTATTTTTTAATGTAACCCGCTTATCGGTCTCCTTGTTAAATCGAAGGATTTTGATTGTATCAGGTTCTGGATCGAAGGAAATCTGGATTTTCTTGTTCGGCCTGACGGTGACCGGTTTACTTTTTTCAGTCATGTGCAAACCGTCTACATAGATTTTGTCTACGCATTGGCCGCTAAACATACCACTCCAGCAAAATGTCCCTTGAACCGTTGGAATACTTTTTCCCTCTACCTTAACACGGGGATCGGGTGGTTCATCACGGAAGGGGTCGAATTGAACGAATAAAGCAATGATGAGAATCACGGAGCCGATCAGCAAATATTTACGCATGGTAAATTGTCCTCCTTCGTAAGTGATATCCTTATGCGTCAATTTTTTTATTCAATGAGCTTTTGATACTTATATCCCTTCAAAATAGCGTGATTCTCTTCATACGTCCATGTTTTGATGGCGAGATCGGGGTTTGCTTTCAGATAATGCGTCAAGATATCGCGACCTAAAGAGTAACGGCTCCATAAAGGAATGTCTTTTTCAGTGTTCCCCATTGCAACCTCCTGATAATCGGCTTCACCATTCCCAATCAGACGCGCCACATGTTTTTTTGTTGTATCATCCATCGGTATATTCCAAGGAGGCGAGACGTTCGTCACGATCTGATCGGCAAAGGCATCTGCTTTTCCTTCGAAGATGACCGAATCAAGAGATGTGTCAATTCTGCTTAACTCGGGTGTATCATTTAAAACCAGGTGATGATATTCATGAGCGATTGTATAGGCCAAAACTTCTTTATCGAAGTTTGGATTCAGTTGAATGATAATCGAGTCTTGAAAAGCTGCTCCTGAAACCCCGGCCAAAGGATCCGTCATTGACCAAGATTCCGGATTGGACGGTGCGATGAAAATCGTAGCTTTCTTTTTAGGCAGCGCGTCATAGGAAGCGATATAGTTTTTTGTAATGATATCTTTGATTTCGTCATGCTGTTTCATCAATTCATTCGTTTGGTTCAGCAGATCCTGCTCGTAAGCTGTCGCCTTCAACATGAAGAAAGTCTCTAGGGTGGTCGGATCAAAATTTTCCTTCTCTCCAATCTGATCTATGTATCGAAGGACGTATTCTGCGTAATTTTTTGTATCCATTTCTGAAGTATCGGCTTTAAGCGATGCTTTCAAGTAAGTTTGATAGGGCGCATAAAGCGGAACGATGTTTAATTCACCATCTTCGTCGATCTTTATAGTTTCCGGTTTAAATTTTTTACTTTCGGAGTGCGTCACTGTTTCGTCTGTACAGGCTGCTAACAGCAGGAACGGGATGCAAAGTAAAGGAGCGATTACTTTTTTCAAAGGGAATGACCTCCATTTCGAATTCGTTAGACTGATGAATGTTCTCGTTGATCGATGAGGATAAAGTTAAGAACTTCATATGTAAAATTATACCATGAAAATTAAGGGGTTTAATACCTGGATTATTCATATGATTATTTAATTAGGAGATGCTGACATGAGAACCATTCAAATCGATGAAGTAATAAAAAAACTGGAACAGGTTCTGAAAAAACAACTGATACGAGAGGAAGTATCCGAGTGGGCATATGAACGGATGGCGGATTTGGAGTGGATGGAAGAGAAAGAAGGCAGGTCGTTGACGAAGAAGGAATTGGCTGCTTTTCGTTGTCTGACGACAGTCTGTGGAATGGACTTGCAAAATAGTCCGGACGAGTATTTTCATGTAGAAGACGATTTTCGGGATTGGATCAAAGCGTTTCAGGAAATGGAGAGAAGCTTTAAAGCCCAGGATTGAGAGAGCTCCATTGATTGACTTTTCTCAATAAATCGTCCAAATCATGAAACCTTTGCTTAAAGAAACAGGTAAAAAGAGGAAAGGGGGATGATGAGATGGTACGATGCACGAATTGTGATTATAAGTGGAAGACGAAGGATGTACTCGCTGTCAGTATCGCAAATCACGGCAAAACATGTCCGAACTGCGGGAAGAAACAATATCTTTCAAAAGATACCCAACATTATCTGTCACTCGGATACGTCAGCCTGTTTTTTCTGTTGATCATGCCGTTTGTTATTAAATTGAGTGACCGGGAAGAACATATCTGGTAAACCTGATTGCATGTTCAAAAAAGACGAGGAATTTTCAGCGGCGTATACTGACGGCAAAGGGGGTGCGACGGCATGCCATCGCTCTATGAAATTGAGGTGAAAGACGCAACCGGACAAATCGTTTCCTTCCAGCAGTATGCGGGAGAGGTGCTTCTCATCGTCAATACAGCGAGCAAATGCGGGCTCGTCGGTCAGCTCGGGGATTTGCAACGGTTGTACGACAAGTATGCCGATCAAGGCGTCAAAGTCCTCGGATTCCCGTGTGATCAGTTCAACAATCAGGAGTTTGCCGATCAGCAGGAAACGATGCAGTTTTGTCAGCGAAATTACGGTGTGACGTTTCCGATGTTTCAGAAGATTGACGTCAACGGACCGGCGGAACACCGGTTGTACACGTATTTAAAACAACAGCAGGGTGGTTTGCTGTCGTCAAACATCAAGTGGAATTTCACGAAGTTTCTGGTCGATCGTCAAGGACGGGTCGTCAAACGATTTGCCCCGGTCGATTCGATTCAGACGATTGAAAAAACACTGGAGCGCTATGTATAATGAAATCACGTCCCGCCCGGCGCAAGCCGTCGGGCGGGACGTGTCGCATCACCCTACCTTTGGCGAGGTAGGGCTTTTTAGAAGAAAATTATAAAGATATAAAGATAAGTATAGTAAATTAAAAGCATATTCAAATTAATAACGTACTTAAAAACGAGGTTTTATCAAAGAGATATTAAATTATAATTTATTAGGAGTCTTTAAATGAGAAGTTATTTTGATTTTATGAACGATTTTAACAAAGAAGAAATATTAGAAGGTTTAGTAAGTCATGGGATGTTTAGTGAAAAACTACCTCCTATCTTTGAAAGTCATAGTTTCTATGAATATTGTAAGAACGAAATGCCTAAGTTTAATAACACGTATAAAGAGAGTAATTATATTAAATACGAATCAATGAGACACATAAATGTTCCTAGGTCTTTCGGGATACCAAACCCTATGAATTACTATAAATTATGCTTATTTATATCAGAAAATTGGGAATTAATAAAAATGCATTTTAAGGAAAAAACAGAACTTGAAGTACAAAAGGTAAGTAAAATACATATCAGAAAAATGAAAAATAGTAAGAAGATTTTTCAAATGAACTATAAAAATTATCAGACCGATGAGTTTGAACAAATTGATTATTTATTAGACTCTAAGTATTTAGTTAATGTTGATATTTCAACATGTTTTCCAAGCATATACACTCATTCGATTCCGTGGGCTTTAGTTGGGAAAAGCTCAGCTAAAATCGATAGAAATCCAAATTTTTGGTTTAATCAATTAGATTTTTATACTAGAGGAATTAATAATGGAGAGACACATGGAATCTTAATTGGTCCGCATGCTTCAAATATTTTATCAGAAATAGTATTGGTAAGTGTTGATTCAGAACTAGTTGAAAAAGGTTGGAAATATACTAGGAATGTAGATGATTATTCTTGCTATGTAAACTCTTATGAAGAATCTCAAAATTTTTTATCAGATATAACAAATTCTTTAAAAAAATACAACTTAATATTGAATCATAAAAAAACAGCAATATCTAAATTGCCTTTATGTTCAACTGAGCGTTGGATTCGGGAACTAAATATGTCACCTCTGGGAAGAGATTCTTACATAAGTTACAAAACTCTTAAACTATCGATTGATTTAGCATTAGATTTACTTCAATCTAACCATGAGAATGCAGCTATTTTGAATTATTTGATAAAAATTATAGATCAAAAAGAACTATCGAAGAATGCTGAGAAATATTATGTGAGGAATATCTTGCATCTTTCTATTCTTTATCCATATTTAATTCCGTTAATTGATAAGTATATATTTGAGAAGTTAAAAGTAAAAAAAGAAGTTATTAAAAATTACTCGAATATAGTTTTTAAAGAGGGACAGAAGAGCAATAATAAAGAAATGATGTGCTTTTCTATTTACTTCTCGATTAAGTATGAGTTCGAAGTTGAAGATTTAACGTTTGAAAGTATTTATGAAACAAACCATTGCATACTATACTTACTAGGATTTATGTATTCAAAATCTGTTATTAAAAATAACGAAGATATTAAATTGTATAAAAAGCTTGCAAAAGAATTAAAAAAAAATAAAGAGGACTTCGAAGAAAACTGGATATTTATTTATGAAGTTTTGACTTTCGGATTGTTGAATAGTGACTGGAAAATACTGAAACAAAATAATATAAGCTTTTTAAAGAATTTTTCAACCTAATACTCTTAATTATTTAAGTGATTCCTGTCATTAGTTTTGCTAGCAAAATTATGGAGCGACATTCTTAAATGATGCAGACGATTAAAAAACACTGGCACGCTATGTATAATGAAATCACGTCCCGTCCGGCGCAAGCCGTCGGGCGGGACGTGTCGCATCACCCTACCTTTGGCGAGGTAGGGCTTTTTTTTATGTCAATTCTCTTTTGGCAGATTAAAAGAATGTCTGACCGTAAAATCACTCATCTTATGACCGAGATCCGTAAAGGCCGGCGGACGCGGGGACAGGACATGAAAGTCCTGTTCGAATGCCCGGATGGCGTAGTGGGTCCAGTTTCGCGACGGGTCCCGCTTCAAGCCCATCCAGGCCGTCGCAAAGGTCAGAAGTGCCGAGTCTTGATACAGGGTGAGCGGAACCGGACTAAACTCCAGCCCGTCATCCAGTTCATGCAAATCCGACGAGCGGAGCAGAACGCAATCTGCTTCAAATAACAATTCAAAATAATTGCAGGAATAGTCACCGATGAGCACCATAATTTCGTCCGTATGGCCGCGGAAATAAAAGGCTAATCGATCACCGTTTTTTTCATCCATGACAAAGTGATCGAGCGCAATCTGATAGTCTTCGCGGTACAACAGTTTCTCGAATGTGATGTGCATGACGGATTCCCTCCTTTAAGAATGTTTTTCCTTGGCGAGTTCGAGGATGTCCGGCTGACGTGCCGAACGCGACGACCAGATGAGCAGACCGATGCCGCAGAATAAAAGTAAAATGCCACCCCACGACAACAGACTTAACGTCTCTCCGAGGACAAATACCCCGAGCAGAGCAGCGGTCAACGGTTCACCAAGCGAGAGCGTGACGGCCGTCGAAGACGACACATGGGCAAGACCGCGGGCGAACAACAGGTAAGCGAGTCCGGTTGCGAGAACACCAAGGTGGAGACTGATTCCGGCACCGCGCAGACTGAAGACCCATGACACATCAAACAGGAGTAACAGTGGCGATAATAAGAGAGCGCTGAGTGTAAACACGACTGCGACGACGGATAGCGGAGGGTGTGTTTTCACTAAGTCCCGACTGACAAACGTGTAGACGGCAAAAGACATTCCGGCACCGAGTGCGAGCACAATCCCGAATAGATCGATGGAAACGGATGCTTGATTCATGACTAACAGTAAACAACCGACAATCGAAAGCAATGTCGACAGCCACCAAATCGTGCCGGGACGATTTCTTAAGACAAGCCATTCAATCAATCCGGAAAAAATCGGCGCACTGCCAATCGCGACGACCGTTCCAACGGCTACTCCGGTCATGAGAACGGCGGAAAAGAACAAAGGCTGATAGGCAGCCATGCTGAGTGTAGCAAGAAAAATCGTGGGCAACGGCCAATCTTTCAGCGTCAACTTTCCGGCCAATAAGACGAGACAAAGTAAAAATAATCCGCCGACTGCTAAACGGACGGCGCCAATCGCAATCGGATGAGCCGCTTCCGGCGCAAAGGCTTGTGACGTGCCGGTCGTTCCCCAAAGCATTGCGGCCAGTAAAATCAGCAGCATCGAAGACTGTTTCTGCATGGTCCACCTCCAGGTTAATAGACATAGATGCTGTTTGAGCATCATTTTTGATTAGACGGTTTGTCAATTTAAGTGCAACACTTCTTCGGAGAAGACCTCGTATGCTGTTTTCCAGTTGAGACATTTCCGTGGTCTCCCATTGATCCAGGCGAGCGCTTGAGCGAGTTCAGAACGACTGACC
>Ga0308165_1006519_pt1 | contig 10239 bp, 10 predicted proteins | sample PhyWR2_FD_201032 | JGI IMG/M metagenome (GOLD analysis project Ga0308165, IMG submission 201032) | Phyllosphere microbial communities from UC Gill Tract Community Farm, Albany, California, United States - DLSLW.R2 | ecosystem: Host-associated > Plants > Phyllosphere > Unclassified | place: USA... | reverse complement strand
TCGTGATGTCCAACTCGTTCGCCAACCAGACCCTGGCCCAGATCGACCTGTGGGCCAACAAGGGCACCTACGAGAACAAGGTGTACCTGCTGCCGAAGAAGCTGGACGAAGAAGTGGCCCGCCTGCACCTGGAAAAGATCGGCGTGAAGCTGACCACGCTGAGCCAGGAACAGGCCGACTACATCGGCGTGCCGGTGGAAGGTCCGTTCAAGCCGGATCATTACCGCTACTGATGCCGTGCGGGGTGCCGGCCAGCGGCCGGCACTACCGCCGCATGCAACACACGGAACGGGCGCCTTCGGGCGCCCGTTCTGCGTTTGCGATGGCGATACTTAACTGACGCAGGGTTTTCCTGCCCAACGCCATCAGTCTCCACCAAGCTCAACAATGACTAGACTTGACAACAAATACCTGCGCGAAAGGTGACATATAATCTAGCAAACTAAATGCATCGAAGCTCAATCATATCGAGCTCCTTCGCGAATTCGACAGGAATTTTAGATTTTGATGACCGAATGCTTCCCGTCAATGAAGAAACACTTCTACGTCCGATCAAACGCCTCCAACTATCCGGATACATGTGGCGCATAACAAAAAGCATAAACGACAAGGGGGACATCCTGTTGCAACTTATTCGGACTTGATTCATTAGTCCAAGATGGATATGCGCCACCGGATGGACACCCTCTTCATATCCCCTCTCATCATAATCAAAACGAATGGGGGTGACGTGAGAACGTGCCGATGCGGTACTAAGAACCATCAAATAATCATCCTGATTAATTCTACGGTTTGATGGGTTGTCCGCAACGCCAATTAAATTCAGGTACTCAGCGAAGGTTACGACGTCCAGAGGGCAGTGAACATAACTGTAGGACGGGCGCTCACCCTCACTAAAAACCAAAAGTGAGTGATCAGCCATTTTTATATGGAAGTATCTATTTTCGTACAAGTACTTCCACTGCTCTATGTAACTCATGACTCTCAAATCTTGAATCATCTCACTCCGAAGAATGAAAGAATCATCACCAAATTCGGCTACGGGAAATCCCGACTCCCTTGCGACGGGCCTAAGTATTGGGGAGTACATGCTAGTTAAGTCGCTTTCTGGATTTGCGTCCTGCCTGAACCTCCTTCAACTTCTTGCGCAAAATACGCTCAAAGTCGTCCAATTCCAATCCATCACCCAGAGAGTCAATTTCTGCCTCCACAACGGAAGGCTCAACACTGATCAGATCTCTCTTCATGAAGACCAACTCTTGTTCAGTTGGATAGGTGAATTCAAGATGCGGGAACTTCCTTTTTGCAGCTGACAATTCCTGAACGAAGCTCTGCGCTGCCGCCCCCATTCCCGTAACACAGAGCCACCCCTTTGCGCGAGTCATCGCAGTGAATGCCATGTTTCTAGAGCGCGGAGTAGGCCTCGCAAACAAGGCATCGATACCAAGCAAGTAAACAGAATATGCTTCGTTGCCCTTAGCCTTATAAATCGTAGAGAGCGTGACCTCACCACTCCTCTGGAAGTCCCGCAACTCGAACCCAGCGGAGTGTATGTTGTTGACCCTGATACCAAGTGAGGCAAGGGCGTCCGATACCGCACGAAGATATGTATTAGCGTTTCTATCATCTGCGCTGATGACAAGAATATCTTCTGCTGAAACACCCTGCTCTTGAATATCCTGCCTTATCTTTTCCGCAACGAATAAAACTTCCTCGTGGAAGTTCCCAAAAGCTTGGCAAGCAATGATCTGATCAATGGAATTTGTATCACTAATGGATGACGGAGAGTTTTCTCTTGGACGTTCGATGATAACCTTCTCTCCAAACGCCAGCGCCCCCTTCACCTCATATCCAAAATCTTCCCAGTGCTCTTTAGACTCAAGCATCTGGACGATCTTCGCCCCGTAGACGCCAAAGCCGATCGCATGAGCGCACAGCAGGATTTCGCGTGGATTTCGATAGCACTTGTGGAGAACGATTTGCTCATCAAACTCTACCACAGCCTGACCGTCTTCCTTTACTCCAAAAAGGGTTGCGGCGGTCGGAACTTCCACGTCAAATATCGTTTGAAAAACGTCATAAGCAATAACCAATCGCTCATCAGAGGCCACCCTAAGAGCTAGACTCATGAACTCAGGAGGAAAATCTTGAGCCTCATCAACAAAAACATAATCATAAACCGAAGAAATGCTCACATCTGCCAACAGTCGCTCGCAGGCAGCTGCGAATGGCCGAGCGGAAATAGCTTTAGCCTGAGCAAAATTCAGAGGCTCGTGACCATATCGTCTAGCCACCTGGTAGTAAAGCCCGTCATTTGTTGCTCCTCCCCAAGCGTGAAGAACCTGAAGACGGTCCCAGTTCGGATCCCGATCCTCATGCATTCTATAGAACCTAGTGATCAGCTGTTTAATGTGCTGATACAGGCTCTTCGTGTAAAAGGTGACAACAATGTTTGCGTCAGGCTCCTTAATAGCAGTGAGTGCAGCCTTCAATGCAAGGACAACGGTTTTACCTGAGCCAGCAAGCCCCTGAATTCTCTGGAGACCAGCAATTTCGCTCATGTATGCAACTCGTTGATCTCGATCAAACCTACGAATTTCTTCTTCCAGCCTGACAATATCAGCTACACGAGAGTTCTTAGCGAACCCCTGAACCTTCCTCTCCCTCGCTTTCAAGAGCGATTTCGAGCCATCGATTACTGAGACGAGCTCCTCAAAGACATCCGACTCGATCTCAGCCCCACTGGAAAGTGACTTAATTTTCGCATCGAGCCCAGCGAACCCTACCACTGTGCTTTCAGTTCCCTCACCTTCTTCAATCCACAAGAAGGCGTCTATACCAAACTTGAGCTGCGCCCGACCAAGACGAAGCCTTGGATATCTCACCAAGCGTGAAAATACCTGACTGAAGGCCCCCTCCAGCTGATCAGCCGCGCCAGTCCCTACCGAAACTGGCGCACTAATAAGCACCACCCCAAGCAATGGGGAGACGACAACCACGTCAGCAACAAGCAATTTATCGTCCTCCCTAAAGAGAGGAAATCCATAGAACAGCAATGACTCAGACAGGCCCAGCTCTTGCTGCTTCTCTTTAAAGTGCTCAATCAATCTGCGAAGGCCGGCATTGCCACGCACGACAGAATCTTTCGGAAATACCTGCAAAGCCATTTATCTTCTCCGGTGTAGGCCTAACTGGACCTGCATGCAGTCCCTCACGTCATCATATCTAATCGTTGAGTCTGATTGAGCTGGAGAATTGGAATTTTGATCACCAGTAGCCTCGGTCAAGGCAACGCGCCCAGCGCGCGCTACGATGCTCTCATGACCCCCGCCATCAACCTGCTCAAGCGCGAGAAGATCACCCACACCGTGCGCAACTACGTGCATGACGCGCACGCCGAATCCTATGGAGGCGAAGCCGTGGAGAAACTCGGCCTGGACCCGGCACAGGTGTTCAAGACCCTTCTGGCCAGCACGGAAACCCACGAGCTGCTGGTGGCAATCGTGCCGGTAGCCGGACAGCTGGACCTGAAGGCGCTGGCCGAAGCCGCCGGCTGCAGGAAGTGCGAGATGGCCGCCGTCGATGCCGCGCAGCGCGCAACCGGCTATCTGGTCGGCGGCATCAGCCCGCTTGGGCAGAAGAAGCGCCTGCGCAGTTTTCTCGACGCCAGCGCGCAGGCACTGCCCACCCTGCACGTCAGCGCGGGACGGCGTGGCCTGGAAGTGGAGCTGGCACCGGCCGACCTGCTGCACCTGACCGGCGGCCACTACGCCGCACTCGGCAGGCCCCGGTGATGCGCTGGCCCTGGTCCACATCGCCGCCACCGCGGCTGGACGACGCGCAGGCCGATGTGCTGCTGCAGGACCTGGTGTCGCGCGATGCCAGTCGTATCCATGCCGCCAGCAGCCGCTTGGCACGGTTGTTCAGCGCTATGACGCTGGATGCGCTGGCGCCGCAGACCGAGCGGATCGAGCAGGCCTGCCAGGGCGTGCAGCTTGGCGGTGCGCTGGTCAGCAACGATGTGCACCTGCAAGCGGCACTGCGCCGCCTGCGTTATTGGCGTGAGCGCAAAGGCTGCCTGTGCGCGCTGTATCCGGATTACCTGTTCTTCGACCCACGCCGGCTCATCGAGCAGGGGCAGGTGCGGCTGCTGGAACAGGGCGTGGCCGAGGATGGCTGGGGCGACCGCCATCGGGTGGCCTGCACCTGCTGCGGCCAGCGCTGGGATGCCACTGACCGCGAGTACCACTACCCGTGGTGGGAGTGGACACCGCTGGCCGGGGCTTCGAGCAGTTAGTCGCCAGCAAACGTCGTCGTCGCGGGCACCATGCTCATGCGTGTGGCGCTGAATGCCCACCACTCCCGCTTCCATTGCCATCCCAGCGCTGCCTTGACCGCCGCTTCATCCAGCAACGGGTGTCCACTGGATTCAGCCACGATGGCAGCTTTGACGCGGCCCTCGTCGTCCAACAGCAGGCGCATGCTCACTTTGCCCTGTAGATTCTCGCCGCGCGCCACAGCCGGGTAGCTTGGCATTGATGGGCGTTCGAGACGCCAGCGTGGGTCGTCGCGGACAAACAGCGACGTGCGTGCTGAGAGCGGGCAGCGTGATGGCATCTGCAGTTCGAAGCCCTGCGCCCCCTGTATCGGCTGGATCTGCGCAGGTTGGCCACAGGCGATTACGGAGATTGAATCCAGCATGCGCTGCTGGCGTTGCAACGCTGCCGGGTCACGCCCTGTCATACGGAAGGCGCAACGTCCCCCGTCATGGGAGGCCTGCAACTGGTCGACACTGGCGTCGCGTACCGGCGCCAGGTCCGACAGACTTCCGCACGCGGCGGCGGCATCGTATTTCATCGAGCAGCCGCTGGCGGCAAGCAGGGCCACCAACAGTGCTCCCCAAGGAACTGCGCTTCCGATCCTCATCCTGCACTCCCTGCACCGATCTGCTGCCATGGTAGCGTCTTGCGCAGCACCGGTTTTCACAACGAGCCGATCACGGCCGCCAATTGGCGTTGTTCTCCCAGAACGCCACCGCGCGCTGATAGGCCTCGCGGTCCAGTGGCACGCCTGAACCGCCCTCCTCCACGCCCAGCGCATTGCGCATCATGGTGATCGGCGCCATCGGCACTTCTTCCGGCTCGGCGGTATAGATGCAGCCGACGATGCCCCAGTCCGCATCGATGGGTGAACCTTCCTTGGCCAGCTGCTCGGCGCTGTACAGGATCACCACCAGGTAATTGGCCCGCGGCGATTCCACGCCCTCGAACCAGCGCACCAGCACCGGCAGTTCCTCGCGGTTGCGCGCCTCGTAGCCACTGCGCAGCTGGTGTCGGTTGGCGTCGGTGATCGGCACGGTCAGGCAGCGCGTGCTGGTCCAGTTCTCATAGACGAACAGCTTGCAGAATGGTGCATAGCCATCGAGCACCTTCAGCGGCGGGTGCGCGTTGAGATGCGCCTGGAACTGCTCGGCGCTGCAGTCCTGGATGGTGTTGCCGCGCGGTACGCGCGGGAACAGGCGGGGGCGGGCGAAATCGGTGAGGACGATGGACATGGCGCGGTGTGATCGAAGAATCCGCTGCACAGGGTAACCGCAGTCGCCGCCTACAACGCCATCCGCTCGCGAAGCTCCCGTGCCTGCCGCCGCGATACCTCCACTTCACTGCCATCATCCAGTGCCAGATCGTAACCATCGCCAATGCTCGGCGTGACCGCACGGATGCGCCGCAGGTTGACCAGGGTGTTGCGGTTGGCACGAAAGAAAAGGTCCGGCGGCAAGCGTGCCTCCAACGCGCTCAGGCTGCGGGCCAGCAACGCGTTCTGGTCGCGGAACCACAACCGCGTGTAGTTGCCGTCCACCACCAGCCGACGGATCTCGGCAATTGCCACGAACCAGCAGCGCTCGCCTTCGCGCACGAACACCTGGTCCTGTGCACCCAGCGTGCCGTGCATCATGGGAGGTCCGGTATCTGCTCCTTCATCACGTGGGGGTGCCGGGATTGGGTCCAGCCTGGCTTCGCTCCCGTTGCCCCGGTTGCGATCACGGAGCAACGGCCCGTCAGCGGGGTGAACGGTCGCCCGCACGGGACGGCCTGACACCCACACATCCATCGCACATCCATCTCGATGGAGAGATATACTGCTTCACACCCGACGCCGCCGCCCGTGCCATGACCGCCATCAGCTTCGAGTTCTATCCGCCCAAGACCGACGAACAGCGCACCCAGCTGGACCGTGCCGCGGCCAAGCTGAAGACGTATGCCCCCGAGTACGTGTCCTGCACCTTCGGCGCCGGCGGCTCGACCCTCAGCTACACCTCCGAGACCGTACGCCATCTCAACCAGCACCACGGCTTCGACGCGGCACCGCATCTGTCCTGCGTCGGCGGCACCCGACAGGAAATCCGCGAACTGCTCAAGCTCTACCGCGCCATCGGCTGCCGGCGCCTGGTCGCACTACGCGGCGACCTGCCCTCGGGCATGGGCTTCCCCGGTGACATGCGCTATGCCTCCGAACTGATCGCCTTCATCCGTGCCGAACACGGTGACGCCTTCCGCATCGAAGTGGGCGCGTATCCGGAAACGCATCCGCAGGCGCAGGACGCCCTGCTCGACCTGAAGCACTTCAAGGCCAAGATCGACGCCGGTGCCGATGCGGCCATCACCCAGTACTTCTTCAACCCGGATGCCTACTTCCACTTCGTCGACGAAGTGCAGCGGCTCGGCGTGCAGGTGCCGATCACCCCGGGCATCATGCCGATCTCCAACTTCAGCCAGCTGCGCCGTTTCTCCGAACAGTGCGGTGCGGAAATCCCGCGCTGGATCAGCCGCAAGATGCAGGCCTACGGTGACGACGCCGAATCGGTGCGCGCCTTCGGCGCCGAAGTGGTGGCCAAGCTGTGCCAGCGCCTGGTCGAAGGAGGCGCACCGGGCCTGCACTTCTACACCTTGAACCTGGCCAAGCCGACGGTCTCGGTGCTGAAGCTGTTGCAGGGCTGAAAAGTACGCTGCGTTATCGCAATCGGCGCTACGCTGCGTCGATGAAGCTCGTCCTGTCCCTGTTGCTGGTTCTGCTGCTGCCCGGCGTCTGCGCCGCTGCGCAGGCGCAGTCCACGCGCTTGAACCGCTGCACCGATCCGCAGGGGCAAAGTGTCTATACCGACCGCCCCTGCGACAGCCTGGGCGCGCAGTCCCGGCGGCCACCGCCGGCGCCTTCCGGCAATACCCTGCAACGCGACAGCCTCGGCAGCAGCTGCCCGCGCCGGCTGAGCGAACTGGTGCAGGCTTTGCACACGGCGGTCAGCATCGGTGATGTGAACCGGCTTTCTTCGCTGTACCTGTGGGGCGCGGTATCCGATGCCGGCGCGCAGCGGATTCTTGGCCAGCTGGAATCGGTGGTGCGGCGGCCACTGGTGGACGTGGTGCCGGTGTATCCGCGCCAGGATCTGGACGAGGGCCAGGACATCGCCTCACAGGACGCGGAAGCGGTGCCGGTACCGGCTGCACGGCGCCATCCGATCGGGTTGCGGTTGGAGCAGACCCTGCCGGGCAGCGCCACGCGTGCGGCGACGGTGCTTGGGCTGCGGCGGCAATATGGATGCTTCTGGATCACGTTGTGAGCGGGTGCTGCTGAAACGCCATCCACGCATGGCGTGGATCTACTGCTTGCGGTGAGGGGTCGGACCCCTTTCCAGCGGAAAGGGCTCCGACCCCGGATTCGAGCGAGGAGGTCAGAGCCCCGCTTGGCGGGGATCCGACCCCGCGTATGGCGCTACACCGGCCACAGGCCACGGATGGCAGCGATGCCCTGCCCGCCATGCCGGCGTGCCTCGGCCACATGCTGCGGTGTCATGCCGCCGAGCGCATAGATCGGCAGCGAGACCTGCGCGCGCAGCGCGGCGAACGCCTCCCACCCCAACGGCACTGCATCGGGATGGCTCGCAGTGGCCTGCACCGGCCCCAGCACGGCGAAGTCGCAGCCCAGCCGCTGTGCGTGCAACAGCTGCTCGAGCCCGTGGCAGGAGGCGGCCACCAGCTGCCCGGGCGGCAGCGGCCGTTCCTGCAGCGACTGCAGCTGCTCGCTGCCCAGGTGCACGCCAACGCCGAGGGTGTGCGCCAGTTCGATATCGCGGTTGAGCAGCCACTGCACACCGCGCCGATGCGCGCGCACGGCCTGCTCGATCACGCCCTGACGCTGCGGATGCCCGGCGGGCAGACGCAGCTGGATGCGTTGCTGCCCCGAAGCCACGGCCTGCTGCAGCTGGCCGTGCCAACGCTGCAGGCCGCCCTCATCGACGTCCGGCGCAGGGGTGATCAGGTAGCAGTCCGGCTGGCGCAGTGCGGCCATCACCGGCAGGTCAGCCGGCGGCATTGAATAACGGGCCAGCTTGTCCGGCGCCACCCAGGTGATGGCCTGACCCTCGCGTCCGCGCGGCGCGCCCTTCCAACTGCGCACGTGGCGCACTTCCAGGGTCAGGTCCTTGTCCGGGTAGCGCTGCGGCACGTCCATGATCCACTCGCCCACCTCGGCCTCGATGCCCAGCTCTTCGTGCAGCTCGCGCACCAGCGCCTGTTCGGAGGTCTCACCGGGCTCGCGCTTGCCACCCGGGAATTCCCAGAGGCCGGCCATGTCGCGGCTTTCGGTACGGCGGTTGAGCAGGATGCGGCCGCGGGCGTCGGTGATGACGGCGGCAACAACGTGGATCGATCGTTTCGGGGAAGGCATGGCCGAAGCATGCCGAAAAGCGGGGCACCGGCGCAATCGCCGGGCGCTTCAAGGCCCATTACAGGAAAGCCCCGCTTTCGCGGGGCTCTCCGGGGGTCAGCTCAGCTGGCCGTGGCAGTGCTTGTACTTCTTGCCACTGCCGCACGGGCACGGATCGTTGCGACCGATCTTGGGCTCGTCACGCTGCAGCTGCGCCACGCCCTGCTGGCCGGCCTCCACCTGCGCCGCCTCTTCGTCCGCACTGTAGCCGCCAGCGTCCTGGTGCTGGAACTGCGACTGGCTCAGGCGGGCTTCCACCTGCTGCCGTTCGGCCGCTTCCAGTGCCTGCACTTCCTCGTCGCTGCGGATGCGCACGCGGGCCAGGAGGGTCACCACTTCGCGCTTGACGTTCTCCAGCATGTCCGAGAACAGCTCGAACGCTTCCTTCTTGTATTCCTGCTTCGGCTGCTTCTGCGCATAACCGCGCAGGTAGATGCCCTGGCGCAGGTAATCCATGCGCGCCAGGTGCTCCTTCCAGCTCTGGTCGAGCACGGTCAGCATCACGTGCTTCTCCAGCGCGCGCATTGTCTCTTCGCCCACACCCGCTTCCTTCTCGGCGAAGTGCTGGTTGATGCGCTCCTGCACCTTGGCGGTGATGCCTTCGGCGTCCAGTTCCTCATGCGACTTGACCAGATCGGTCAGCGACATGTCCACGCCGAAGTCCGACTGCAGGGTGGCTTCCAGGCCACGCAGGTCCCACTGCTCGTCCACCGAGTTCGGCGGCACGAAGCGGGCGACCACGTCGAAGATGACGTCGTCGCGGATGCCATCGACGTTGTCCTTCACCGACTCGGCGTCCAGCAGTTCGTCGCGCTGGGCGTAGATCACCTTGCGCTGGTCGTTGTTGACATCGTCGAAGTCCAGCAGGTTCTTGCGGATGTCGAAGTTGTGGGCCTCGACCTTGCGCTGCGCCTTTTCAATCTGGCGGCTGACCAAGCGGTCTTCGATGACGTCGTCTTCCTTCATGCCCATCATGCGCATGGCCTTCTGCACCCAGTCGGAGGCGAAGATGCGCATCAGGTTGTCTTCCAGCGACAGGTAGAAACGGGACGAGCCCGGGTCACCCTGGCGGCCCGAACGGCCACGCAGCTGGTTGTCGATACGACGCGATTCGTGGCGCTCGGTGCCGACGATGTGCAGGCCGCCGGCCGCCTTGACCGCGTCATGGCGCTTCTGCCACTCGGCCTTGATCGCTGCCTTCTGCTCGTCGGTCGCGCCTTCGCCCAGCTCGTGGATTTCCGCTTCCAGCGAACCACCCAGCACGATGTCGGTACCACGACCGGCCATGTTGGTGGCAATGGTCACGGCGGCCGGACGACCGGCGTTGGCAACGATGGTCGCTTCGCGATCGTGCTGCTTGGCGTTGAGCACTTCGTGTTTCACACCCGCCTTGCGCAGGTGCTCGGACAGCATTTCCGAAGTTTCAATCGAGGTGGTACCCACCAGCACCGGCTGGCCGCGCTTGGCGCACTCTTC
>Ga0308165_1006517_pt1 | contig 10243 bp, 5 predicted proteins | sample PhyWR2_FD_201032 | JGI IMG/M metagenome (GOLD analysis project Ga0308165, IMG submission 201032) | Phyllosphere microbial communities from UC Gill Tract Community Farm, Albany, California, United States - DLSLW.R2 | ecosystem: Host-associated > Plants > Phyllosphere > Unclassified | place: USA... | reverse complement strand
GCATAGTCAATAATCAGTTTAATTACAAAATTAGGCTCAATGGGATTGTAAGATTTGGCCCTCTCGGAGGAACATTGGTGCCCATACCAGGCAAAACCGCAAGAGAGATGAATGAATTAGCTGAAAATATTGACGATTTAGCACGTGTTACTGAGCTTAGTGGCATATATATTTTGGCTACCAAACCCATAAATAATATGAAAAAATAAATGAAATATACCTTTACTTGCTTTATTCTGTTATTTAGTTTAAATGCTTTTAGTCAAGCTCTACAAAAGATAGTTTTGCATGAAGTAAGTGGGATTGTACAAGATACAACATCGAATGGGATTCCAGGTGCTACTGTGATGTTAGTTTCGGCCACTGATACGCTCAAAATGATGGCCAATGATGATGGCATTTTCCTTTTCAACAATGTAAAATCGGCAGTTTTTTCTCTTACGGTTAGCAGTATAGGTTTTGCAAAAGTACACCGAAAATATTTTTTTAATACAGAAAAGGAACGTCTTGTTTTAGAGCCTATTATACTTAAGGATGAAAAATTTGTTTTAAACGAAATTAAGATTAAAGGTAAAGTAGGTATAATTTATAAAACCGACACGGTAGAATACAGGGCCAGCGATTATAAAGTACGTGAATATGCAAACGTAGGCGAGCTATTAAAAAAAATGGAAGGTATACATGTAGATAAAATGGGTAAGGTTACCCATAATGGCGAAGCAGTTTTAAGTGCCAGGTTTAATGGTAAAAAATATTTTGATGGCGATATTCAGCAAGCGATAAAAGAACTTCCGGCAGATATTGTGGAAAAAATACAAATTATAGACGATTATGGGGAGCAGGCGGAATTAACAGGCATAAAGAGTGGAATTCCGGTAAAAATGCTCAATGTGGTTTCTAAAACTGATAAAGCTGTGGGTAATTTAGCCGAACTTTCTGCGGAGGCGGGTAACGATAAGCGATATGGTTTTATTGCGGGCTTAAGACAAATTAACGGAACAAGGCAATTAGGTGTAAAAGGATTATTAAACCAAACACAAGCTGGCGTTGCCACACCCGGGCAAACCAGCGCAATTGATGCTACCGATGGTTTAATCAAAAATAGAAATATAGATTTAATTTACGCCAATACATTAAGTAAAAGTATTGAAGTGGAATGGGGGTATAAATTTACAAGCGGAAATAACAATACGCAACAATACAATACCACCACAGAGGTTTATAACAGTGGTTTGGTAAATGCTAATATCAAGAATCAAAACAATACAGGTGTAAATAACCATAATTTTTTAGGCAAAATAACCTACAAAATTAGCCCCGTCAATAGGTTAATTGTAAATGCCAGCCTTAATTTAAACCAACAAAAAGGACTAAATTTAAATAGTCTTAACCAATCGGGTATTATTAAAACTAATGTAGAACAAAAAACCGTAAACGAAACTAAAGCAAATACATTTAATATTGAGGCGCTTTTTATTCATCGTTTTAATAAGGACCGGAGGATATTTTCTGTCGATACAAAATTTCAAAATGGTAGCAACGATTTTGAAATGAACAACAATAATCACTTAATATATTATAACCCACAAAACAGTATTCTTTTACTTGATTCAATTAGCAATTTAACCATGCTTCATGTTAACCGAAAAAGTAGCCTTAATACTAAAACTACTTTTTCTGAGCCTTTAACTGCGGTAGCCAAGCTTGATTTTAGCCATCTTTTTAACAGAAACGGTTACGATAACAGCAGAATAACCGAAAACAACAATGCTTTAGGAAATATCAAAGTTATTGACTCGCTAAACAGCTTTGTTAATTATGCCTTTACCGAAAATCGTATGGCGGCCAATTATGCTTTTGATGACAAAAAAATAATATTAAATGTTGGAATGAGTGTGATTACGACAACAATAAAAGGTACGTCGTTAAATACAGAAATTAGCCGGAACAATTTTAATTTGGCACCCATATTCCGATTTTCATACCGGGGCAGTAAACGATTTATTTTTAGTTTAAATTACAACGCCCAAAGTATAGAGCCTACCTTTATGCAGTTACAACCCATAGCCGATTTAAGCAATTTGCAAAATGTAGTATTTGGCAACCCAAATTTAAAAACAACATTTAGACACGGTTTAAATGGTGGCATAAATAAATACTTTACTAAAGCAGGAATCGATTTTAATCTAAATCTAAGCGTAAATACATTAAGAAATAAAGTGGTTCAAAATATTTTAATTGTACCCGACACATTAAATAGTTTAAAAAGAGAAACCAGGTATGTGAATCTAAATGGGGATAAATCTTTTGGCGTAGTTTACACTTTAGCTAAAAACTTTACGGGCGGTATTTTCAGCATTCAGTATTCTGGTATGGTAACCTTAAATAAAACCCCTTTAATGAATAATAATTTGATTTCCAACAGCCAAACCCTATTATTTACTCAAAAAGTAAGTGTACAAGCAAATGTTTTAAAATGGTTCGAGATGAATCCTGTTTATCAATACACCAAAAATACAAGCACATTTGATATAGCACAAAGCAATAGCTTTAACTTCACAAATCATAATATAGGGATGGTTGCAAGTATTTATTTCTCTTCTTTAGCCATCTTAAATTTTGATGTTTCTAAAAATTATATCAATGGTATTATTGCAAATGTTTCCAAAGATCCATTTATATTAAACGCCTCATTTTCGCAACGGATGTTTAAGCGTAAAAATGGCGTATTGGCATTAAAGGCTTACGATTTATTTAAACAAAATAATTTTGTGAACAGAAAATTTACCAATAATACAGTTGTAGAAACAAAAACGAATACTTTAAGTAGATATTTTTTACTCAGCTTTACCTGGGCGCCTCAAAAATGGACTGGAAGTAAAAACTCATCAGGATTAAGAAATGGTGATGGAAGCTTTGTGCCAATGAATTAAGCTAAATCCGTTCTGTAACTTAAATATTCATCTTCCTTTGCGGTCATTAAGGTTTTGGCGGTCTTGCCTTTATCTTTATAGCCTAGTAAATGTAAGGTTCCATGAATCATAATACGGCAAACCTCATCAAATTCATTTGTTTTGTAGGTTATGGCATTTTCTTTAACCCTTTCAATACTAATAAAAATATCACTTACAATCTGCTTTTCCTGGTCAGAATTATCAAAAGTAATGATATCAGTATAAGTATCATGATTGAGGTATTGCTGGTTGATACTCAACAAATACTCATCACTACAAAAAATGAAATTTAGTTCCTTCAGCTGATAGCCCTCTTTTTCAATAGTTGATTTGATCCATTTCTTAACTTTCAGTTTTTGAGGAAGATTATAATTTACTGATTCTGTGAAAAAGGAAATTGCAGCCATATTTAAACGATTATGGCTGCAAATTTAATAAATAAACTTAGCTAAACATATTTGATGCAAATGGTCAGTATTTCTGCAGCCAGGCTAAGTTTTTATGGTGATATATTTAACGATTTTAAATATTCAGCGATCTTGTTTTTATAATAATAATTTAAACTTGGGGGTATCTTCTGCAACATATCGTTTCCGTTTTGTTGTTGTTTCTTATATTGCTCTATCATTTGTTGGTACGATGGAGGAAACGCTTTAGCCGCTTTGCTCTCTCGTTTCGAATCCTCTTCCTGATCACGTTCTGCCTTTTCTGCTTCTAATAATTTAGTCAGTAATTCCTTTTGTCTGTTAAGCGTTTCCTGTTGTAAGCGCTTATTAACTAAATCGCTTTCTGTTTGCTTCATTTCGTTAATGGCCTCATTCAGGTTGCCCATTCTTCCAGATCCATTTTTATTTTCTTCACGATTAATTTTCTCCAGTGCCTGGCGTATCATTTGCTGCTGCTGAGCCATTTTTCCAAACTCCTGACTCATCTGTCCTTTACCAACTGTTCCCTGATTTCCTCCTGTTTTTTGCATTTGATCACGAGCTTTCTGCATACTTTTGTTCAGTTGGTCCTGCATTTGCGAAAGCTGTTTCATTCCTTGTTTTTGTTTTTTGCCGCTACCAGGTTTACTGTTTTTCTGCATATTTTGAAGTTGATTCAATGCTTCACTTAACATTAAGCTCAAATTATTGATAGACGTCATGGTAAACTGCTGGTATCGGTTGGCTTCTGGCGTCCTTCTGTCTGATAAACTTTCGAGGCTTTTTTCCAGATTAAAATTTATCTTATTCATTTCCTCATTAACCGTCGATTCTATTTGAGGAACTCTTTTGCTTAGCGCAAATAAGCTGTCGGCAATTGTTTTTAAGTTATCTTTAATTCCCCGTTGCTTTTGTACATTGCTAATGTAAGATGGATCAGCTGCTGTCATCTTTTTTAAAGTAAGCATTACTTTTTCCTGTTCAAAAGAAGTATTCAAAAGGTTTTCCAGCAATTTCCGTAATTCTTTGGCATTCAGGTTATTCTCCATTTCTTCTCCCTGCTGCTGCATATCGCTCATTTTTTTGGAGAGCTTTTCCATTTGCTCAGCAGCTTTTTGTTGTTTTTGGCTGGCAACTTTAGCATCTTTCTGCTCCAAAGCCTCTTTGCTGTTTTGTTGCTCTTTTTGAATATCCTGTAATTCTTTCTCTGGATTTTCAAATGGATTAGCCTTCTCTAAAGATTTATTTTTTTCTTCCAGTTTCTTCAAATCATCTTTTAAATCCTTCATTTCCTTATTCAAATCATCTTGCTTTTGTTTAAGGGTTTCATTGTTTTGTTTCTTATTTAAAGTCTCTTTGCTGAGTTCTTTTTGTTGCTTAGCCAGGTCATTTAAACGGTCAATATCGTTTTGAAGATTTTGTTCAAATTCAAGCTGTTTATACAATTCCAGAATACGATCAAGTTCATTTTTGAGGGTTTTATTATCCAACTGCATTTTTGAAAGCTCATCCTGCGTTTGGTCTTTATTTTTCTCATTCATCAGGTTCTGGAGTTTTTGCAGAAGCTCCTTCGTTTTATCATCAAGCACATGATCAAATAAATCTTTAATCTGTTTTTGTTTTTCCAGGAGTTCCTGCGTTTGCTGTTGATCTTCCTGCTGCTGAATATTTTTATCGTTCTGCTCTTTAATTTCTTTTACAGCATCATCTAATTGTTTCTGCTTATCCAATAAAGCTTCAATTTGCTTTTTATCTTCAAAAGAGATTTGTTTCTTATCCATTAAACTTTGCGCAACCTTTTTACTTTCCTTTTCGATAGTACTGGCAAGTCGGATAGCGGACTGAACTTTTTGTTTCAAGGCTTGACTATTGGCATTTACCTGTTCGGCTGTTTCCTTCTTAGTCGGTTGCTTCCATGTTTTAATAGCAGATTTCGTAACCTTATATCCATTAACCTGATCATTATCATAGACTTCAAAATGATATTCTATTTCTTGCCCAGGTTGAGCAACAACAGATTTTAAGTCCCAGAAATAGAAAAAAGTGTTTTCTGTACTATTTGGCCTTATTGGAATGTTTTTGGTTACTGAGCTGATAATTTTATTATTTTCTTTAATACTGTACTTAAAGCTTAATCTGTTAAATCCATAATCATCGCCTATTTTACCATTAAAATATAGTGCTTTGTTACTTACAGAATCTGATTGTTCATCCACACTTATTGAAGGAGACTGATCTTTAATGATCGTAATTTGATGAGCGATTGAATCTTGTACGGTAGCATATTCATTTTTAGGTGTGATGCTGTATTTCGCATTGTTTTTTAAAGCAGTATTAGAGGAAGAAAAATCATTTTCTACTTTCAATGCATGGAGTTTTCCGTTTAAAACGAAAACAAGGGTATGGCTTTCACTGGTTTTAAAATTCCAGTTAACATGAGTTCCCTCTGGTAACAGCATATCGCCAATTGTGTTAAGCGTTTCAGGTTTTTTATTTAAATAAGCAGGATAGGTTAATTTTACTGTAGCGCTCATTAATTCCGGACGCGGTTTAACTTTGATGGTAAACTGTTTGGAATCAAAACCACCGCCTTTAAAAACCAGGTACTTATCGGCCTGAATATTTTTTATAGCATATGTGAATTTCGTAACACTTTCTTTTTCAAGTTTATAGCTATTCTTACCATCCTCCACGTAAACCTCAGCGGGTAATTGATCGCCGTTCAGTTTCAAATTTATAGTTACATCATCGCCTTGCGTTACAGTTAGATTTTTATTTAAGATAGTAAAACTGAAAGGGGCTTTTGGAGCGATGTATTCATCATATTTTAGAAAATTATTGGTCCCATCACGCAAGATCGCGGGTGATAGGGCGGCAATACCCAAAATGATCACAAGCGGAATGAACAGATATTTTAAATACTTTCTGTTATCGCTAATTCTAACTGCGGTATAGAATGGAACGGGCTTTAAATCTAATATTTTTTGATCAATACTGGCTAAAATTAATTGCTGATGCGCTATTTGATTTTGAGCAAGCTGGTGTAATTGCAAGGTATTTAATAGTTTATCATTAATATCGGTAAAATGTTTTCCGATAATTACAGAAGCCTCATCGAGCGAGATATGTTTTCCTAGCTTAAACATGGAAAGCAGTGGCTTAACAATGAGTGTAGCCATGAGTACCAGCCCTAATAAAATGAAAGTAAAAAAGATGAAAGTTTTGCTCGTAACAGACGGATGTAGGTAATAGTTAGCTAGGAAAATGATGATGTATAACGCTAAAAGTACAGCAGCAACATAAATAGACCCTCTTAAAATCTTATTCAAATAAAATTTTCGGACAAATTCATCTATTTTATTGATTAGTAAATCATAATTACCATTATTCATAACTATAAAAATATCAAATTAAATGATAAAGTCTCAAAAATGCGGGCGTAATTGTTTTAAATTAAAAGGTTTGTTAGTTTGTATATCAAAAGCTATTTTTGAAACTTCTATCCTTCCAACAAACTATTTCTTATTATAACTAAACATTAACGATGTTCGATTACGGATCATTATCAGATGATAAATTGTATGCACTTCTTCAGGAAGGAGATAGTAATGCATATACTGTTATTTATCATCGGTATTTTGACTTACTTTATCTTCATGCAAGTAAAAAACTTAAGGATTATGATGAAGCGAAAGATTTAATCCAGGAAATTTTTGTTTACCTATGGAATAACAGGCGAAAATTAAATATCAATACGAGTTTGAAATCCTATCTGTATGTTGCGGTAAGAAATAAAGTGTTAGATTATATTTCCCATCAGGCGGTGGCTTACAGATATGCCGATTCATTGCAAAGTTTCATTAATAAAGGACATTGTATTACGGATTATTTAATTAGAGAAAAGCAATTGATAACGATTATTGATGAAGAAATAGCGCTCCTTCCATATAAAATGCGTGTTATTTTCGAATTAAGCAGAAAACAAAATTTATCTCACAAAGAAATAGCAGAATTGCTGAGTATATCAGAACTAACGGTAAAAAAACAAGTTGCAAATGCTATTAAAATACTTAAAAGTAAGTTAGACGATAAATCTTTTTTACTTTTTTCAGTTTTAATCTACTCCCAACATCATCGTTAGCCGTCATACTATTAAATGAGAAAAAATTCTCTTTAAAATATGAAAACCTATAATGCCAACGACTTATTAAAAAAATATCATCTGGGGCAGTGTGACGAGTCGGAACTTGCTATTATTGAGAGTTGGTATAATGAAGATAATGGCGAAAACATTGATGTAGATATCCTTCATTTCGAATCTGCCAAGGCAAAGGTTTGGAAGAGTCTTCCTGTTCACAGAGCGCAAAATTCCATTAAAATGTGGCCGCTTTTAGCTATCGCCGCATCATTAATTTTACTTGTCGGGATTTCCATTAGCATATATCTGATTAACACACCGGAAACCGCTAAATCAGCAAATTATAACATTAAACCTGGTGGAAATAAGGCTATACTAAAGCTTGCCAACGGAAAAGAAATTATGCTGAATGATTTACCTAAAGGAAAATCAGTAATAGAGGATGGTTTTAAAATTACCAAAACCAGTAATGGTCAATTAATATATTCAACCATTGGAAATAAAGCACAACCCGGCCACTCCAATACCATCTATACGCCTAACGGTGGAACTTTTCAGGTTATTTTAAGTGATGGGACAAAAGTTTGGTTGAATGCTGCATCGTCATTAACCTATCCAACTGCTTTTGATCAGAATAAACGTGAAGTTAAATTAACGGGAGAAGGTTATTTTGAGGTTACACATCTTGATAACCAACCGTTCAGGGTAATTACTGAACACCAAACAGTTGTAGTTTTAGGTACGCACTTTAACATTAATGCTTACGCAGATGAGCAAAACATTACTACAACCTTATTGAAGGGTAAAGTTAGAATTGATGCCGGGGGCTTACAGAAGTTACTCTTACCTAACCAGCAAGCTAAATTAAGCCGGGGCAAAATATTCATTACTCCGTACAATGCAGATAACGCTGTAGATTGGGTAAATAATGACTTTATTTTTGATAATGAAAATTTAAGTAGCATTATGAGAAAAATATCCAGATGGTATGATGTAGAAGTAGTGTATCCGTCTGATTTCAATAATATCGAATTTTCAGGATCGATCTCCCGAGAAAAAAGCATTACACAAGTGCTAAAAATAATGGAGAGAACCCGAATGGTAAACTTTAAAGTAGAGGGAAGGAGGATTACAGTGATGCAATAATTATACCTGTACACTGTAGCAAAAAAAATCCAGCGGTGGTCGCAACACCACTGGAAAAGTATTTAGGCTACACTAGAAAATTTTGACTTAACTAACTAACCACCTAAACACAAACAAATGTATGAATTTTCACATGACATTTAATAACGGTCGTGATGGCCGATTATATGCCAGAATTCTGTTAAAATTGAAACTAACCTTAATCATCTTAACAACGGTAATACTACAAAGTAGTGCGTCTAGCTTTGCACAAATTACCCTTAATGAAAAATCCGCATCGCTGGAAAGCATTTTACATAAAATTAGAAAGCAAAGCGGTTACGATTTTTTTTACAGCAACTTTATGTTGAAAAACACCAAACCAGTGTCTATCAATGTAAAAAATATTGGTGTAGATGAAGTTTTAAAAATTACTTTTAAAGACCAGCCGCTTACTTACAGTATTGACCAGAAAACGATTGTTTTAAGCTATAATCGGGCACCTGAACAAAGTGTTACTCCCAGAAAAACAATTACCGGTAAGGTATTGGATGAAAAGAATGGTGCAGTACCTGGCGCATCTGTTAGGGTAAAAGGAATGCCGCTTACACCTATAACTGTAACAGATGCTAACGGTAATTTTATGATTACGGCTAATGAAGACCAAACCCTTATTGTAAGCTATATTGGTTATGAAACTCAGGAAGTATCATTGGCGGGCAAAAAATTACCGCTTACCATTAAGCTGGTAGAAAAGCAAACGTCGATGAAAGACATCGTAGTTACGGGAACCGGAATTAACCGCAACAAGGATAGCTTTACCGGAACTACGGCTACGTTTTCAGGAGACGATTTAAAAGCTGTTAGTAACAACAACATTATACAAGCACTAAGAACGATGGATCCCTCGTTTTTGCTTATAGAAAATAATCTGGCTGGTTCTAATCCTAATGTGATGCCGGTAATTGAAGTGAGGGGTAAAAGCAGTATTCCAAGTTCAACACTACGCGATCAGTTTGGTAACGACCCCAATCAGCCGCTTTTTGTTCTGGATGGATTTCCTACAAGCCTTCAAACAATTGTCGATCTCGATATGAACAGGGTTGCTTCTGTAACCATATTAAAGGATGCAGCCTCTACTGCCCTGTACGGGTCACAAGCATCAAACGGTGTAATCGTGATAGAAACGGTAAAACCCAAACCTGGTGAATTAAGGCTGGCTTATACACAGGATTTTAGAATGGAATTACCTGATCTGTCTGGATACAATATGATGAATGCCACCGAGAAGTTAGAATTCGAACGTTTATCAGGCCGGTATACAGCTAGAGATGCATACCCCAGTAATATAGTCTATCTTGATAATTTATATTCCCGCCACCTGGCCGCTGTAAAAAGAGGCGTAGATAGCTACTGGTTAAGTGAGCCTCTACAAACAGGTTATTCAACAAACTCGTCTATCAATGCTTCTGGAGGAGATCAGTCTTTCACTTACAACTTAGGTATGAATTACAGAACGGGTAAGGGAACTATGATTGGTTCTGGAAGAGACAGCTATACCGGAAGTATTAACTTAAGCTATCGTAAAAACGCCATTAATA
>Ga0308165_1006516_pt1 | contig 10243 bp, 8 predicted proteins | sample PhyWR2_FD_201032 | JGI IMG/M metagenome (GOLD analysis project Ga0308165, IMG submission 201032) | Phyllosphere microbial communities from UC Gill Tract Community Farm, Albany, California, United States - DLSLW.R2 | ecosystem: Host-associated > Plants > Phyllosphere > Unclassified | place: USA... | reverse complement strand
ATTTTCTGCACGGCGACCCGGACCAGCCGATCGTCACCGGGCGTACCTATCACGCCAATAACCTGCCGTCCATCGGCCTGCCCGCGGCGAAGACGCAGATGGCGTTCCGCTCCAAGACCCATAAAGGGGAAGGCTATAACGAACTGCGGTTTGAGGATGCGAAGGGTAAAGAAGGGCTGTTTCTGCATGCGCAGAAGGATATGACCACGATTGTTAAGAATGACCAGTCTCTTAGCGTTGAGTCAGGTAACCGGACACTCAATATCCTTGCGGGCAACGAGACCAAAACGGTAAAGCAGGGAGGACTGTCTGAAGATATTTGTACCCTGCGCAGCACCAGCGCCAACCAGGTTCAGGTTAAAGCAATAGCGGGTAACAGCGGCCCGGGTACACAGCTTTATGAGGCGTCAGATGACATCACGCTTAAAGTTGGCCAGGGCGAAATCAAGATGACCACCAGCAGCATAAAAATTTCTTTTGGAAGTTCATGTATACAGCTGGATGACGGTGGGGTGTTTATTGATGGGGCTATTATTCATTTGAATAAAGGTGGGGGAGAGGGCGTAACATCTGCAGACCCTGCTGAAGTTGCTGTAATAAATCTCCAAGAACCACCTGTTCCTGATGGTAAAACAAGTGATAAAGGATCTCTGAAAAAATTTCCGTTTACGCCTGATATTGATAGTCTCATCCAAAAATCGCCTACGCTGACAAAAGATATGAGAACATTGGAAGACAATGGATGGTTGGTAAAATCAGGTGAAGCCGGGAAGGGCACTTACGCATCTAGAGATAATAAAGAAATTGTGGTTGATATTAATGATTTGAAAAACCCTGAAGGATTTACACAATCTCTATCCCATGAAGCAGGTCATGCTTTGTATACACCTGATTATGACTTTTCATCTCGAGATGCATTCTTAAATAGTACGTTATCTGACGAGGGAGCAGCAACGTTAAAAAATATTGAAGTGAGAAGAGAAATTCTTAAAAATGGTGGCTCTGATATCGGTATTGCAGGCAACAGTGCCAATCAACCAGCCTACAATACTGCTTATGACACTTACTTGAAGGACGGTGATGCTAAAAAAGCGCGTGAAACTATTGGTAGAGTTTATGGTAATGGAGAGAAAACTTCTACTACCCATGAGTCGTATGAGGATTACTATGGTGGCTGGTATGACAAGCGCTACTCTGCTAAAAATTAATATGATGATTTTGCTAATCCTAATCGTTTTTCCATGTCATGCAATACGGGATAAAAAAATGAGTGTAATAAATCTTATGAATTTTGTTCAGGAAATTAAAACTAAATTGCCTGAAGGGATAAGTTTTCTCACGCCACCATTCCATTCATCTTTTATTAAGGTAGGGGGAAATAAATCTTTTTCTATTTATAAAAGTGAGGATTTTAAACTGGGTAATGAGATGGGTATTGAGAGGGTTGAGGCGAGAGTATTTAAGAAAAATGATCTTGGGGTTCCATTTTTGTTGACCTTTAAAATATCAGGTGAATGTATTAAACTGAATGAGTTGAAGTTATATTATCCTGAGTTAACTGTTACAAATATTCCGAGGGGGGATTCGGTGGATGAGGAAACCAGCTACTCAACCAGTAAAAGCGAAAGTCATCTGAAACTGGTTTTTGGATTTTCAGAAAGGAATCCCAATTGCCTGCGTAGTATCGTGTTCAACATGGATGAATTTAAAATTACTTGATTAATCTGCATCCTCTTCAGCCAGGAAATAATATAACTGGTGGAGCCGTTATGGGGATGGATTGCAGAAACGGTATTCTCGCGAAGCTGAAGAGTTTTTAAAATTATCAAGTGAGTGATTCTATGTTCAGGAAAGTGTTATTATTTGTGATTCTATCTGTTTCACTAGCCTGCTCCGTTAAACCATTGCTGGCGATAGAATTAGTACCTTATAGCAAAGCCGATACCGTGAGAGGGATTATTGACGATAAAGATGTTTCTCATGAACTTAAGAAAACATTGGGTAATGACTACAGAACGTTTATCAATAATTTTGATATGTTCGGTGAGCCACGGTCTGTCGCCGGTGGCGGTTTATTTGTTGAGGGTTGGTTAAAAGACCTTTATCTGGAAAGTGCCTCAGCTTTTGTCATTACTCCAGACGGAAAGGTTTATGCTGCGTGGGTAGTGTCTGAATCGGATGTTATAAATTATAAGGATTCTTATAATAATTACATGGTTAACAATGATATTCTACAGTGGTCTGAAAGATTTAAAGGATTAAATTTCAGCAAAAATAGAGTCAGGCTGAAGGGGGAAATCGAAAAGGATCGCTTTAGTACGCCTTCATTCTCTATTGAACTCACGACATTTTGTTCTGAAAAAGGGAGCTGTAATGATGCGACTTACTCTGGGGAACGAAAAAGAGATGGCGCAACGTTAACAATGCGGGGGCGCGCGACACGGGCTGACTGCGCTCAACCATTATGTCCAGTCATAGCTTATAAATTTAAAAATTCCTCGACAGAATATATGCTCAGTAAAGTTGATAATACGTTGACAGTGGTAGATAAGGGGAAAATATTGATGAGCCAGAAAGGTGTATGGAGTAAATAATTTATTTTTCAGGATGTAAAAATATACAATTGAAAAGTCCAGCTATTACTATATTAGCTGAAATGAAAATGTCACTTTGCTAAAAATGGTTTGGTTATTATTAATGATTCCTTCCAGTTATGCAGCATGGAGTGAGAAGTTAAACACAACCATTCGTATTGTTTTTAATGTAAATAAAGATTCTGGTTGTTAATGTGGCTGTGAAAAATACGAACTGGCCTTTATTCCTGCTGGATGATTTTTGTATAAATTTTTTTATGAAATTAATATTGAATGAAAATATTATAAGTGAGTAAGAAATGACTGCATCAGATGAACTTTCTGTTTTTCAATTTAACGAAGGAACTATCGAACTCCCTGTTGCCTGGAAAGATCTCAGTGTTCAGGTGCTAAGCGCTGCTGATACCGATCGGAGCGGTATCAGCTTTACTATTTCCAGAGATGTTATTCCATGGGGTATGTCGTTTAGCCAGTTTGCTGAGCGTGAGATTGCCAGCCTGTCAAAACAGTTGAGAGATTATCAGCAACTAAATCAGGAAAATGGAGTACATAACGCGCAGGATACGGTGACCTCTGAATTTAGCTGGTCATCCCCGCAGGGACCGATTCATCAGTTAATGATGCTGCTTGATCTCAATCCTAAAGTACTGGTTTTTACTGCCACCATACCCGGAAATATGACCGATGGGCAGCGGCAGCAAGTCGGGATGTTGATGAGCACATTTCAATTACGGGAATCGGCAGCAGCGTAACGGGAGGGAACGATGAGTGTTGCACAGAGCATATGGACGGGTGCGGGTGCTGCCGGCGGAGGTTCGGCGGTTCGCCAGGAAGTGATGGGACAACAGCGTGCGGCAAACCCTCCTGATACCAATGAGGGGGGAGCGGAATCGTTCAATGAGCAGGCCCTGAATTTTATGGAAAGCGAGGAGGTCAACGATCGGGTGACCCTCGCAATGGGGGCCTATGCGCTCGCGACCGGTGCCGGCACGTCTTTCGCGGTAGGTCTGGCTGCGGGCTACGTCGGTGCGAAGGCAGGGGGCTATCTCGGTGATATAGCGGGTAACGCGATTGCCGAGTCGCTTGGCTGGAAAAAGGTGGCGACAGAGGGGGAGGCACCGGCACGCGAAGGGGATTTTATCGCTCATCAGAAGAAAAATCTGAGTACCTGGGGCGCACTGGGGGGAATTTTAATCGGGGCAGCCACCGCCTTTGCTGTCGGGGCCTTTGCCGTGGCGACCGGGGGGGCCGGGCTGATTGTTATTGCCGCCGCAGCAGCAGCGGGCGGACTGGTCGGTGGTGCTGTGGCTGCCGGCGGTGCGGCGATGGGGCAGTATGGTGAGAATAAAGGCACCATCATCAAGGGCTCTCCCAACGTGTATTTTGAGGGAAAACCCGTTGCCCGCGTAGGCGACCCCGTCCTATGTAGTGACCATCCCGATCCTCCGCCGGTTATCGCCGAAGGTGCGAAAACGGTGTATGCCAATGGCAAGCAAATTGCCCGCCTGGGGCACCGCACCACCTGTGATGCCAATATCAATAGCGCAGCCGCTACTATTGTTGAAACCAAAGAAACGGCCCAGGTATTTAAGGTTAAAGACAGCAGTAGCTCGGCCCTGCGCTGGGTCACTATCGTTGCCAGCTTCCTTCCGATCCCTAAAGGGAAAAAAAACAACCAAAAACCCAGGACCTCGGTTGAGGCTGAAGGCTGTAGCACTAATAAATGCACCGTACCCGGTGAGCCGGTAGATGCCGCAACGGGTGATTTTTTGCAGGTGTGGCCGGTTATCGCTATTCCGGGCCTGCTACCGCTGAATCTGACGCGCCTCTATCGTTCCGGCGGTCGTCTGGCCGGCAGCTTTGGCGATAAATGGGCTGATGACTGGGCACAGCACCTTATCGTTGAAGACGCGGTGATTCGTTTTCGTAACCACGAAGGTGTACTACTGACCTATGATGCCCCGCAGGATGATGAGGATGTGCAGGCCGTCAATCTGCATGAGGGGCAGTACCTGCTGTACGGTCAGCGCAGCGGCGTGCTGCATATTTTTAACCGCCGGACGCAGCAGACCCTGACGTTCGACGACCGGCTGGGGAATGTACGCCGGTTGTCTACCATCAGCGATCGTTTCGGTAATCAGATCCGGTTTTGCTACACCGGTCAGCAGCTTTCCAGTATTGAGCACAGCGAAGGCTATTCACTGGCGCTCAGCTATCAGGATCAGCAGTTAACGCTGATAGAGCTGGTGACATCCGCGCAACGACAGTGGCTGGTAAAATGTCGCTATGCTGAGAGCGGCCTGTTGGCGGAATGCGAGTCCTTCCAGTTCACCCATCTTTATCATGAGTATGATGCGGCCGGTTACATGACCCGCTGGCATGATACGGACAAAACCGACGCCTTTATTCGTTATGACCCGCTGGGCAGGGTGCTGTCAACGCGTACGGCCAGCGGGCATTATCACGACCGTTTCTTCTATGATGATGCGGCCCGCTGCACCACCTACCAGGACGCGGAGGGAGGGCGAACCTGCTTCTGGTATAACGACGAGGGTCAGGTTTTCCGTGAGCGCGACCCGCTGGGGCGCGAGCGCCTGACGGAATGGGCATACAGTAACAGGCTGTCTGAAACGGATGCACTGGGGCGTAAGGTGACCTTTCAGCACAATCAGTTCGGTGAAGTGGAGGAGGTTGCCACCGCGAACGGAGAAACCTGGCGCTATAAGTACAATGGTTTTGGGCAGGTCACGGCCGGCACGCTGCCGGATGGCAGGGGCTGGGAGTTTATCTACGGCAGGCAGGGACAGCTCCGTCAGGCTGTCGATGCGCAGGGGTTACGCCAGGAATACCGCTACGGTGAACAGGGGGAGCTGGTACGCCACATCCTGCCGGACGGCACCGAATGGCGTTACCGGTATACCGCTCAGCACCGGCTCTGTGAGGTGACGGCCCCCGACGGGGGGGTGACGTTGCTGAGCCAGGATATCTTTGGGCGGCTGGAGGAAGTCCGGGATGTGCTGGGGCACACCACCCGCTATGTTCACACCGCGTTCCATGCCAGTCCGGCGGGCAGCGTCAGCCGTATCCACCTGCCTGATGGTGTGGTGCAGGCCATCGACTATGACAGCGAAAAACGTATTGCGGCCGTGACCGACGGTGAAGGTAAAACCACCCGTTACGACTATGACGGGTTTGATTTACTGACCGGTCTGGTGCGGCCGGACGGGCAGCGGTTAACCTTCCACTATGACAGGCTGACCCGTCTGAGTGGCGTGACCAGCGCATCAGGGGAGACGTACCGGTACACCCGCGACCTGGCCGGACAGGTGGTGACGGAAACAGATTTCACCGGGCGGAGCGTGCATTACGAGTACGATGCCGCCGGGCGGCGTGTCCGGGCGCGCTATCCCGATAACCGTGTTATCTGCTGGCAGTACTCACTACGCGACCAGGTGCTGGCGCAGCAGACCTGGCAGTGTGATGAGGTGAGCTCGACCCTTGTTGCCACGGTCAGCTACCGCTATGACGAACGGGGACAGCTGTTAAAGGCCGAAAACGCCGAGGCGGTAGTGGAGTTTGACTACGATGAGGCGGGGCAGCTGACGGCCGAACGGCTGAACGGCCGCGAAATCACGCATCAGTGGGACAGGCTGAGCGGAATGCCTCTGACCCGGAAGAGCGGTGAACTCGGACTTGAATTCAGTTACGGTGCGCAGGGCGAGCTGACGGCGCTGGCGCTGTCCGGTCATCAGCCGCTGCACTTCCGGTACGATGCGGCAGGCCGTGAACGCGTGCGTGAAAGCGCCGCCGGGTTTATTCAGGCCAGCAACTATACGGCAACGGGGCTGCTGGCAAACCAGGCGGCGGGGCGTAACTCCGCCCTGTTCCGGCAGCAGCTGCCGGCGGCGGACAGCGTGACGGCCCCGGTATTACACGGCAGCGCGGTAAACCGCAGCTGGCACTATGACCGGGCGTATAACGTTACCGGCATCGACGACGGGCGGTGGGGCAGGACGCAGTACGGATATAACCGTAATGACCAGATAACCGCGGCGAACTTCGGCGGTTATCTGCCGCTTCAGGAGCAGTTCAGCTACGACGCTGACCAGAACCTGGCATCGCATGTCTGCCTGCCCCGCGGTGCAGAGTCCGCCGTGCAGCAGGCAACACAGCAGCAGCAGGCCGGTCGCGTGGTGTCGCGCGGCAACTGCCGTTACCGGTATGACGCGGGCGGCAGGCTGAGTGAAAAAAGGGAGCTGAAAGAGGGCTTCCGGCCACAGGTCTGGCGCTACAGCTGGAACGGTCAGGACCAGCTTACCGGCGTGATAACGCCGAAAGGTGAGCGCTGGCGCTATGGCTATGACGCCTTCGGGCGGCGTATTCGTAAGCTGCGCATCATCGACGGTCCGCCGCAGGCGCCGTTACCGGGCGTGCCGGCGCGACGTGAGCTGGCGGGTTACGAATACCTGTGGAGCGGCGACCGTCTGATAGAAGAGGTGCCGGTCTGTGCGGACGGAACGGTGGCGTATGAGGAGGGAGTGAGTTGGGTGTATGCGCCGGGTGGACTGACGCCGGTGGCGCGATATGAAAAGGGCAGGCTGCATTACGTGGTGGCGGACCACATGGGCACGCCGCGGGAGTTGCTGGACGAGCAGGGAAAACTGGCGTGGGCGGCGCGGCTGAAGACCTGGGGTAAGGCCGGGCTGTGGGGACGTGCAGCGAACGATGAAGAGCGGGTGAGCTGTAACCTGCGGTTTGCAGGGCAGTATGCGGATGATGAGAGCGGGTTGCACTACAACCGTTTTCGCTACTATGATGCGGATACGGGACAGTATTTGTGTCCGGACCCGATAGGGCTGGCGGGGGGATTAAACTTATACGCCTACGTTCCGAACCCACTGACATGGATCGATCCGTTAGGGTTAGCTGGTTGTAATGCACAATTTGGTTCAAGGAAAGAAGCTCTTAGAGCAGCAAAAAGGGATGCTGGAATTCCTATGACTCAGTATCCAGATAGGATATTTAATCCTAAAACTGGTTTTCATGGAGATCATAGGAATGTACGAATGACAGATTCAAAGAATAATCCCATTCTAGATAATAATGGAAATCAGATTTGGACAAGGGAATATCAATTTACAAGGCCTGATGGAACTAAAATTGTTATTCAGGATCATTCTGCGGGGCATAGTTATCCAGGAGGGATAGGAAACCAAGGCCCTCATTTAAACGTAAGGCCTATTGAAAACATTCGAACAGGGTCTGTTCCTGGTACGTTTGATCATTATGGATTTTGAGGGGGTTAATATGTATTGGAATGATCTTGATGGTAGTTATCTGCTTGGTAAAGTTTTTTCTAAGCCTGTTGAAATTAGTGATATTGATCTCTTTGATATAAAAATAGATCGTGAAGGCGCTACAGTAATAATATCCTTCGACTTGATTAATGAGTTACCAGACAACCCGCCTGTTAAATGGGTTAAAGGTTATAACAGATGTAGGTGTGGCATAAATTGCGGTAGTGTTAATATGATAAGGTTAGATGGTATTTCTACTAATATGCAGGCTAAGATTAAAATAGGAAAAAAGGATGGGCATAGTGAAATATTAATTAATGGCCCTGAAATTTTTTTGCATCTAAAGTGTATCCATATTCAGTTTATGGGGCCATCAGTATATATTAGCAATTAAGGTTAAAATCTCAGTCGGGAAGTTCCTCTCTGGTTCTTCCCGATTACTTTATTAGTTGTTACACCAGTATATTACCCTGCTGAACCTGAATCACCACCTTGCCGGGCATCACGCTGATCGCCAGCGGTTGCCCGGTCAGGCCGTACTGCGTCAGCCAGTCTCCTGCCAGATACAGCTCGCCGTTATCCCGTATCCAGTTCGCGCCGATATCAGGATGAACATCCACCTCCAATAATAACCGCTCAATCTCTCCCTCATCATAAGCCAACGTTATTACCAGTCCACCCCGATACGGCTCTATCTTAAATACCGCCCCCGATGTAAACCCCGCCTTGATAATATCCTGGCTATCGATAATCAGCTCAGGAATAACACTGCCTGTGGTTGTCTGTATACTATGCGTTCCGTTCATACATTACCCTCCACCTGAATAATCAATCTTCCCTGTTCAATATTAACCGTGACCGACTGGCCGGTTAAAAAGCCGTGTTGCTCCAGTCAATAGCTCTTGATAAGCACCTGCCGACGGCGGACAGCGCGATCAGAGGTGGCCAGATACGAGTACCTGTGGAGCGGAGACCGTCTGATAGAAGAGGTGCCGGTTTATGCGGACGGAACGGTGGCGTATGAGGAGGGGGTGAGTTGGGTGTATGCGCCGGGTGGACTGACGCCGGTGGCGCGGCATAAAAAGGGCAGGCTGCATTACGTGGTGGCGGACCACATGGGCACGCCGCGGGAGTTGCTGGACGAGCAGGGAAAACTGGCGTGGGCGGCGCGGCTGAAGACCTGGGGTAAGGCCGGGCTGTGGGGACGTGCAGCGAACGATGAAGAGCGGGTGAGCTGTAACCTGCGGTTTGCAGGGCAGTATGCGGATGATGAGAGCGGGTTGCACTACAACCGTTTTCGCTACTATGATGCGGATACGGGACAGTATTTGTGCCCGGATCCATTGGGGTTGGAAGGCGGTTTAAACTTATATGCGTATGTTCCGAATCCGCTGAACTGGATCGACCCGTTGGGCCTTACTAAATGTTCGCCAGGAAAAGATAATAGTGCTCACAATGCAGCGGACTATCAGAGGCTTAAAGATTATTATACTCAGCATGAAAAATATGGTTCTGGCGGTGTAAGAGAATTACAGAAAGGCCGTTACCGTTTTTATGACGAAATAAAACCCTCTTGAAATCCAGGTGAAATGAAAGGTGCCAGGTTAGTTAGAGAATGGGATCCATCTACAGGTAATAAACGTACCTGATATGAAACGGTTGACCACACTGGAAATATACGAAGTGTGGCTCCAAAGCCTGTTGCTCATGAAAAGAACCATCATATATTTGATATTGATGGTAATTATAAAGGAAGGAGGTAGTGTTTTGAGCATTCAGCCTCAACGTGTTGATATAATTAATAAAATATCAAATATATTAGCGGGTGATGCAAAAAGAGATGATGTATCTGAATGGGCATTTAATATGTTCGATGATGACTCATTAAGATTAGATGATCCTGTGGTTTTAAAATATCTGAAATTGCTAGGAGCTGTTGATTTACCTTCTTCAGATCGAGATTTTTTATATACGGATGATGATCTTCGCCACTGGATAACTGAAATCGAGAATCAATAATAATAGCCGGAAGCGATCTTAACGATCCTTCCGGCTTTTTACCTTCAGCACCAACAGCGTGCGCCGGTTGGCCTGTGCCTGATGCTCCACTTCATCCATTAACCGCTTGGCAATACCGCGCTGACGGAACTTCGTATGCACCATGAGCTTTTCCACCTCAGCCCGGTGACTGCCATTTTTCTTGGGGCTGTAGCTAATCTGTACCGCACCCGCTTCCAGCGGGGCAAGAAAACCGATGGAGGCCCCGCTTTCAACACAGTCATTCAATAAGGCAACAAGCCCATCGTGGTGTTCTGATAAGGTGTGCAGCTGCTCAATTTTCATTGGGTTCTC
>Ga0308165_1006515_pt1 | contig 10245 bp, 10 predicted proteins | sample PhyWR2_FD_201032 | JGI IMG/M metagenome (GOLD analysis project Ga0308165, IMG submission 201032) | Phyllosphere microbial communities from UC Gill Tract Community Farm, Albany, California, United States - DLSLW.R2 | ecosystem: Host-associated > Plants > Phyllosphere > Unclassified | place: USA... | reverse complement strand
GTGCGTTTAGTATCAGGCCAGGTGGACCAGGCCGGACAACGCCCCATCCGAGCCTGACAGGTTGAACCTGCTGCAGCGCCCCTCGGACAGGTGGCGGGAGAACGGTATCAACCAGAGATGACCGTTTTGAAACGGCGCCGATTATAGCCTTGTGCGCCAGACTTCCCAAGCCTTTCCGTCGGCCATATGAAGATCGCTGATGGGGTTGATAGGTAATGGCACATAGAGCTTGGGCCCACGCTCTGCCATGATGTTGCCCATCATTCGGCAAGACGCTTTGGAGTGACCATGAACTTCCACACCCGCAAATGGGTAAAACCTGAAGACCTCAACCCCAACGGCACCCTGTTCGGCGGCAGTCTGCTGCGCTGGATCGACGAAGAAGCGGCGATCTACGCCATTGTGCAACTGGGCAACCAGCGCGTGGTGACCAAGTACATCTCCGAAATCAACTTTGTCAGCGCCTCGCGCCAGGGCGACATCATCGAGCTGGGCATCACCGCCACTGAGTTCGGTCGCACCTCTATCACGTTGACCTGCGAAGTGCGCAATAAGATCACCCGTAAAAGCATCCTCACAGTAGAGAAAATGGTGTTCGTCAACCTGGGTGAAGACGGTTTGCCGGCACCCCATGGTCGCACCGAGATCCGGTACGTGAAGGATCAGTTCAAGGACGATAGCCTTCCCGAGTAACCCCGCAGTGGGGTGATTTGCTTTACCAAATCATTCCGTACGGATCTTTCGCAGGCGCTCTCATCACTCAGGGCCACATCCCGTAGAGAGAGCCCGTGCATGAAAGTGTTTAATGCGATCGCGACAATCCAACCCTCATTGAACGAAGAGGCCTTCTCCCCGACCCATCAAGCGGTGGAGACGCCTCTGGTGGAGGGGGTTGGTGCGCGCAATATGACGCTTCTGCGTGATCACCAGGGACGGGTAGACGTATTTTTGTCGGCGCCACCCGTTACCAGCCTTGTACTCAGTGGGGGTGGCGCCAAGGGCATTGCTTTCTCGGGGGTGGTGCGGGCACTTGAGGATGCTCAGAAGCTGCAAGGTATCCAATCGATCTCCGGTTCATCTGCCGGTGCGATTTCAGCGGCACTGATTGCCAGTGGTATGGGGGCGCAAGCGTTCGACAGGTTGTCGGACAGCATCGATTTGCCCAGCCTGCTGAACAGCAAGGACGTCGTGACGGCCTGGATGCAGGATGCCAGTTCGACACTGGGCAAACTGGTCGGCCGCTTGCCCGGCGCTGCCGGCAATATTTCTCAGTTGCTAATGACCTTGCTGCCGCGCCTGCAGACCGAGGCATTACCCCTTGAAGAAGTGATCCGCAACGAGTCGCGCCAGTCGATTCTGGAGCATATCGCGCAAACCCCTCGGGAAACCCGGCCGGGCGAAGTCATGCACATTGCTGACAAATTGAGTGCCGGTGCCGCCCCTACGTTTGGCGATCTTGACGTGTTGAGCCGGCATATTCCTGCGATCAAGCAGCTCAACATCACCGGCACCGGCATGTTTGCTGGCCGTCCGCAGTTGGTGGTGTTCAATGCCAGCCTGACCCCGCAGATGGATATCGCCCGGGCGGCGCATATTTCCGGCTCGTTGCCGCTGGTGTTCAAAAGCCCGGAGGAGCGGGGGCATGGTTTCCAAACCTCAACTGAAACCACCGCGTTCAAGGACGGCGGCATGCTGCTCAATACACCGGCGCCAGGTGTGGTGGATCGGGAATTTCCCGAGAGTCCCCTGACCAAGTCTGAGTCCTTGATCGTCAAGTTCGAGTCCGACGCGGCTGATGCGCGAACGCGCAGTGGCAGTTTTTTCAGCAGCTTGGCAGACCGCATCACCGGTGTTCCGCATTCGGCTGCGGGAGCCTTTCAGGACAAAAAGCTTGAGGCGTTCGCCGAGCAGATCGTGACATTGCCCCTGAAGACGGAAAAAGGTGATTTTCGAGGCCTGCTCACGGGCACGGTCAACTTCACGATGCAGGATGAGCATAAGCAACATCTGCAGGCGAAGGCGCGCCAGGCGGTAGACGCGCATCTGGAGCGTCGCAGCACCGCGCTTGAGCGCCACTCGTTCCAATCGCTGGATGACGCCGTGTTGGCCATGGACGATGCAATGCTCGCCAGTGTGCAACCAGCGCTGCAAAAAGATCCCGCCGCCGCGGATGTGCTGACGTTTCGCAAGAACGCCCAACAGGCGTTGCACGCCCTGGATGGCGCGATTATCGAAGCCAACCAGGCGAAGGGCGCGCTGGTGTTCACGCCGAAAATCTTATCGGCCCTGCGTAACCTCGACGCTCTGGCCCGGCGTCCCGAGCAAATCGATTGGTTGGGGCGGCGTCTCAATGTCGCCAGTCAGCGCAATTTCCAGCAGTTGTTGCAAGTGGCAGCCAAGCAGATCGCGTCGGGCGCCTTGCCGATGTCCAAGGTCATTGGCAGCGCTGTCGCTGAGATGAGCGTGCGTGATATTGCGATGAAAGCTGAAAGCTTCACGCGGGAGGTGATCTACCCTTCGCTGTTTCGGCCGGGCCAGCCCGACGCCAATGTAGAGCTGTTACACCGTGCGGCCCAGGATTTGGCGTGGTCTTCCACGCCCACTGAATTCAACCGAGTGCTCGATACCATCAGCGACCGCTACAAGGCGCGCAACAAACCCTGGGACCGGATGTCCAGTGCCACCACCGTGGAGCAGGCCAAGGCCTGGCGTGTGCAGGTTTAGTTGCCTGGCCACTGAACAGCCATTGCGGCGGCGTGTCGTAGCTACAGGCACCCCTTGGACTCTGGATGATCATGACCACCGACGAAGCAGGCAAAACCCCCAACCTGTCGCAGGAAGAGCAGCACGACGTGGACAAAAACCAGCCGCCCCGTGCGGCGGTGTTGCATGAAATCATCCGCACCCAGGGTGACCAGGAGCTGGAGCGCAGTGTCGCCGCGTTGTGGTGGTCCGCATTGGCTGCCGGGCTGACCATGGGGTTGTCGCTGATGGCGATGGGGTTGCTCAACTCCCGTCTGCCGGAGGGCGAAGCCTTCAAGGTGATCGCCAGCTTCGGTTACTGCGCAGGCTTCCTGGCGGTGATCCTCGCGCGCCAGCAATTGTTCACTGAAAATACCCTGACCGCCGTGTTGCCGGTGATGAGCAAACCCACGCTGGGCAACGCGGGGCGACTGTTGCGGCTATGGACGGTGGTGCTGGTCGGCAACCTGTGCGGCACCCTGCTGGTAGCCTATGTGATGTTGCACCTGCCGATCTTCGATACCAAGACCGACCTGGCCTTCCTCGAAATCGGTCGCAAGATCATGGAGAACGATGCTGGCCAGATGTTCGCCAAGGGCATCATCTCCGGCTGGATGATTGCGACCATGGTGTGGATGATCCCGTCGATGGAAAGCGCCAAGATGTTTATCATCATCTTGATCACTTACCTGATGGCCCTGGGGGATTTCACGCATATCGTGGTGGGTTCGGCGGAAGTGTCGTACCTGGTGTTTGCCGGCGAGCTGGCATGGAAGGACTTCTGGCTGGTGTTCGCCGGCCCGACCTTGGCAGGCAATATCATTGGCGGCAGCTTTATCTTTGCGTTGATCAGTCATGCGCAAATTCGCAGCGAAGGCAGCCTGCCGGACAAGAAAGCTGCGGACCCGAGGCATCCGCAGCAGATCAGCAAGGATCAGTGAGTGTCCGGCGCAGCCTGGGGCTCGTCCCGGGTCACGCGCTTGACCAGTTTGCCGATGCTCAACCCCTGCAACAGGATCGACGAGAGCACCACGATGTAGGTGATGCTCAGCAGCAGGTCACGCTCCGGGCCCAGCGGCAGTGCCAGAGCCAACGCTACCGACACACCACCGCGTAAGCCGCCCCAAGTGAGGATGCGGATGGTGCCGCGTGGCACCGTGCGCCAGCGCCGTAGCAGCAGGATCGCCGGGGCCACCGTCAACAGGCGCGACAGCAGGATCGCCACGGCCAGCAAGCTGGCGGCGAGCACGTGCAGCCAATTGAACGGCAACAACAGCAGTTCCATGCCGATCAGGGCGAACAGTAGGGCGTTGAGCATGTCATCGAGCAACTCCCAGAAACCGTCGAGGTAGCGACGGGTCATGTCGTTCATCGCCAGCTTGCGGCCCAGGTTGCCGATGATCAGGCCGGCTACCACCATCGCAATCGGTGCCGAGACGTGCAGTTCGGTGGCCATCGCCGAGCCGCCGATCACCAGGGCGAGGGTCAGCATCACTTCGATCTGGTGCTGCTCGATGCTCTTGATCATCAGGTAGACCAGGTAGCCGATCAGGCCGCCGAACGCCACGCCGCCGATGGCTTCATGGGCGAATAGCATGGCGGTGGCGCCGACCGTGGGGGTTTCGCCCAGTTGTGCGATGCCCAGCAGTACGGTGAAGACCACGACTGCGGTACCGTCGTTGAAAAGTGATTCACCCACGATGGTGGTTTTCAGTGGTTTCGAAGCATTGGCCGTACGCAATACACCCAGCACGGCAATCGGATCGGTAGGTGAAATCAGCGCGCCGAACAGCAGGCAGTAAAGGAAGCTCACGTGCCAGCCGAACAGGGCAAAGATGTAGTACGCCAGGCTACCGATCACCACCGTCGCGATCAGTACGCCAAAGGTTGCCAGCAGGCCGATGGGCCAGCGATAGCTGCGCAGGTCGTTAAGGTTTACGTGCAAGGCGCCGGCGAACAGCAGGAACGACAGCATCCAGTTCATCAGCAGGTCGCCGAAGTCGATCTGGCCGATCAACTGCTGGATGCGCTCTTCCAGGCCAGGGTAGCCGAGAACGCTCAACCCTTGCAGGATCAGCGAAAACACCAAAGCTGTGACCATCACACCGATAGTGGGCGGCAGGCCGATAAATCGGAAGTTCACATAGGTGAGCAGGGTGGTGAGGCAGATAAAGGCGGCGACAAGTTCAAGCATCCGGGGTCCTTGGAGTTGGGTGGCAGTGCGTTATTGGGTGGATGGACCGCACCTGTGGCGCGATGTTGCAAGGCATTGGCTAAAACGCCATAGAACCTTTGGGCGAGCCAGGGCTCATAGCGGTGAGTGCGGTTTGGTATTTTTAGTGCTAAAACTCTAATCGCTGTTTAAAACTACAAAAGGAATGTGTGATGACGGTGGCTTTCTGGTGTGTGTTGATCGCAATTTTTCTACCTTACCTGTGCACGGGTGTGGCCAAGTTCAGCGGTGGCAAGTTCGGTCCACGGCAGAACCACGACCCCCGCGCGTTCCTGGACACCCTTGAAGGGTTTGCCAAGCGTGCCCACAGTGCCCAGCTCAACAGTTTTGAAGTCACACCGGCCTTCGCGGCCGCAGTGATCATTGCGCACCTGGCCGGTACGGCCGAATTGGTGACCATCAATGTGCTGGCCGTGCTGTTTATCACCAGTCGCCTGCTGTACATCATCTGCTACCTGGCGGACTGGGCGATGCTGCGGTCGCTGGTGTGGTTCGTGGGGATGGCGTTGATTGCGAGTTTCTTCTTCGTATCGATCTAAAGGTCGAGCCGGGCCCCTATGGGCGCGGGCTATTGTGGCGAGCGGGGCAAGCCCGCTCATCACAATAAACCGAGTTTGGCAGAGCGCTTTCAGCTCCCGACAGGTGCATCCGGCACGTGCGGCAATGCTGCGCCCTTGGGCCACAACATCCAGATCTGCCCCTGCTGCTTCATGTTCCCCGCCAGTTCGCCGGCCGTATCACCGGTACCCCAGAACAAATCCGCACGCACTTCACCCGTGATCGCACCACCGGTGTCCTGTGCGGCGACGGGCCGTATGATCGGTGAACCGTCCGGCTTGGTAGTCGACAGCCACAGCAGGCTGCCCAAAGGAATCACCTTGCGATCCACCGCCACGCTGTAGCCGGCGGTCAGCGGCACGTTCAAGGAGCCGCGCGGGCCTTCGTTGCTGTCGGGGCGCGCGCTGAAGAACACATAGCTGGGATTGCTCGCCAGCAGTTCCGGGATACGCTGCGGGTGCGACTTGGCCCAGGCGCTGATGGTACCCATGGTGACGTCTTCTTTCTTCAACTCGCCTTGTTCCACCAGCCAACGGCCGATCGGGCGATAGGGGTAGCCGTTCTGGTCGCCATAACCGATGCGCAGTTGGCGCCCTCCGGCCAGTTGGATGCGGCCAGAGCCCTGGATTTGCAGGAATTGCAGGTCCATCGGGTCAGTCAGCCAGGCGATTGGTTTGGCTGTTGAGCCCTGGCCGTTGATGACGCTGGCATCGTCGTAAGGCTTGAGCACGCGACCTTCCAGGCGACCGCGCAGGCGCTTGCCCTTGAGTTCGGGGTAGATACTTTCCAGGTTGACGATAATCAGGTCGTCCGGCACGCCGTATACCGGCACGTTGGCTTTGGCGGTCTTGGTCAGGCTTCCGGGGTAGACCGGTTCGTAGTAGCCGGTGATCAAGCCGTTCGGGGTGTTGTCAGCCGAGCGTAGGCCGAACACATCCAGGCGTTCCTTGAGAAACCCGCGCACCGCCACGGCATTGCTCGGCACCGTCGCGGCTGCCGCACAGGTCGCGCCCCACACCGGGTCGGCCTTGAGGCGCTGGCAGGCGCTGCGCCAGGACTCAAAACCCGCCAGCAGGTCGCTGTCGGACACTGCCGGCAAGGCTTCCCATGGCGCACTCACATAGGTGGCGACAGCGTGGGGTTTCGACGTTTCGTCTTTGGCTGTTTCTTTGCCCGCATCGCAGCCAGCCAGCAGCGCGATCATCGGCAGGGCCCACGCCAGGCGGCGGCCCCAGGGTTTCAACGTGACATTCATACAAACAATTCCTGAAGCGATTGCCCGCGCCACAGCGCTGTTTGGCAACCCTTATTATTAATAGGGCTATTGGTCTTTACGGGCGAGGCGAGGATACTGGCCGCCGTTTCCCGTGACCTCGAAGCCACCATGACTTTTAAAAAACTGACCGTTGTATTGCTGGCCTGCCTGACACTGTCCGCCTGTGGCGGCGTGGATCCGAATTCGCCGCTGGGCCAGCGCAAGGCGATCTTCAAGCAGATGCTCAAAACCGGCGAAGACCTGGGCGGCATGTTGCGCGGGCGGATCCCATTCGACGGCGCTAAATTTGCCGAAGGCGCAGTCAGGCTGGACGCGTTGTCCCATGAGCCTTGGAAGCATTTTCCGAGCGTGCGCGAAGAAGATCACACCAGTGCCAAGGATGATGTCTGGCAGAAGCAGGCGCAGTTCCAGCAACTGGCCCGCGACCTTGAAGCGGCCACCGGTGAATTGGTGACCGCCAGCCAGGTTCAGCCATACAAAGCGAGCAACCTGGGGCCGGCAGTGCAGAAAGTCGAAGATGCCTGCAGCGCATGCCATAAGCAGTTCCGAGACCACTGACCGGTTTTACTGGTCGAGCTCTTCCACCGCGTCCTGCAGTTCTTTGCGGGACTCGGCGAGTTTGTCCTTACGTTTGTTGATTTTGTCCGCGTCACCTTTTTTCATGGCCTTGTCGAGGTCGGCCTGACGGCGGCTGACTTCATGCTTGGCATCAAGCACCTTGTTTTCCCGTTCCTTCTTCAAGGACGCCTCGGTGCAGTTGGCGGTGACTTCGCTCAAGGCTTTTTCCAGACCGGCTTGCTGGGCGCTGTTGCCGTGGGCCTTGGCCTGTTCGATCTGGGTGCTGATGGCTTGGCGCTTGGCGGCGCAACCGGTGAGCTGCGGGGCTTCTTCGGCGGCCAGCAGGGGGGTGGCCATGAAGCTTGCGACGGTCAACAGGGCAAAGGGGGCTAGAAATTTCATGTGGAACTCCAAGGTCGCAATCTGATGGTCGGCTCGGGTTCAAAACCCATCGATGCCGGCCACGCGTAATGTGTCTGCCAAGGCCTGTACTTGCGGGTCGCGGAAAAAGGCGCTCAGTTGCGCCGCGCGGCCCGGGCCGATGCCATCGATGGCCAGCCAGGCCTGGGTGTCTCTGGCGACCAGCGTCTGCCAGTCGCCTTCCAGGTTGTTACGTGCCGCGGGTGGTACGCCCAAGGCTTTGAGCCATTGTGCAAAGGACCGCTGCCGTGCGCTGTTGAGGCTTTCGAGCACTCGCGTACGGCTGCTATCACCGAAGCCCTCAATGTTAGCAAGCTCTGCCACATCCAGGGTTAACCAATCGAGAAAGCTTGCGATTAGACCGGCCTGGATCAATACGTTCCAAGTCTCGCGACCTATGTGCGGCAACGCCAGGCCCTGATTGCCGCTCAACCAGGTGAGGCGCGCCAGCAGTTGCTCTTCGCAGCCTGGGTCCAGTTGCCAGCAACTCAAGGCATGAAAGTCCCGAGGGTCAGGTGCCGCCAAGTCGGCCCTATGAGCATTTCGCAGGATGACCTCGTCCAGTCGGGGGATCACCTGGCCCGCAAGGCTGATGGAGACCTGGTCGCCAGGGCGGATATCCAGCGTTTGCCAACGCTTCAATGACCCGGCGCTCACACGACTGATCTGGCGGTCATCCAACTGCACTGGTTCCAGCTCAAGCATGGGTGTGATGCGTCCGGTGCGACCGATCTTGAACCGTACGTTGCGCACCAGCGCCAGGGCCTTGGCCGCCGGATACTTCCAGGCGACCGCCCAATAAGGTTCGCTGGCCTTCCATCGTCTGGCGGGCGGGTGCTGTGCCTGGTGCAACACCACCCCATCGCTGGCGAATGGCAGTGGATGGTTGTACCAATACGCGCGCCAGTGCGTGGCTTCGGCGATATCCCGAATGGGCTGACTGTAGCGTCGGCTGTCGGTAAAACCCCAGCGTGCCAATGCGGCCAAACGCTCGGTAAACGACCCCGGACCCTCGGGCCATGCCCATACGAACAGACCGATGCCGGCGGCGTCGGCGTCGCTCAATTCGAGGCGGTTCATCAGCCCGGCCACCTTGCTGCGGGCATTGAGCCCTCCGTTTGCCGATTGCACGTGGTCGTCGAGGTGCCAATAGAGTTCGCCTTGCAGCACCAGGTCGATGGGCTCCGGCAACTGCTGGACAATGCCGGGGATCCTGCGCGCGGACGCCGACCAGTCGTGGCCCATCAGGCCATCGCCCCGGCTGATGACTTGGCGCAGGCGACCTTGTCGATACACCAGGGTCACCGCCACACCGTCCACCTTGGGTTGAATCCAGACATCCTGGCGTGTGCTCAGCCAGGCGCCGACTGCCTGTTCATCCAGCAGTTTCTCAAGGCCCGTATGGGCAATGGGGTGGCGTAGGGTGCCGCGTGAGCTCGCCAGGGGGTTGTCGGGTTTCGGGGGGGACTCAGGGAAGCACCGGCGCCAGTGGGTCAGACGTTGGCGCGCCTGGTCATAGAGTTCGTCGCTGACGGGGGATTGGTTGAGACGGTGGTAGCTGTCGTCCCAGAGGCGTATCTGTTCGGTCAGTGTGTTGACCTGTGCCCGGGCTGTGTCGGGACACTCTTCGGCCCACCCCCTGAAGGGTAAAATGCTGAGTAAAAGCGCTAGCAGTAAAGGCATCATGAGCATCCTTGCTCGGAAAGGGTGCCCAGCCTAAATGATCCGATCGGCCACAAAAAAGCCCCGACGCTGCGGGGCTTTTTACTGGGTATTTCTATTTACTTGAACAGACCGCCCAGTGCCTTCACGGCGTCTGGTTTATCGGCCTTCGCCTCTTGAGTTTGCTGCTTCGCGTCGGCTTTTGCCTGGGCTTCAGAAAGTTTGTTGCAACCTTTGTTGATCTGGTCTTGCGCGGCTTTGAAGGCCTTCACCTTCATGGTGTCCTTCTGGGCTTCAGCTGCATCGATCTTGGCTTGCAGATCGGCTGCTTGTTTCTGGCAATCGCCAGCGTTGCCGCCACCCAGTTGGGCGCTCAGGGCACCACTCAATGCGCTCAGGTCGGCGGCGTTTACCGGCAGGGCGAACAGGCTGAAGAGAAGGGCGGCAGGGGCGAGCGTGGAGATGCGCATGAAAAACCTCAATGTTCGATTGCCTGCGCGTTTGTCTGTCTCGGGCTGGCGCAGGGCAATATCCAAATAAGGTAAAGGGCCCGAGAGGGCGCGGATTCTAGAGGGCCATCATTAGGCCTGCAAGGTTTGGATCCAAAAAACGTGAAGATCATCGCGCAATAAAAAGCCCCGCCGGAATAATCCGGCGGGGCTTTTGTGCATCGAGAGCGATTACAGGCCGGCGGCAATCCGCAGGTCGTTGGCGCGGTCGGTTTTTTCCCAGGTGAAGGTGGTGAAAGTGTCGTCGCCGACGGTCTTCTGCGCTGGGGTACGACCGAAGTGGCCGT
>Ga0308165_1006512_pt1 | contig 10247 bp, 8 predicted proteins | sample PhyWR2_FD_201032 | JGI IMG/M metagenome (GOLD analysis project Ga0308165, IMG submission 201032) | Phyllosphere microbial communities from UC Gill Tract Community Farm, Albany, California, United States - DLSLW.R2 | ecosystem: Host-associated > Plants > Phyllosphere > Unclassified | place: USA... | reverse complement strand
CCACTTTCGTCTCTGGTCCAAACTGTTTAGAGTTTGTTGATCGGAACAAGCGAACAGAGAACGGAAGGGTCGCAATGGACACAAAATCCGAAACTGGCGCTTATCGCGTTCTCGCCCGCAAATATCGTCCTCAGGATTTCAATGATCTGATCGGCCAGGAGCCGATGGTCCGCACGCTGAAAAATGCGTTCGAGACTGGCCGCATCGCGCAGGCATGGATGCTGACTGGTGTTCGCGGTGTGGGCAAGACCACAACGGCGCGTATTCTGGCGCGTGCGCTCAATTACAAGACTGACACCGTCGATCAGCCGTCGATTGATCTCTCCATTATGGGTGAGCATTGTCAGGCGATCATGGAAGGCCGCCATGTCGATGTGATCGAAATGGATGCGGCCTCACATACGGGTATCGATGACATTCGCGAAATCATCGAGCAGGTGCGCTATCGCCCTGTGTCGGCGCGTTACAAAGTCTATATCATCGACGAAGTGCACATGCTGTCCAATCAGGCCTTCAACGGTCTGTTAAAGACGCTTGAAGAGCCGCCGCCGCATGTGAAATTCATTTTTGCCACCACCGAAATCCGCAAAGTGCCAATCACGGTTCTGTCGCGCTGTCAGCGTTTTGACCTGCGCCGCATTGAATCCGGCACTTTGGCAGCACATTTGCGCCGGATCGCAGAAGCAGAACAAATCGAAGTCGATGATACATCGCTTGCCATGATTGCACGTGCTGGCGAAGGCTCTGCACGCGATTCGCTCTCGATCTTCGATCAGGCGATAGCGCATGGCGCGGGCCATGTCTCGGCGGAAGCCGTGCGCTCCATGCTGGGACTTGCTGACCGTGCGCGCATTATCGATCTGTTTGAAATGCTGATGCGTGGCGATGTTGCTGGCGCTCTCACAGAGTTTCGTGCGCAATATGATGTCGGTGCTGACCCATCGGTCGTGCTGACTGATCTTGCAGATTTCAATCATCTGGTGACGCGCCTGCGCTTCACGCCGGATGTGGCCAATGATGTGACCCTTTCCGAAGATGAGCGCGTGCGTGGCCGCGATTTTGCACAAAAGCTCTCGGTGCGCGTGCTGTCGCGCACATGGCAGATGCTGCTTAAGGGTATTGCGGAAGTCGATACAGCAGCGCGGCCTGTTCAGGCGGCAGAGATGCTGCTGATTCGTCTGGCCCATGCTGCGGATTTGCCGACGCTTGATGAAGCGTTGAAAGGACTGGAAAGCGGTTCTGTGTCAATGCCGCGTCCGCAGCCTTCAGGCAATGCACGGCCAAATGGCGGTTCTCAGCCAGAGGCGCGCGTAAGCGTTGATGCAGTTGGTGCTTCGTCTATGATGCATGCATCAGGTGGTCCCGCAACCGCCATGCGCCTTGTCGAATCACAGCAGCAGCCACATCAACCGCCAGCGCCGCAGCAGTTTGTTGATAACACACCCCAGCCTTCGGTTCCGATTAACAGCCTTGCCGATATTGTACTCCTGGCTGACAAATATCGCGACATGCAGTTTAAGATTTTGGTCAAGAACTGCGTTCGCCTGTCCTCCATTGCAGCTGGAAGGCTCGAAATCGGCCTGACGGATGATGCGCCAAAATCATTGGTAGGCGATATTTCGCAGCGTCTTATGAACTGGACGGGCATTCGCTGGGTGGTGACTGTTGCACGTGATGTTTCGGGGCAAACTGTTGCAGAAGCGGAAACCGAGCGTCGCGATAATCTTGTGACGGATGCACGTGCCGACCCGGATGTTGCCGCTATTCTTGCAGCTTTTCCCGGCGCAAAGATCACAGATGTTCGCATTGCCGTTGCAGAACTAAGCGACGATGACGATATAGACCTTGATACGATTGAAGACGTGCCCGGCGCGCCTTCTGACGATGACTGAACTTTGACAGACGATGGAGTGAACCCATGCGTGACATGATGGGCATGATGAAACAGGCGAAGGAATTGCAGGCCAAGATGAAGGCCATGCAGGACGAGATCGCTGATCTTGAAGCAACCGCTTCTTCGGGTGGTGGTCTTGTTACGGTCACGCTTTCGGGCAAGGGCACCCTGTCTTCGCTTAAGATCGATCCCTCGATGATGAAGGAAGAGGATACTGAAATCCTCGAAGACCTGATCATCGCAGCTCATAATGATGCCAAGGCAAAGCTCGAAGCTGAAATGGCTGAAAAAACCCAATCGCTGACCGCTGGTCTGCCAATTCCTCCGGGCTTCAAGCTGCCATTCTAGAAGATGAGAGGGCAATTATGCTCCCATTTCGTTTTTCTTACTTCCTCATTCTTTAAGCAGTCCAACTTTTAAAACAGCATGTCCAAACGTATCGCCGGCCCCGAAATTGAACGTCTGATCCAGCTTCTGGCGCGAGTGCCGGGACTAGGACCGCGTTCTGCGCGTCGTGCGGCGTTGTACCTCATTAAGAAGAAAGAGGCACTTCTGGTGCCGCTTGGCGGTGCAATGCAAGAAGCGGCCGAAAAGGTTCGTATCTGCTCATGCTGCGGCAATGTCGATACATCCGATCCCTGCACGATCTGCACGGATGATCGCCGCGATCCCGCAATTCTGATTGTCGTGGAAGACGTGTCCGATCTCTGGGCGCTCGAACGCGCTGGCACTATGAATGTGCGTTATCATGTGCTGGGAGGGCGCTTGTCGCCATTGGATGGCATCGGGCCTGATGATCTTAATATCAAAGGTCTGGTCGAGCGTGTCGCCTCTGGCGAGGTCAAAGAAGTGATTCTTGCAGTCAATGCGACTGTCGAAGGACAGACCACCGCGCATTACATCACCGATCAGCTGACGAATTTTGAAGTTCGTGTCACGCGGCTTGCGCATGGCGTGCCAGTGGGTGGCGAGCTTGATTATCTCGATGAAGGAACGCTTGCGGCGGCTCTGCGGGCACGAACTGCACTCTGACATGCAACTTGGGAGAGGTTTATGAAGGCTGCATTCTGGAAGCGAGGCCTGACAACGGTTCTTTGTCTCACTGCATCTCTGTTCGTAACATCTTCCTTTGCCGCTCCATCCAAAGCGCAGATTGAAAGCCAGTATCGCAACTGGATTGAAAAAGATCTCTGGCCAGAGGCAAAAGCAGCCGGTGTTTCGCGCCCTGTGTTTGAACAGGCTTTTTCCGGCGTTAGTATTAACTGGAAACTGCCGGATCTGGTTATCCCGGGCGAAAAGCCAACGGGACCAAAAGAGCAGAAGCAGGCCGAGTTCGGCGCTCCGGGCAAATATTTCAATCCTAAAACTGTGGGTGGCGTCACCAGCGGCGGCAAGGCGCGGCTTGGTCAGAATGCAAGCCTGCTCAAAAGTATTGAGCAGCAATATGGCGTGCCGGGCCGCATCGTTGTGGCCATATGGGGTCGCGAGTCGGGCTTTGGCACGGTCAAAATTCCGTACAACGCCTTTGAAGTGCTCGGCACTAAGGCCTTCATGGCAACACGCAAGGATATGTTTCGTCAGGAACTGATTGCAGCGCTCCAGATCACATCGCGCGGTTACATCGCCAATGGCGCGATGAAAAGCTCTTGGGCGGGTGCGCTCGGACAGCCGCAATTCATGCCAACCTCCTATCTCAAACATGCCGTTGATTTTGATGGTGACGGCAAGAGAGACATCTGGAATTCAGTGCCTGATACGCTTGGCTCCATCGCCAATTATCTCAAAATTCATGGCTGGCAGGCGGGACGTGACTGGGGCTATGAAGTCAATGTGCCTCAGAATATTTCCTGTTCTCTGGAAGGGCCAGACCAGGGCAAGACATTTGCCGAATGGGCAAAGCTTGGTATCGCCCGCACCAATGGCAAGGCGTTTCCGGCCAATGAAATGCGCGGCGAGGGCTTTTTGCTCATGCCCGCTGGTCGTTATGGACCGGCCTTTATCGTGACGCCGAATTTCTACGTCATCAAAGATTACAATATGAGCGATCTCTATGCTCTGTTCATCGGCCATATCGGAGATCGCATTGCTTATGGTGCTGGTGATTTTGGGACACCTTGGAGTAATGTCGGCACGATGTATCGCTCCGATATTCTGGCCATGCAAAAGCGCATGCAGGCGCAAGGTTATGATATTGGCAAGGCCGATGGTCTTCCGGGTTTCAAAACACGTCGTTCGATTGGTCTGTGGCAATCAAAAAATGGCATGGCGCCAACCTGTTTTACCCAGCCCGAATTGGTTAAATCAATTCGCTAAAGTGGATTGCCGGGAGCTAAAACTCCCGGCATCGATATTTTAAGCAGCCTTTGTCAGCATGCCATGTGGGTCGAGCACGAATTTTTTTGCAACCCCATGATCGAAGCTTTCATAGCCTTGTGGTGCTTCTTCCAGCGAAATCACCTGCGCATTGACGATCTCGGCAATGTTGAGACGTCCATGCAGAATAGCCTGCATGAGCTGGCGGTTATATTTGACGACGGGCGTCTGACCGGTGTGGAAAGACTGTGCCTTTGCCCAGCCAAGGCCAAAGCGTAAGGAAAGATTTCCTTGCTTGGCAGCACTATCAACCGCACCCGGATCATCGGTCACGTAAAGACCGGGGATGCCGATGGAACCCGCAGGGCGGGTGATCTCCATCATCTGGTTGAGCACGATTGCCGGTTGTTCTCCGCCGCTGTGACCACGTGCTTCAAAGCCCACAGCATCAATGGCGCTATCGACTTCGTTGCTGCCAGTCACTTCGGCAATCATATCGCCGAGACGATCGCTTGCCGACAGATCAATCGGCTCAAAGCCGACCTTGCGCGCATGTTCAAGACGCTCCTTGTTGAAGTCTCCTACCATGACCACTGCGGCACCTAAGATGCGGGCGGAAGCTGCCGCCGCAAGCCCAACCGGGCCAGCACCGGCAACATAGACGATGGAACCCACGCCGACACCCGCCTTAACCGCCCCGTGAAAGCCGGTGGGAAGAATGTCGGAAAGCATGGTCAGATCGCGGATTTTCTCAATGGCCTGCTCGCGATCCGGGAATTTTAACAGATTGAAATCGGCGTAGGGCACCATGACGTAGCGTGCCTGTCCACCGATCCAACCGCCCATATCGACATAACCATAAGCGCCGCCGGCACGTGATGGATTGACGGTAAGGCAAACGCCGGTGTCCTGCGATTTGCAGCATCTGCAGCGTCCGCAGGCTACGTTGAATGGCACGGAAACGATGTCGCCCACTTCGAGCATTTCGACATCACTGCCTTTTTCGATTACTTCGCCGGTGATTTCATGGCCAAGAACCAGCCCCGGCATCGCAGTGGTACGACCGCGCACCATGTGCTGGTCGGAGCCGCAAATATTGGTCGTGATGACTTTCAGAATGACAGCGTGGTCGAGCTTGCGTCCGTCGGGAGCGCTCAACACCGGATCATCAATGTCACGAACTTCAACTTTACCCGGGCGCATATATACAACGCCTCTATTCCTGCTCATGTCTACCTCCTCCAGATCGACGTGCGGATCGTTCCCGATCCGCACATATTGGGCCGGGATGCGCGGGGATATACCCGTGAGCAAAGCCTACAGTGCTTATCAGGCGGGAAGTTGTTCTGTGCGCGACATATGCGGTTCTTTCATCAGCATGTCTGAGAAAGATTTGAGCGCTTTGGTCTGATAGCGATCATTATGCGAAAGCATTAGAAACTGGCGCTGTGGTAGAGAAAAATCGGCTTTAACGAGCGTTCCTGCTGCAAGATGCGGTGCTGCCACCAGTTCCGAAATCGCGGTGACGTAATTGCCGGAAAGCACGGCGGAACAGATTGCTTCATTGGAAGGCAATTCAAGGGCAAGCGCGAGACGCGCTGGATTATAACCCGCGGCGCGCATCGCATCTTCGAACACGCTGCGTGTGCCAGAGCCATGTTCGCGCAAAATCCACTGGCCGCTGAACAAGGTGTCCCATGTGAGCTTCTCAGTTTTATGCCAAATATGATCGGGCTTTGTAACGACGATTAGCTTGTCAGTGCCAACCTTGCGCAGCGAAAGCGTCGATGCCTGCACAGCACCTTCCACAAGCCCGATATCCGCAAGTCCTGCCTCCGTGGCTGCTCTCACGCTTTCAGTGTTGCCAAGTGTCAGCCTCACATCAATCAGCGGATAGGTGGCGTGAAATTGAGCGAGATAAGGCGGAAGCCAATAGCTTGCAATGGTCTGGCTGGCATGAATTGCCAAGAGGCCGCGTTTGCCACCGCCAAGCTCGGACAGCATCCGTTCAGCTGATTGCGCACGAGCCAGTGTTGCGCGGGCTTCTTCGAGGAACAGTTGTCCGTCGCCGGTCAACTCAATCCGCCGACCAATTCGGTTGAAAAGCATCGCGCCATAGCGTTCCTCCAGTATACGAATGGCCGAACTCACTGCCGATGGCGTGAGATGAAGCGCTTCCGATGCCCGCGTCAGGTGCTCGCGTTCAGCAACCTCAATGAAAATGCGTAATTGTTCCAGTGTCATAGCTTCAATCGTTCGATTTTACCGAATGAATTGTGCCATATTATGCGATGGAATGAACAGAAGAAATAATGCATTTGATTGGAAAATATTTCTCAATAACTGAATGCCAATCACATGACCGCCGTAACCACAAACAAATTCCAGAACATTATCCCAGGGCTTGCACTCAGCCTCGCTGTGTCCGCTGTGGCGGTCGGTCTGGAAAAGGTGGAAGAGCATTATACCGGCAAGGCGTGGCTGGAAGCTTTGGTATTGGCAATCCTGCTCGGAACTGCAGTCAGAACGATTTTCCGCCCCGGCAAACAATTTGCCAAAGGCATAAGCTTTTCAGCAAAACTGCTGCTGGAAATTGCGGTCGTGCTTCTTGGTGCATCCATTAGTGCTGGTGCTGTGATAGATGCTGGACCGGGCCTTATCCTTGGGATTGCCTGTGTTGTAGCAATGGCAATTACGTTCAGCTACGGCATTGGGCGCTTGTTAAAGCTGCCGCATCGCATGGCAATTCTCGTTGCTTGCGGCAATTCCATTTGCGGCAACTCGGCAATTGCCGCCACCGCACCGGTCATCGGCGCAGACAGTGAAGATGTAGCCGCCTCCATCGCATTCACGGCCATTCTGGGGGTTGTTGTGGTGCTGCTTCTGCCGCTGCTGGTGCCATTGCTGGGGTTGTCTTTTACACAATATGGCGTTCTTGCCGGACTGACGGTCTATGCCGTGCCGCAAGTCCTGGCAGCAACCGCTCCCGTTGCTGCTATCAGCGTTCAGCTTGGAACATTGGTCAAGCTCGTTCGTGTTCTGATGCTGGGGCCCGTTATTCTTGCGCTTTCCGTAGTGGCTGGTAACAAGGATACGGATGTAAAGCCCGGCTTTCTGCAACTCGTGCCATGGTTCATCATCGGTTTTTTGGCCATGATGGCACTGCGGTCGCTACACCTAATCCCGGAAACTGTTCTTCCCGGTATCCAGTTTGCGTCCGCTGCACTGACAATCATTTCGATGGCGGCTCTTGGACTGGGTGTTGATATACGCTCGGTAGCGTCCGCCGGCGGACGCGTCACGCTGGCAGCAATCCTATCATTGCTTGTTTTGGGCACCATAAGCCTCGGACTGATCCATTTGATCGGGATCGTGTGAGTATGCTTAAGGTTTTATGTTTTGGCTTTGAGGAGCGGCCAGGTTAAACGGCCACTCCTCCAGATAGCCATTCGCTAGAAGCTTAGAACTTGTAGGCGACACCAATGCGAACATCATTGGTGGAGAGCTTGCGACTGAAATTCGTTGAATTATTCAGATTGTAGTTTTGCTTACCAAAGTCCGTATAGCGGTATTCAAGACGCAGAACCACATTATCGGTTGCGGCATAGTCGATACCGCCGCCAACTGTCCAGCCTGCACGCGTTTTGTCGCTTTTAAAGCCGGAGTCATCTGTCTTCAGCGTGTCTTTAATGCCAGCAAATGCCACGCCGCCTGCAACGTAAGGAAGGAAGCGATCCATCGCATACCCAACACGTGCACGCGCTGCACCTGCCCAGCGGGTCTTGGTTGTGGCATATGTGGAATAGCCAGACATGTCCTTTGCATTTCCTTTGCCAAAATTGCTCGTGGCGTCAAGTTCAGTGCCTAAAATAACGTTGTTTCCGACGTTGAAATTATAGCCGGTGTAAATTCCGCCAACGAAACCCTTGCTCGTGGCTTTAGTTTCGGGAGTGTTTGCGTAGGAATATTTACCCTTCAACATCGAATAGTCGATCTGTCCGCCGATATATGCGCCGCTCCAGCTAAAAGCAGGTGCGACATAAACCGGAATCGGATCCTGAATTGCAACAGCATCAGCTGCAAAAGCGCCTGATGCAAGGGTTGTAAGCAAAATTGAAGAGCTAACTATAAAAAAATGTCTCATGCAAAAACTCCATGTAGCACGCTAGTATATTTTTTAGACGCAATGAATTCGCACAGGTAAATTTATTCATCAACGGCAATTCTGTGCCTGCTAATTTAGGGGTTAGGCAAATAGAAAAAGCCCGCCAATGGCGGGCTTTCTCATGTTTTTGTAAAGGTCTTAACCGAGTTAGTTGGTTTCCGACTTCTTCATTGCTGCCGCAAGAATGTCGCCGAGCGAAGCGCCGGAGTCGGTCGATCCGTACTGAGCGACTGCTTCTTTTTCTTCAGCGATTTCGAGCGCCTTGATCGAGACCTGCAGCTTGCGGGTCTTCTTGTCGAAAGCGATGACGCGAGCGTCAACCTTCTGACCAACCGAGAAGCGTTCTGTACGCTGTTCGTCACGATCACGCGACAGATCCGAACGCTTGATGAAGCTATCGAGATCATGGTCAATGAGACGGACTTCAAGGCCACCATCGGTAACAGCTGTGACTTCACAGGTTACAACGGCGTTCTTGCGCAGTTCACCCGAAGCTGCTGCTTCGCCGACCTTGTCGCCGGAAAGCTGCTTGATGCCGAGCGAGATACGTTCCTTTTCGATGTCAACGTCGAGAACAACGGCTTTAACAACTTCGCCCTTGTTGTACTCTTCGATGACCTGTTCGCCTGGGCGGTTCCAGTCGAGATCGGAAAGGTGAACCATGCCGTCAACGTCGCCGTCGAGACCAATGAACAGGCCGAATTCGGTCTTGTTCTTGACTTCGCCTTCAACGATTGTGCCCTGTGGGTACTTGTCAGCAAAAGTCGTCCATGGGTTGTCGAGGGTCTGCTTGAGACCGAGGGAGATGCGGCGCTTAACCGGATCAACTTCGAGCACAACGACTTCGACTTCCTGAGTGGTCGACAGGATTTTGCCTGGATGTACGTTCTTCTTGGTCCACGACATTTCTGAAACGTGGATCAGACCTTCGATGCCTGGCTCGATTTCGACAAATGCGCCGTAATCGGTGATGTTGGTTACAGTACCCGTGATCTTTTTGCCGATCGGGTACTTCGCACCAATGCCATCCCAAGGATCGTTCTCAAGCTGCTTCATGCCGAGCGAGATACGATGCGTTTCCTGGTTGATACGGATGATCTGCACCTTGACCGACTGGCCGATGGTGAGGATTTCCGAAGGATGGTTGACGCGGCGCCATGCCATGTCGGTCACGTGCAGGAGGCCGTCGATGCCGCCGAGATCAACGAACGCACCGTAATCGGTGATGTTCTTGACAACGCCGTCAACAACCTGACCTTCTTCAAGGTTCTGAACGATTTCCGAACGCTGTTCCGCACGGCTTTCTTCAAGAACGGTACGACGCGAGACAACGATGTTGCCGCGACGCTTGTCCATCTTGAGGATTTCGAAAGGCTGTGGGACGTGCATAAGTGGGGTAACGTCGCGGATTGGACGAATGTCCACCTGCGAACGTGGAAGGAACGCAACTGCGCCGTCCAGATCGACGGTGAAACCACCCTTGACCTGGTTGAAGATGACGCCGTCGACGCGTTCGCTGTTTGCGAACTTCTGCTCGAGCTTGCCCCAGCTTTCTTCACGACGTGCTTTTTCGCGCGACAGAACAGCTTCGCCGAGTGCGTTTTCGATGCGCTCAACGTAAACTTCAACTTCGTCGCCCGGCTTCATTGAGCCGTCTTTGCCCTTCGCGCCGAATTCCTTCAGCGGTACGCGACCTTCGACCTTCAGGCCGGCATCGATGATTGCCATGTCTTTTTCGATGGCAACGATGCGACCCTTTACAACATAACCTTCTGCAAGGTCATTGTTGGCAAAGGATTCAGCCAGCAGCGATTCGAAGTCTGCGAGGGAGGGATTGAATTCAGACATAAATACTCCTGATGCATCCGGTATAAA
>Ga0308165_1006508_pt1 | contig 10256 bp, 11 predicted proteins | sample PhyWR2_FD_201032 | JGI IMG/M metagenome (GOLD analysis project Ga0308165, IMG submission 201032) | Phyllosphere microbial communities from UC Gill Tract Community Farm, Albany, California, United States - DLSLW.R2 | ecosystem: Host-associated > Plants > Phyllosphere > Unclassified | place: USA... | reverse complement strand
GGCAACCAAGGTCTGCAATTTACGCACGATCAGGACTCATTTCTGGACTGGAATCGGAGCATGTCCGCACAGCCTATAGCGGGGCATGACGAAAACCGGGCTGTTATAGCTATCGATTCGATAAACAGCCCGGCTGCTCACTTTGGACCAGTCGGGGAAACGGAGGACGCCCTGGGCGTGAACCGGGGGCGAACGTTAGTGCTGGCCCTCCGGGTCCCCGCTAGGCCATCGCTGTCTGGGCTGCGCTGTGGGCGTTGATGGTTTTGGCGTAGCAGTGCGAGTGTTCCATCCCGATATAGGGGCCGAAGTTGGGGATGGGTTCAAATCCCGAGTTCTGGTAAAAGCTGCGGCCGTCAGGCTGGGCTGAACCGGCCTCCGCCTTGATCCGGGTAATGCCCTGGTTGAATGCCTGCGCCTCGAGCGCCGCCAGGATCGAACTGGCCACGCCGGAGCCGCGCGTGTACGGCAGTACGTAGAGGCGCTTGATCTCGGCCGTTGATCCATCCAGGATCCGCAGTCCGCCGCAGCCGACCGGTTGGCCGGAACCCTTGTCATACGCCACCAGGAACACCGCGCAGTCGGCGCCCGACGGCGGCGGGCCGGGTTCGTGGTCCGGCCGGCCAAAGCGGGCGTCCAGTTCGGCCTGTTGGGCGCGGCGCAGGTCCGCGCCTACGGGGTTGGACCAGGAAACCTGCCGGATGTTCAGCCGGGGGTTGGTCTGCATAGCTGCCTCGATTCACCGGAGGGGTATGCCTGACAAGGCTAGGCGGGGGCGGTTACGCGGGTGTTTCCTGCTGGTTAGGGCTTGGCTAACGGCTGTGGGAGGCGGCACATCAAGTTACTTGGCAGACTAGTTATCAGTTGGTCTAAAATGATCCCATGGTTTCTACGGGCAACGAGGGATCCGGCTACTGGTACGGACCCGACGGGCAGCTGGACTACAGTGCAGCCGTGCTGAAGTCACTCCGGGACTACCGGGCGGCTGAAACGGAAATCCGCCGCAGCACCAGGGACTCCATGGGCATGGGGGAGACGGACATCCTTGCCCTGCGCTACCTGCTGAGGGTGCAGGCGTCGGGCAAGCAGGTTGTGCCGAAGGATCTCAGCCAGTTCCTCAATATTACTAGCGCGTCCACCACCTCGCTCATCGATAGGCTGGTGGGCAGTGGCCATGTACGTCGTGAGCCGCATCCCTCCGACCGCCGCTCCGTGGTGGTGGTTCCCACGGTCGAGTCCGACAAAGAGGTGCGCGAAACCCTTGGCGCCATGCACCGGCGGATGATGACGGTTGCTGAAAGCCTGACAGCGGAGGAAGCGCGCATCGTTGTCGATTTCCTCCAGCGCATGACCCAGTCGCTTCAGGTGCACGAAGGCGAAGAACTAAAAGTTCACTAGGCTGACTAGCTAGTTGGCCTAGTTATATGTAAGCTTACGATTGTTCCTGATGTTGCTTCCCAACGGAGTCGTGAGTGTGTTGGTTACTTTCACCGAAGTTTCGCCGCCTGATCCCGGCCTGGGCGCTGTAATCCTGGACAGCCACTTGGACCTGAACCCATCCACCCTGGACGGCACCACTGCGCCGCAGGGCGGATGCGCGGTCCACTGCGGCACCCCGATGCAGCTCGTGACCCCTGCGGTCGGCTTGGAAACCGCGAGCTATACCTTTGCACCCGCCGATGCCGTCGGTACTGAGCTTCCACCCGTCTGGCGTTGCGGCTGCGGGTTCCAGCTCGATGCCTGGTCCACTGACCCCCGGCGGGGACATGCCACAGTGGTTTCCCCCGCATGAGCCTCCTGGAAACTGCAGTTGCTGCGACGTCCCCTGCTGCGCTGCTCCCAGCCCGTTCAAACGGCACTGTTGCCGGGCGTTGGCAACTTCGGGAACGGCTGGGCCGCGGGTCTGCTGCCGAAGTCTTTCGGGCGGTAGACCTGGAGGGCGGTCCCGATGTTGCGGTCAAGATGGCTGCCGGCAACGGCCGCAAGCAGCACCAGCGCATCCAAAACGAAGCCGGGGTCCTCGCCGGACTCACCCACCCCTCGATTGTGCGGCTCACTGCGCAGGGCGTTATGCCCGACGGCGGTACCCACGCCGGGCGTCCCTTCCTGGTGGAGGAACTGGCGCTGGGAACGAGCCTGGCCGACACCATCCGGCTGCAGAGCCCACGGCCGGATGATGTTGCGCGCTGGGCGCGCGGCCTTTTTGAGGCGCTCGCGCACCTTCACGCCAGCGGCCTTGTGCACCGTGACATCAAGCCGGCGAACCTGATGCTGAGCGGCCTGCGGAGAAGTCCCGTCCGGATCATCGATTTTGGAATTGCAGCCACGGCGGGGGCGGCTCCCGAACCCGGAATTTCTTCCGGAACCGTGCACTACATGAGCCCGGAGCAGGCCGCCGGCGGGGCAGCGGAGCCGTCCTGGGACGTGTACGCCATGGGGTTGGTCCTGCTGGAACTCCTCACCGGCACCAAGGCCTTTCCCGGTACCGCCGTTGAATCCCTCGTGGCCCGCACCCTGCGCTCGCCCGAGATCCCGGATTCCCTGGGTGACTGGGCTGCCCTGCTGCGTTCCCTAACGGCGATGGACGCCACGGAACGTCCCACGGCAGCAGCCGCCGCGGCGATGGCGGCACAGCTGATTCCGGCGGTACCGTCGTCCAGCCAAGGTATCCAGCGCACCCTGCACAGCCAAGGGCGCCAGTGTGGCCAGCGTGGCCAGACGGGTGCCGGGACGTGTCCGGCGACGCGGGCACTCTCTCCCCGACGCCGCCGGCAGCGGGCCTAGGGAGCCGCTACGTCGCGTCCGGTGGGATCCCCGGCCGTCGGGTCTGCCAGGGCAAGGCCACCCACGGGGCTTCCATCCCAATGGATCAGGGTCCAACCTGCAGCCACATCTCCCTTCAGCGCGACGATTCCGGTGTTGGCCAGGACATGGCGTGCGGCGAACTCGTGGTCAGCGCCATCTGCCCGGAGTCCTGCCCAGGTGCGGATGGCGGCACCATGGCTGACGACGGCAACCGTGCCGTGCTGCTGCCGTTCAGCCCGTTCCACCACTTGTGCGATGGCGGCGTCGAACCGCTCGAAGAAGGCATGGCCGTCGGGCCCGGCGGGCATGCGGCGGTCCAGGTCGCCCGCAGCCCAGGAAATCACGGTCCCCATGTAGCGCTTGTGGGCTTCGTGGTCGGTCAGTTTCTCCAGTGACCCGGCCTCGATCTCGTGCAGCCCCTCCAGGACTTCAATATCGAGGGTGTGCAGCCGGGCCAGCGGCGCGGCGGTGATCTGCGTCCTGATCAGGGTGGAGGCGTAAAGCGCGTCAATGCGTTCGTTTACCAGTGCCCGCGCCATGGCTTCGGCCTGGCGTTCGCCCAGTTCGGTCAAACCGGGCCCAGGGTGGTCGGTATCCAGTTGGCCCAGTACATTGCCTGGGGTTTCGCCGTGGCGGATCAGGAGCAACTTCATGTTCCCAGTTTCCCACCCCGAACGCACGGAAGGCGCCGGGCCTTCTTGAAGCCCGGCGACGCCGTCGTACGTTTCCTGCCCTGCGTGCGGGCTTACTTCAGGTGGTCCACCAGCTGGTCCGCGATGCCCGTGTACTTGCCGGGCGTAAGGGCCAGGAGGCGTGCCTCAGCCTCGGGCGAGAGGCCCAGGCCCTGCACGAACTCCTGCATGCGGGCCGCGTCCACGCGGTGGCCGCGGGTGAGGTCCTTGAGGCGCTCGTAGGGGTTCTCCATGCCTTCGACGCCGGCAATCGCCTCGGCGCGCATGACCATCTGGATTGCCTCGCCCAGGACCTCCCAGTTGGTGTCCAGATCGGCGGCCAGGACGTCCTCGGCAACGTCCAGGCGGTCAAGGCCCTTGGCCACGTTGGAGAGGGCCAGCAGGGAGTGGCCGAACGCCACGCCGATGTTGCGCTGACTGGAGGAGTCGGTGAGGTCGCGCTGCCAGCGGGAGGTCACCAGGGTGGCAGCCAGGGTGTCCAGCAGGCCGTTGGAGATCTCCAGGTTGGCCTCGGCGTTCTCGAAGCGGATGGGGTTGACCTTGTGCGGCATGGTGGACGACCCCGTTGCGCCGGCCACCGGGATCTGCGCGAAGTAGCCGATGGAGATGTAGCTCCAGATGTCCGTGCAGACGTTGTGGAGGATGCGGTTGAAGCGCGCCACGTCGGCGTACAGCTCCGCCTGCCAGTCGTGGCTCTCGATCTGCGTGGTCAGCGGGTTCCAGGTCAGGCCGAGTCCCTCGACGAACGACTTGGACACCTGCTCCCAGTCGGCGCCGGGAACGGAGGCCACATGGGCGGCGTAGGTGCCGGTGGCGCCGTTGATCTTGCCCAGGTATTCGGTCTTGGCAATCCGGTCCAGCTGGCGGGTCAGGCGGTGCGCGATGACTGCCAGCTCCTTGCCCAAAGTGGTGGGTGTGGCGGGCTGGCCGTGGGTGCGGGACAGCATCGGGACGGCGCGGTTGTCCTCGGCCATCCTGCTGATCTGTGCCACCAGGGCGCGGGCCGCGGGCAGCCACACGTCCTCCACAGCACCCTTGACGCCGAGTGCGTAGGAGAGGTTGTTGATGTCCTCGGACGTGCAGCCGAAGTGGACCATGGCGGTCAGGTTTTCGATCCCGATCGCCGGAAGCCGGCGGCCGATGTAGTACTCCACGGCCTTCACATCGTGGACGGTGACGGCCTCGATCTCGCCCAGCTCCGCTACGGACGCGGCGTCGAACTCCGTGACGATGGCCCGGAGTTGGCTCTGCTGTTCCGCGCTCAGCCGGCCCGCGCCGGGCAGGACATTGTTGCTGGTCAGGTGGATCAGCCATTCCACTTCGACGGCCACGCGGTCTCGGTTCAGCGCAGCCTCGGACAGGTAGTCGACCAGGGGCGCGACGGCGGACTGGTAGCGGCCGTCCAGGGGGCCAAGCGCGATATTTTCCGATGACGCGGCGAGGGCCAGGCGTCCTGAGGGCGTGCGGGTGTCAGCTGTGGCGGCAGTTTCAGGCATGTGCTGATTCTTTCACGAAGTCCGGCGCCGCCTTAAGCGCGTCCCCCACGTTACTTGTCCACATAGCCGACGGCGGTGCTTACCCGGGCAGGGAAGCGTCCCTAGCGTTGGTGGCGGCAGGGTTGGGGCGGATCATCCGGCCGGGAAGACCGCGACGGTAAGCAGCATGGAGAACGAATCGATGGACGGGATACGGGGCAGCGGGCAGGACGTCAGCCTGGAAGTCCAGGAGGTGGGCAGGAAGGTGGCGCAGTGCTCGCACAGTGCCGAAGAAGTGCTTGCGGGATTCCATGAGATCCAGATGGAGGACTGGCAGTCGCCTGCGGGACAGGCCTACCGGGAATCTGTCGCCTTGCAGGCGGTGGCCGTACGGAGGGCCTTGGACCGGATCCTGGAAGCTTCTGCCGCCGTGGCAGCACATGCCCGCGCGGCATTGACCTCCGAATGTTCGCCTGACGGCCGGTGCTGATGGCTGACGCAACGCCCTCCGGATCGGGAGGACCCATCCAGGTTTTGCCACCACCTCCGGACGGCAACCTCACAGTCTCCGGCGGGGTGGGCGGCATTACCGTCCAGCTGGAGGAGCTGGAGGTGGGGGCCGGAAAGCTCGATCGGCTGGCCGAGCGGCTCGCAGCCATCGAGTCTGGGCTTTTCACTGCCTGGCAGGAGCTCGGTGCCCACCAGAACCGACCGCGCAGTACGGGAACCGCCGCCCTCATTGCCGTTTGGGAGGCTAAGGATGCCGTCCGGACAGTACGCCTGGAACTGCAGCGGATCAGCGGCCAGGTGCGCAGTTGCAGGCGCGAGTACGAGATTGCCGAATCCGCTGCCCACCTGAAGTGGCGGCTGGGTTTGTCGGATCCGGACGTGGAGCTCCAGAAGCACGTGGACTTCTGGCGGACGGGATTCCTTAACGGGGATGCCACTGAAATGCTGGTGGCAGATGCCGTCATCCTCCTTCCCGCGATCAAGCCAGCGGTTGAAGAGAACATCCCTTCCCTGCGCACGGGCCCCGTAACGGCCACGCAGGAAGAAACCATCTCCATCGATCTTGATGCGAGCCCCGCCGGGCTGCTTGAGCGGGTACGGATGATTGAGGCACGCGGCAGCGGCTACATCGAAGTCATTGAAGTGGATACCGGCGCCGGAAAAGCCTACGTCGTTGTTGTTCCCGGAACGCAGGTGAACGAATCCGATGGCGGGACCAATCCTTTTGATTTGGGCGGAATCGTAGACGGTATGGGTGCCCGCTCGGAACGGATCAATGAAGCTGTCATCCAGTCGCTCCGGCAGGCGGGTGCGGAACCCGGTGCGGAGGTGGTCGCTGTGGGGTACAGCCAAGGCGGTATCCACGCCATGAACCTGGCGGCTGACGAGGCCTTGGGGAAGGAGTACCGGCTCAAATACGTCCTGACCGCCGGGTCGCCCGTTTCGCGCATCATGCCTTCCCCCGATGTCAGCAGCCTTCACCTGGAGCACCGAACAGACTGGGTGCCCGGCAGCGATGGCTTGCCGAACCGCGACGCCAGGAACCAGGTCACCGTAACCATGAACAATGACCTTTACGTGCGCGGGGGAGAAGATGCCGGGTTGGGCCCCGGACACAGCCTCCCGGGCTATGAGGAGGCAGCCCGGCAGGTGGGCGCCAGCAAAGACCCCTCACTGGTCCAGTCCACGGCGGTGCTTGGGAGTGTCCTCGGAGCCGGGGGTGCTGCCACCGCCACCCGCTTTGCATTGTCCAAGACTCCGCCGCCCTCTGTTCCCAAGGATCCCAGGGACCCCTTTTCCGGGCGGCCGCAGCCGGGTGCCCGGTAGGGGCCGTGACTGTTCCCGGCGGGGGAGTCATGAAATCTGCGCGGCGTGCAGTTCAGCATAGGGATTTGAGCGTGGGTTTTCCGGTTTCGGGGCAGGTTCCGGAGCGGGCGGCGGGGCTGGCTGTGGAGCCGGGGCGGGGACAGCGGCGGGGCACCGGTAGTTGTAGTCGAGGTCGTTTTCCGTGAACTGCGTTGTGGTTACAGTTCCGCCTGGCGTCAAAGGTGAAGCCCCGCAATATTCCTCTGCCGACTCTGCGGAATAGGCGCCCGCCAGCCAGTTCTGAAGTTTGTCGAGGTTGCTGCCGGGCCTGACGTCACCCACAATCTCGCTGAATTGATACCCGGTTGAATAGATCCCTACTTCTGCTCCGGCGCCCTGCAGGTAGGCCGTCATGCCTTCCAGTTCTGCTGCATTCACCGCCTTGTCCCACAGCCAGCTGTTTCCGAATTCAACATCCAGCCACCACATCCGGTGGCCCACGGTGTGCCCGGCTTCCTGCAGGATGCCAGCCGCGTTGACGGCCATCCCGTAGCCGTGCACGTAAGCGCAGGCCGGGGAGGCAGTGCCATCGCATTGCCCGTAGGGGTTGCTGACAGCAGCGTTCCGATAGGTGTTCTCTGCAGGCCACCACAGTGTTTCAACAGGACCTGTTGCGGCCGTGTTCACATACACGGCCGCCGGCGTCCCTCCTGCCGAGAGCGCGCTTTTGTCGGCCCAGGCCAGCTGGTCCGACAAGCACGGGTTGGCTGTATCCGGCCGGCCGCCGTTCACGCCCACGATCGCGAAGGCAGGGGGTGCAGGAAGATCCGCGCCGCATTGGGGCCAGGAGATGTCGTTGCCCAAACCCCCGGCACTGGGCAACGGCCCTGTTTCGGTGTCCGCATGAGCAGGGCCGGCCTGCCAGGCGAAAAGCAGGCAGGCAGCGAGCAGGATTCTTATGGGCTTCATCTTTGGCCCCCGTGTTCCGGAACTGACAGCAACGGGCCTTTTTGCGGCCCGATTCGCAGCCTAAAAGGCGGGCACCATGGGGGTCATGGGTGGCCGGTACTGGACTTTTGGGAACCGGCACGGGGAAAGCACCTGTGAGGTACCTGCTTCCGCGGGCACTTCTACTTGGGTGGACGAATCCTGCCTGGTCGTCAGCCCCGGCAGGTGGCCCCGCGGGACGTCAGCGCCGGCCGCCGGGCAGCAGCCCTGCAACCATTGAAACCAGGGAAATGATGATCGCGGCCAGCACGGCAGTCCAGAAGAAGGAATCGAAGGTGAGGTGCACCGGGGTGTAGCTGCTGATCCAGGAGGTCAAGTACAACATCGCTGCATTGATCACTATCGCGAACAGGCCGAGCGTCAGGATGGTGATAGGAAGAGCGAGGAGACTTACCAGGGGCCGCACGAAGGCATTGACCACGCCGAAAATGAGGCCGATAAAGAGATAGGCCACCACAATCCCGATGGTCCCGGTGTCCTGCGAAATACCGGTCCTGGCCACGGCATCAGATGCCGCAGTGCTGGAAATTTCCATGCCGGGCAGGACCCAGCTGGCCACCCAAAGAGCAGCGGCATTGACGACGACCCGGAGGATGAAGGAACCCATGGCACCATGCTTCCATACCGTCCTTCCGGGCGGCTGGGACCGGCCTGAATTTCTGCCGTTCACTCCCCGGAACCCTTGAGGGCCTCGAAGTAGGCTAGAGGCCATGACTTCATCTGAAACCAGGGCTGGCGGAATCGCGCCGCGCCCGGTGCTGGACCGGCTGCCCCGCTACGCTGCAGGAAAGCCGCCGGCCGCGGTCAGCGGACTGGCCAGCTACAAGCTGTCCTCCAACGAAAACCCGCTGCCGCCGATTCCGGCGGTGCTGGACGCCATTGCCGGCCAGAAAGACTTCAACCGCTACCCGGATCCCCTGAGCAGCAAGCTCCGTGCCACGCTCGCAGAATTCCTTGACGTTCCTGCCGAGGACATCGTGACCGGAGCTGGAAGCCTGGGCGCGCTCAACCAGATCCTGGCGGCCTTTGCGGGCCAGAACGACGACGGCAAGGCGGACGAAGTCATCTACGCCTGGCGCTCCTTTGAGGCATACCCCATCAGCGTGGGCCTGGCGGGCGCCGAGAGCGTGCAGATCCCCGTGACCGGTGACGGGCGGCACGACCTCGCAGCCATGGCGGCAGCAGTGAGTGCCCGCACCAAGGTGATCCTGCTCTGCACGCCCAACAACCCCACCGGCCCGGCCCTCACGGCAGCTGAGACCGAGGCCTTCATCCGTTCCGTCCCAGCCGACGTCGTGGTGGTCATCGATGAGGCTTACCAGGAGTTTGTCCGGGCGGAGGACGCGGTGGACGGGATCGCGCTCTACCGCAAATACCCCAACGTTGTGGTGCTCCGGACGTTCTCCAAGGCACATGGCCTGGCCGGGCTTCGCGTCGGCTACAGCGTCTCCCATCCGGAATTAACCCAATACCTGCGGGTCGCCGCAACACCTTTCGCCGTGTCCCAAATTGCCGAAAAGGCGGCAATCGTTTCCCTCGAGAATTACCCCCAGGTTGTGGAAAGGGTACAAAAACTCGTGGACGAGCGAACGCGGGTCATGGCTGGCCTCCGGGAGCTGGGATGGGCGGTCCCCGATGCCCAGGGCAACTTCGTGTGGCTTGCCCTTGGCGCTGAAACCACGGCCTTTGCCGAGCTCGCGGGCACGCGGGCCCTCTCTGTGCGGGCCTTCGCCGGGGAAGGCGTAAGGGTCAGCATCGGGGAACCCGAGGCAAACTCACGGTTCCTCCAGTTGTGTGCCGACTATACAAAGGCGCCAGCAACTTCCTAGCGCTTAACAAGTAGCCCTCCGGCTACTTACCGCAGATAAAGTTAGGATCAGTAAGCCAATGTATATGCCGTAGAGGGAATGTATTCCTTGTAAGGCATATATCCTCACGACATCGCATTGCATCCGGATGCGGCAGGCAAGGAGACGGTATGGGCACTCATCTGCCTTCCACCGAGTTCGACGGAACAGCGGTAGACGACCAGCGGGAGGCCGATGCAGAGGCCGTTATGGGTGAGCCCCCTGCCCAGATGGTGCAGTTGCTGGGCCCTGACGGAAAACTGGGCGCCGACCCGGTCTTCAGTGAGTACGCGGACAAACTCACCCCGGAGGACCTCCGTGGCCTCTACGCCGACATGGCCGCCATCCGCAGGTTCGACGTCGAGGCCACCGCCCTCCAGCGTCAAGGGCAGCTGGCACTGTGGGTCCCGCTTACCGGCCAGGAGGCAGCGCAGATTGGCTCGGGCAGGGCCAGCCAGCCGCAGGACTACATCTTTCCCACCTACCGTGAACACGGCGTAGCGCTGACCCGCAACGTGGACCTGGCAGAACTCCTGCGCCAGTTCCGCGGGGTCTCCAACGGTGGCTGGAATCCAAAGGACACTAACTTCCACCTGTATACGCTGGTCCTGGCCGCG
>Ga0308165_1006507_pt1 | contig 10256 bp, 13 predicted proteins | sample PhyWR2_FD_201032 | JGI IMG/M metagenome (GOLD analysis project Ga0308165, IMG submission 201032) | Phyllosphere microbial communities from UC Gill Tract Community Farm, Albany, California, United States - DLSLW.R2 | ecosystem: Host-associated > Plants > Phyllosphere > Unclassified | place: USA... | reverse complement strand
GGTCCAGCAGCAGCTTGTTCACGTTGTGCCGCAGGCCGGCGTCCGGGTTCCAGGCGCCGTCGACGCGGATTCCGTAGCGGGTGCCCACCTCGACGCCGGCAACCACGGCGTGGAAGACGTGGCCGGTGCGTTCGGCGAGCGCGGTCCGGGACTCGTTGCCGTCCCCGTCGAAGACGCAGAAGTCGACGGCGTCGGCCGTCTGTGAGTAGATCGCCACGTTGGCGCCGCCCTCACGCAGCGTGACGCCCAGCGGATAGGGGAGGGAACGCGTGGCGGATGCCGATGTCATGCGATGCTCGTTTCTCTACGAAAGTGTTAGCCCTCAGTATAGTAAGCATGCTGACGAAAGCTTGAACCGCGACGCGGGATGTCACGGGGTAGTGGGGGATCGCTCAGGTCTCCGCCGGGGCGGGTCCATGCCGGACGGTCATGCCTACGCTGGTCAGTGCGTGGGCTGCTGGAGATAGAGCGGGTGCAGTTCCTGCCAGAGCCGCCGGGCGTCGCACCGGCCTTTACCCGCGAGGTGGGCCCTCAGGTCCTCAACGTGGATTTGGTCCCCGGCGGCGTAGGCGGCCAGGTTCGCCGGTGGCAGGCCGTGGTCTTCGAACACCAGCAGGGTCCCGGTGCCGTGAGGTGCCAGCGTGATCTTCATCAGCCCCTCGGGTTCATCCTCGGACGAGGTGGCGATCCGGACGCTCCTGCCCTGGTCGCAGGCCACGATGCGGCAGGTGCCCTCCCAGCCGCTGGCACAGTAGCGGGCACGGTATCCGCTCCCTACACTGGGGGCTGCCGTCAGCGGCTCTCCCGACATCTCTGCCAGCTCGCCGAGCCACGCGCCCAGTTCCCGAAGTCCGGTCAGCGCCTTCCATACGGTACCGACGGGCGCATCCAGGTGTTCCTCGAGGCGCACGAACCCCGACGTGCCGGCGGAGTGCAGGGTCCCCAGTAGTCGCGGTGTGTCAGTGTCGGCGTCGGTCATGGGCCGAGCCTAGCCCGCGTCCGGCCTACAGTCGACGAACCAGGCGAAACCGTTCGAGGAACAGCAGGGTGTCGTCGCGGACCGTGAAGCCCGGGTCACCCAGTGCCGCACGCATCTGGTCGCTGTGCCAGAAGCTCTCATGCCCGGCGCGCCACTCGGCCACCGTCTCGAAGCCTTCGCCCTCATCCCGTGCGTGGTCAAGATCCACGTCGGCCAGCGGCACCCGGCGCACACCCGTGGTCTCGATGACCGCAGCGGCACGGCCTTCCGAATCCAGGACCTGCTGCCGCGCCCCGACCATTGGTAATGGCTCGTCGGCGAGCGCGTACTCCACGGCGAGCGACGTCGTCGATGTCTTCCGGCCATCCAGGATGGCACCCACGAGTGCGTCCCTCAACGGTCCGGGAAAGGCGAACTCGGCGTGCGGCAGGTCCTCATCGGTACTCATAGCTCCCCATCCTCCATGGGTGGACGCTTCAGGCGAAACGGCGAAGATGCTTGCCTGCGGGCGCTTCCCCCGACGCGCAGGATCGGGCTGACTGACAGTAGGATCCGTCCGTGGACCTCTAAGGGGGAGACTGTGAAATCAAAAGGAACGTTGTTCATCGTATGCGGAGTGGCCCTCCTGGCCGCGGCGCTCATCATGATGCGGTTGCCCCTGTTCGACGCGCTCTCGGGCCGGGGCGCGCCTGGGGTGGCCCTCATCGTAGGTATCGCGTTCCTGCTCGCATGGCTGGGCCTCCTGGTGACGGGACTTCGACGCCGGTCCCGCAACCTGCGTACGCCGCGTACGTACGCGACGCAGGAGCCGACGTCGCTCGACGAGGATCGGCCGGCCAACCCCTACGCACTGCCGAAGTCTTACGGAGCCATCCCGCCTCTTCACTGACGCGGCCGGGCGCGGGTGTGGGATGCCCTTCCGCGCGCATCCCACACCCAGGGCTCACCGAACGGTGACGCTGACCAGCAAGTCCTTGAGGCGGTCATAGTCCTTGGTCTTCATCCATGCCTTGGCAGCCCCCTGGCTGGGAAACGCCGGGTCGGCGAAGATCACCCGCGTGAAAAGCCCGTCCGGGCCGGAGCCAACCAGGCCGCACCAGGAGGAGACGCCGTCGCCCTCCTGCAAGGAGCGGGGATCCGTGAGGCCCATGGAGTAGGTCTCGCCGACGGGGGAGACTTCGCTGACGAAGCCGAACGCGGCCTGTCCGCCGTCGGCCGTGGGGAGGCCGGGGGCGGCGGCGCGGTCAAGGACCGTACGGAGGACGGGGCCGCCAGCGCATCCGGCCGTAACACCCTGTGCCAGCAGCAGCCGGTCCTTGCCGTTCTGGTCCGTGACCAGGGCCTCCACACCGGGCAGCCCTGCCGGAGGCGTCGAGGTTTGCACGGTCCAGTCGGCAGGGTAGGTGAAGCTCAGGCCGCCGTCCGGAAAGGTGTAGACCTTCGTGTCGCCGGCCTCGTGGCCCTTTGCAGTGCGCGGAAGAGTCGGGCGGGCAGGCGAGTCGGACGTTCCCTGAACGGACGACGCCGACGCCAACTCAGCGATGTCCCTCATCACCGGAGACCCGGCCGAGCCAGTGCCGGCGTTACCCGGGTAGGGCCCGCAGGCCGTGAGCGCGAAACCGAGGCCCAGTCCGGCGGCCATAACAACGGGCAGCAGCCCTTTTCGTAGATTCAACATCTTCGATCCCCATTTCAGTTGCGGCGGACATTTGTCCGTGTGAAATGAAGGTTTCCGACCGACGCCGGATCTTTACGGCGGCGGAACATCCGGCTTCGCGGGGTTACCAGCCGCCGGTGCCGGGGGAGCCCTTGAACGGGCCCACGATGTTGGCGGTGATCCAGCCGCCGTAGAAGCCGCCCTCCTGCGGGGTGACCCGTTCTCCGTCGATTTCGCAGGCGTCCATCAGGCCGGGATAGAGGGCCACCCTGCCGCGCAGGGATTCGAAGCCCTTGGCCGGCTCCGGGTACGTCCATCCGGCCCGTGGGGCCGTCGATGACCCGGAGACGACGTCGAAGTACCGGGCCTCGCCCTTGAATTCGCAGAAGCTGGATCCCTGTGCCGGCCGCAGCACGCCGGTCGGGAAAGCTTCGATGGGCAGGTAGTACACCGGGGGATGGCTGGTCTCCAGGACGCGGACCGAATCGGTGGTGTCGGCGATGACCTCGCCACCGAAGCGCACCACCACGCGTTCGCTGCGGTGCTCAACGCGAGGGGGCCGGGGGTAGTCCCAGACGGATTCCTGACCGGCGGCCGGGGGGATGGGGCGGGGATGTCGGGAAAAGAGGTTCATTGGATCGATCCCTGGGCCGGGTCAGGCGCCGGCCGCGTCGAGGCCGTGACCCGTGCGGGCCTGCATTGCGTGCCCATAGGCGAGGGAGAGGGCCCAGGCGAGCGGTGTCCCGTCGGTTGGCTTGTACGTTTGTGCACGTTTCCACACGGAGGAGTACACAGCCTCCAGGACTGTCTGTGCGGCGCGGGCCTCGGGGACGATCTGCCGGATAAGGCCGTAGCACCGGGCCGAGGTGAGGGCGTAAAACCCCTCCAGCGACGGCTTGTCGGCGGCAGCCACTCCGGCGATAAGGCGGACAAGGTCGGCATTGCGAACATCGACCTCGGGCGCCCCAAGCCCGGCAGAGATGATAGCCGTCACGGTCACTCCAGACTCTCAAACGTCTTTACTAGTTTGTCTAGTATTACGCCTACTTAGCATCTTGTCCACATCGATACCGCGCGAGTGGCGGGGGGATGATAGGAATGCGGGCTAACGTGGGGGACCGGCGTCGACGTCGGCGCAGACAGGGGAGGAGCGCAGGTGTCCGGAGCATCCAGTGAGAATGGGCCCTTCTTCCACGGTACGGTCGCGGATCTGCGGGTGGGGGATCGGCTGACGGCGGGCCGACGGTCGAATTACCGCCCCGAGGTCGTGATGAACCACATTTACTTCACGGCCCTCGTCGATGGCGCCGGGTTGGCGGCGGAAATCGCTGCAGAGTTGTCCGAGGGCGCGTTGCGCCCCCGTGTGTACGTCGTCGAACCCATCGGGGTGTTCGAGGACGACCCGAACGTGACGGACAAGAAGTTTCCGGGCAACCCCACCCGGTCGTATCGGAGCGCTGAGCCGCTGCTGATTACGGGGGAGATCTTTGAGTGGACCCGACTCACGCCCGAGCAACTGCAGATGTGGCGCGAACGGCTTTCGGTTCTGTTGTCCGACGGGCACGGCGAGATCATCAACTAGCAGCTCTTTCTTGAGGCACCTGTCCCACGCCGAGGAGTGCAACCGCCGGCAGCACGACCTTTCCGTTCGTGGTGATGGGGGAGACCAGCCGCATGTACTCCCGGTGCATGGCGGCCTGAACCGATGGCGCCTGGCTGCGAACGATCTTGCCGATTCCCCCGACGCCGCCGGCCGGACCGGCCCACAGGTCTTCCGCATCGATGATGAAGTCCCATGAGAGAGTTCTCGTCTGCACGGCTTCCAGGGCCGCCCGTTGGAGCAGCTCCCGCAGGCCCGGCTCGGTCCGATCAAAATCCTTGTCCGCCGGAAGTCTGTCCTGGCCTGCGGCCGTTACCCCGCTGGCATTCAACACGTCCGCCCACAGGGTGTTGATGGCCGAAAGCTCGGAGGGCTAGATGGTGACGCCGACCGCGCCCTGCGGCCGGCATACCCGGATGAGTTCGACGACGGCGGCGCGGGGGTCCCCGACATGGTTGACGACGAAATTGGCGAGGAAGGCGTCGACATCGGACGAGGGGAGGGGCAGGTCGGGCGGTCCGCCCAGAAGCAGGTCGGCCTGAGGTGCGGCGGCGCGGGCCATGGAGAGCATCCCGGCATCCGGGTCTACGCCGGTGACGTCGGCGGCCAGTTCGATCGCCGCGGCGCTGAGGTTTCCGTTTCCGCACCCGACGCCGGCCACCCTGCGACCGGACAACGGGCCAAGGATCCCGGCTGTTGCCTCAAGCAACGGAGCGATCGCACCCGCGCACAGGTGGGCGAAACTTTGCGCGTACGACGGCCCGACGCCGGACCAGGCGTCGGCGCCTTTCTGATCGGTTCCTGCTGTTGCCACGAATTACCCCGCCTCGATGATTTCTTCCCGGCATCCAGTGTGGTCTAAGTTCAGGAAGAAGGCCGTCACGACGCGGTACGCGGAGCCTGGGAAGGCACGCGGGTGGAGAGGGGTAATTCAGCTTTACTTTACATAATGTTGATTATCGGCGTTATGTGAGGAGCCCGGGAGGGGCTTAGCGCAGCGCCGCCGTCAGCTCGATTTCCACGCGCGCGTTGAGCGGAAGTTCAGCGACGGCCACCGTGGTGCGCGCCGGGAACGGCTCGTTGAAGATGTCACGGTACACCGAGTTCATCGCCTCAAAGTCCGCCATCGATGTCAGGTACACGTTCACCTTGAGGACGTCGTCCCAGCCCAGGTCGGCTTCGGCCAGAACCTGCTCCAGATTGTGAAAGACCCGCCGGGTCTGTTCCCCGGCGTCGCCGTCCACCAGTTCGCCGGTGGCCGCATCGATGGGCGTCTGACCGGACAGGAATAGCACACCTAGCCCGGGCGCCGTGGCGGCCTGTGAATACGGTCCAATGGGCTTCGGTGCCGTCGAGGCGAAAACGCTCTGGCGGGCCATGGACATCATCTCCTATCCTGCGGTTGAACTTTCAAGGGTTCCGTTGACTGCGGTCTAGTTGCCCACATACGTGGCCAGATGCCTGCCCGTCAGCGTGGACTGCGCCGTCACGAGATCAGCCGGCGTGCCCTCGAAAACGATCCTGCCGCCGTCGTGCCCGGCACCCGGACCCAGGTCGACGACCCAGTCCGCGTGCGCCATGACCGCTTGGTGGTGTTCGATGACGATGACGGACTTTCCCGAGTCCACCAGCCGGTCCAGCAGCGCCAAAAGGTTCGCGACGTCGGCCAGGTGCAGTCCGGTGGTTGGCTCGTCGAGGATGTAGATGTCGCCCTTCTCGGCCATCTGCGCCGCCAGTTTGAGCCGCTGACGCTCGCCGCCGGACAGGGTCGTCAGCGGCTGACCCAGGCTCAAATAACCCAGGCCCACGTCGGCGAGCCGGTCCAGGACCTTGTGGGCGGCGGGGGTGGCTGCCTCTCCCCCGCCGAAAAAGTCCTTCGCCTCGGCCACCGACATCGCCAGCACCTCGGCGATGTTCCGCCCGCCCAGGGCGTACTCCAGGACGGCCGCCTGGAAGCGTTTGCCCTCGCATTCCTCGCACGTTGATTCCACGGTGGCCATGACGCCCAGATCCGTGTAGATGACGCCCGCGCCGTTGCAGGCCGGGCAGGCACCCTCCGAATTGGAGCTGAACAGCGCCGGCTTGACGCCATTGGCCTTGGCGAACGCCTTCCGGATCGGCTCCAGCAACCCGCTGTACGTCGCCGGGTTGCTGCGCCGCGAGCCCTTGATGGCGCCCTGGTCGATCACCACCACGCCCTCGCGCCCGGCCACCGAGCCGTTGATCAGGGAACTCTTTCCGGAGCCGGCGACGCCGGTCAGGACGCAGAGCACGCCCAGCGGGAGGTCGACGTCGACGTCCTTGAGGTTGTGCGTTGAAGCGCCGCGGACCTCCAATACCCCCACGGGTGTCCGCACCGGGTCCTTGACCGCGGCCCGGTCATCCAGGTGCCGGCCGGTCACGGTGTCGCTCCCCCGCAGCCCCGCCACGGTGCCCTGGTAGACCACCTCACCGCCGCCCGTTCCGGCGCCGGGCCCCAGGTCGATGACGTGGTCCGCGATGCCGATGGTCTCGGGTTTATGCTCAACCACCAGCACCGTGTTGCCCTTGTCCCGCAGCTGCAGCAGAAGCCCGTTCATTCGTTCGATGTCGTGCGGATGCAGGCCGATCGAGGGCTCATCGAAGACGTAGGTGATGTCCGTCAGCGAGGAGCCCAGATGGCGGATCATCTTGGTCCGCTGTGCCTCTCCCCCGGACAGCGTCCCGGCCGGCCGGTCCAGGGACAGGTACCCCAGGCCGATCTCCGCGAAGGAATCCAGCAGATGCTGCAAGCCGCCCAGCAGCGGCGCCACGGACGGTTCCCGGAGCTCCCGGATCCAGCCGGCCAGGTCGGTGATCTGCATCGCGCAGAGTTCGGCGATGTTCTTGCCGTTGATCCGCGCGGACCGGGCCTCTGGGCTGAGCCGGGTCCCCTCGCACTCCGGGCAGGACTGGAACGTCACCGCCCGCTCCACGAAGGCACGGATGTGGGGCTGCATCGCCTCCGGATCCTTGGACAGCATGGACTTCTGCATCCTGGGGATCAGACCCTCGTAAGTGAGGTTGATGCCCTCGACCTTGATCTTGGTCGGTTCCCGGTAAAGCAGGTCATCCAGCTGCTTCTTGGTGAACCTGCTGATCGGCTTGTCCATGTCGAAGAACCCGGAGCCGCTGAAAATCCGCCCGTACCAGCCGTCCATGCTGTAGCCGGGAATGGTCAGCGCTCCGCCGGCCAGCGACTTGGTCTCGTCGTACAGGGCGGTCAGGTCGATGTCGGAGACGGACCCCATGCCCTCGCACCGCGGGCACATGCCGCCCAGGTAAACCACGTTCTGCACCACGCTCTTCTCCACCCGGCCGGACTTCTCGGTGCTCATGACACCGCTGGCCTTGCGGGTGGGGACGTTGAAAGAGAACGCCGTGGGCGGACCGACGTGCGGGGTGCCGATCCGGCTGAACAGAATCCGGAGCATCGCGTTCGCGTCCGTGGCGGTGCCCACCGTGGACCGGGGGTTGGCACCCATCCGCTCCTGGTCCACGATGATCGCCGTCGTCAGTCCCTCGAGGAGGTCGACGTCGGGGCGCGCCAGGGTGGGCATGAACCCCTGCACGAAGGCGCTGTAGGTCTCGTTGATCATCCGCTGGGACTCGGCCGCGATGGTGGCGAACACGAGCGAGCTCTTGCCGGAGCCGGAGACGCCGGTGAACGCGGTCAGGCGGCGTTTGGGGATCTCGACGCTGACGTCCTTGAGGTTGTTTTCCCGGGCCCCCTGCACCCGGATCAGGTCATGGGTGTCGGCGACGTGGACCGCCGCCAGGGCCTGCTCCCCTGCTGGTGTCATGCGACCGCGTCTCCTTCCATTGGGCGTGCAGGGCCAGCTTAGAACAGTCGGTGGCGTTATAGGGCGGGAACGACGACGACGGGCACCGGCCGCGACCCGGACGCCATTGTCTAATCCGCCGGGCTCCCACAGAATGAACCATGACGGTCTACCTGAGGTCCCTGGAAACTGCTGTCCCACCCACTCTCCTTATCCAGTCTGAAGCCCGCGACGTTTTCGCCGCCCAGCCGGGCCTCAGCAGGCTCGGCTCCCGCCTGGTGGCCACGTGCTTCGACGGCGCCGCGATCGACACGCGCTACACCGCCGTCGACGAACTGACCACGCGCAGCACAGCCCCCGACCCGCAGTTCTTCGACGCCGCGACCGGGCTGCTGCTGAGCCCGGGCACCAAGGCCCGCAACGACATCTTCGCCGTCGAGGCCAGCAAACTCTTCATCGAGGCCGCCGAGAAGGCCGTCGACGCCTGCCCCGGCATCGCCCGGGAGGGCATCACCCACTTGGTCACCGTCTCCTGCACCGGATTCTTCAACCCCGGACCCGACTACAAGATCGTCCGTGGCCTGGGCCTCAACCCCTCCGTCCAGCGGTACCACCTCGGGTTCATGGGCTGCTACGCCGCTTTCCCGGCGCTCCGGGCCGCCGCGTCCTTCTGCGAGGCGGACCCGGACGCCGTGGTGCTGGTGGTCTGCGCCGAGCTTTGTTCGCTGCACGTGCGCACGTCGAACGACCCGGACACCATCATGGGCTCGGCCCTCTTCGCCGACGGGGCGGCCGCCGCCGTCATTACGGCCCGGGATGTCCCGGACGGGCCGGCACTGATGACCCTGGACAACTTCGAAACCGTGCTCACCCCCGTGGGTGAAGAAGCCATGGCCTGGAACATCGGCGACGCCGGCTTCGAGATGGTGCTGGGCACCTACGTCCCGCACATCATCGACGAACACATCGTCGGCGCCCTGGAACCCCTCCTGGCCCGCGACCCCACCCTGGCCGGTGCCACGTACGGTGACATCCGGCACTGGGCCATCCACCCGGGCGGCCGCAGCATCCTGGACAAGGTCGAGGCCCGGCTGGGCCTCAGCGAGGAGCAGCTGCGGCCGGCCCGGGAAACGCTGCGCAACTACGGGAACATGAGCAGCGCCACGGTGCTCTTCGTCCTCAGGCACATCCTGGATCTTCCCGCGGATCCGGGAGCGGACGACGGCGACGGGCGCGGCGAGCGGATCTGCTCCATGGCGTTCGGCCCCGGACTGACCGTGGAGACCGCACTGTTCACCAAGGTCATCGGGGCGAGAGAGGATTCGCCACGCGGATCGGAGCCGGCCGCCGCGGCAGCCCCAGCCTCCGCCCTGGCCTGAGAGCTTCCGTGCTGCTGAGTGACCGGGCGGCCGATGCCGTCGAAGAAATGGACCGGGACGACTGCGACCCCGGTCGGCTCGAGCGCACCTACGCGCAGTTTGACCTGGTAAACCGCGCCGTCTCGGGCTGGCAGGGGATCTACCGGCAACACATCAAGCCGCTGCTGACGGCAGGAACCCCGGTGTCCCTGTTGGACGTCGGCTGCGGGGGCGGCGACGTCGCCGTCCGACTGGCCCGCTGGGCCGCCCGTGACCGGCTTCCGCTGCGGGTCACGGCCGTGGACCCGGACCCGCGGGCCGCCGCCTTCGCCGAAGCCCGGGCCGCCGCCTTCGCCGAAGCCCGGGCCGCCGCCTTCGCCGAAGCCCGGGCTGCCGCCGGGAAGGCACCCGGGGTCAGCTTCCGCCGGCAGGACACCACCGGGCTGCTGGCCGCCGGGGAGCGGTTCGACGTCGTAATCTCCAACCACGTCCTGCACCACCTCCCGGACGACCATCTACCCGCGTTCCTGTCCGAATCGGCGGCGCTGGCCGGCCGGCTGGTCCTGCACAACGACCTGCGGCGAAGTGCACTGGCCTACGGGCTGTTCTCCGGCGCCGCCCTGCCGTTCCGGGGATCGTTCATCCGGGCCGACGGGCTGACGTCCATCCGCCGCAGCTACACGGCCGCCGAACTGCGTGCCGCCGCTCCCCCGGGCTGGACAGTGCGTCCCGGGTTCCCGTTCCGCAACCTCCTGCTGCTGGAGCGCCCCGCCGGCGGCGTACCTCCCGGCACCGGTCAGGGCGCGGCCGACGAATCCGCGACGCCGGGTCGTCGCCCGTGATCGACGTCGCGATCGTCGGT
>Ga0308165_1006505_pt1 | contig 10259 bp, 9 predicted proteins | sample PhyWR2_FD_201032 | JGI IMG/M metagenome (GOLD analysis project Ga0308165, IMG submission 201032) | Phyllosphere microbial communities from UC Gill Tract Community Farm, Albany, California, United States - DLSLW.R2 | ecosystem: Host-associated > Plants > Phyllosphere > Unclassified | place: USA... | reverse complement strand
TCGTCTCTTTATGGACATCGAGACCGACAAACTTGCTGATCGACATTGTCCTTCTCCTTCCTGACAAGCTGAGCTTACGCCCCACCTGCCTCGAAGCGCGAGGCGAATGACGGTCATTGGGTCTAAGCCCCTGACCGGCTGTTTTGCGTGCGCAGTGGGCGATATCCATCCTCGGGCAACTCCATGTCGCTCCAGAGATAATCGCCGGTAAGACTGATGTGCTCCCAGCCCAGCGGCGCCGCATGGCTCAAAAGCTCATTCTCGATGACACGGCCTTGCTGGCGCAGATAATCGGCCGCCCGTCCGAGATAGACGGTATTCCAAAGGATTATCGCGGCCGACACGAGGTTGAGCCCCGAGGCCCGGTGCCGCTGGTTTTCGAATGTCCGATCCCGCAGCTCGCCAAGGCGGTTGAAAAATACGGCGCGGGCCAAGGCGTTGCGCGCCTCACCCTTGTTGAGATTGGCGTTGGTGCGGCGACGCAGGTCAATGTCGTCGAGCCAATCCACCATGAACAACGATCGTTCAAGCCGACCGATCTCACGCAGCGCCCGCGACAGCGAGTTCTGACGCGAATACCCCGCCAGCTTCTTGAGCATGACGGAGGCGCTGACTGTGCCGGTGCGGATCGACGCAGCCAAGTGCAGCACCTCTGCCCAGTCATCCTCAATGGCTTTTACATTGACGGCACCGCCGATCAATTGATCGAGGGCGGCAAATTCGGCGCCTTGGGCAAGGGTGTAGAGCCGCCTCTCGCTGAGATCGCGAATGCGCGGAGCAAACCGGAAACCAAGCAAATGGCACAGGGCGAACACATGATCGACCGCGCCGGCAGTGTCGGTGGCATGCTCCTGGATATCCAGTTGGCTCTCATGATTGAGCAGCCCGTCGATCACGTGGGCGGCCTCGCTGGCGTTGGCGGCGATGACTTTGTTGTAGAACGGGGCATAGCGATCCGACACGTGCGTGTAGAAAAGCACGCCGGACGCCGATCCGTATTTGGCGTTATAGTCCGCGCGGCCCTCACCTTTGGCGCCCGCTCTATAGAACTGCCCATCGGACGATGAGCCCGTTCCCGGCCCCCAAATTGCCGAATGGGGTAACGCGTGATGATGATCGACGATGGCTGCCAGGGCTGCGGAATAGGTCTCGTCGCGGATGTGCCATTGTGCGGTCCATATCAGGCGTGCGTGGGTCAGCCCTTGCGAGCTTTCCGCCATGCGGCCGAGGCCCAGATTGGTGGCATCGGCTAAAATGGCGGCCATCAGCGCTTGCCCATCGTGGGACGGCGTCCCGCTTCGTACGTGCGTGAAACAATCGGCAAAACCTGTCCATACCCCCACTTCGGCCAGCAAATGGGTGATGCGTATGCGGGGAAGCAGGCCGTATAGCTGTGCCTTGAGGTTCTCGGCCTCATCAGGGACCGCGTTGCGGAGCGGAGAAATCTTGAGACCGCCGTCGTCGAGGATCACATCAGGCAATTCGCCCTTCAGTGCCTTTGAGTTGACCTCGGCCATCCGCGCAGCGAGCCTCTCGCGCCGATCGTCGAGCCAGGCAGGAAACGAGGTGTCTACGGCGACTGGAACTCTTTGCTCGAGCAGCATGGTTTCGAAAGTGGGTTTGGGCAGCAGATAGTCGGCCAGAGTTCGATAGGGCCTGCTGCCTTCAACCCAGATCGCGCCCGACGCCAGTCGTTCTCGCAAATGGACAACGACCGCGATCTCGTATGCACGGCGATCCACCTTCCCGTCCTGGAGGACAAGCTTTCGCCAGCGCACTCGCAGAAAACCAAGCGGCACCAAGGGCGGGAGAGTGCGCCGGTTTGATCGATACAATTCGATCAGGATCGCCACCGCTGCCAGGACGGGATCGCTCGACTTTGCCGCCTGGAACGTGAATGCCTCCAGAAACCTCGGTGCAAACCTGCGTACCATGGGATACCGTTCCAGCACATCCGCCAGTCCGTGCTCGCTCCCGCGGGTAAGAAGCTCGGTTTCCTCAACGCTTCGTTCGATATTCGGCCAGCCAATTTCCCGCTCGATCGCGTCCCTGGGATCCTCCTGCTTCCAGCGCCCTTCGATCAGCAGCCGCCCGAGCGCCGCGTAGATTTTGCCGATTTCCTTCAGGCGACCCGCTTCTTCGACCAGTCGTTCAGAACGGGACCGTTCCGCGCGGCGGAATAGCGATCCAACCATCTTTTCCATCATGAACACGGCAGCATCGGTCAACGTCACTTCCATTTCGATGACGAACGCGCAGAGCGTGGCAGTACGTCGTACCTCGTCCAGCCTCGAGAGGTGCTGCGCGCTCATGATCGCCGCCTCGCGAGACATGACGGCGTAGCGATTGGCGTGAATGGTGCGCGCGCGGGCCGGGTCGATGGCAAACCCGCGCACGACGCTCAGTCTTTCGATTACAGCTGCGAGATTGCTGGCGCTGGGTGCTTCTGGATATTCACGCAGCCATGCCAGTGTGGTCCGACCCTTGGCAGGGTCTGTTGCCAGCAGTCGTACCAGATTGTGGCTTTGTTCGGCGGACAGCTCGCTGACGATTCCGGCATACGCAGATTTTCGCGCACGGGCGCGGGCAACCAATGCGATACGTTCGAACGTGTCACTGGCGGGCAAAGTGACATTGTTGTCCCGAAGGGCCTGGACCATCGCCGCGACAATTGGCCCACCCCGATCGGTTGAAGTCGCCACTTCAACTGCGATGTCGAAAAGAGCACGCCGATCCGCAATCATGAAAGGGCGCATGCCCAGCCAGGCTTCGGCTTGGGCTCGGTGTTCCCGCAGCGTCGGCAGCCGATCGGCGTAAAGCGCAAAATCGCTGACGGCGCATGCAAGCTGTTCGGCGAGCAGCACCAACATCGGCATCGCCGGAATTTCATCGGCACGCAGGGGGCGGCCTGGCGCGCGCAGGTAGCAAAGCTGGACGGCGAAGCCGATCCGGTTGGCAGGGCGACGTCTGCGGAAGATTTCCGCAAGTTCGTTGCTGCCGAGCGTGTAGAGCCGCTCGACGATGTCGGGTTCAGTCGGCGGATCGAACAGGGCGTCTCGCTGACCGGGGGTGAGGATCGTTTTGCCCGCCATATGCGCTTCCCGATTTTGAGGTGTCACTTATCCATATTGAGCACCCTTTATCGATCATAGACAGGATGACGGATTATGTGACATCTTCAGCTATGGCAGCGGTGTAGATATCAGCGCTGATTGGCACGGTTCTGTCAGCGATAGATGTCACCCCGCCGGCAGAGCGGCCTTCTCAAAAGGATCCAATTTGGGGAATGGTTGAGTGGCAGCAAATTCGATCAGGCTGAACGCCTATGGCCGTCCAAGCCGCCCTCTCTCCATCAGCTATGGTCAGCGATACCGTTGTTCGCCGATGGTAGGTACCGTCACCCCGCAAGGTGATGGCGCCCGTACTACCGTCGCTGTCAGGCGACGCCGTATCGCGGTGCCGGCTTGGCATTGCGGAACTTTGGCGCAAGGTCACGGCGCTCCTGCTCCCATCGCGCCCAGGCCCCATCGTCATGAAGCCCTGGGATCGTCACAAGCTCGCCCTGGTCTAGCCCCGCCAGTGCCGCGTCAACCAGATCGTCGGCCCGCATCGTGATCTCGGCGGTCTTCTGGGGGGCGTAGCCGGCGACATCCCAGAAGTCGGTCGCAGTGGCACCAGGCAGGACGGTCTGGACGCGAACGCCTTTGTCGGCGAGATCCTTCTGCAACGAGTGGCCGAAGCTCAGCACATAGGATTTCGACGCGCTATAGAAGCCGTTTAGCGCCTCCACCGCGATGCCGACGACCGACGAGATGTTGACGATCGTGCCCGCGCCTCGCGCAACGAACGCGGGGACCACGGCATAGGTCAGCCGCGTCAGCGCGGTAACGTTGAGGTCGATCATCGCGGTCATGACATCGACATCCGCCTGAAGGATCGACTGGACCGAGCCGACACCGGCATTGTTGATCAACATCATGATGGTCTCGTCGCGGCGGAGCACCGCTTCGACCTTCGCCATGCCAGCCCGGTCGGTAAGGTCGGCGACCAGAGTTGTCACGGAGCGCCCGGTCTCGGCGCGAAGGCGATCGGCGAGCGTGTCCAACCGCCCGGCGCTGCGTGCGACGAGGATCAGGTCGAAGCCGCGTTTGGCAAGTCGATCGGCGTAAATCGCGCCGATGCCGGCGGACGCGCCGGTAATGACGGCGGTGCCGTTGGAGGGTGCTGTGTTCATGGGATGCTCCGTTCCAGTCAGCCCGGGATCGAGCCTGTAAAGCGGGAATAGGCTTGGCGTGGCAAGTCGCAAATGTCATATACACGGCAATTCAGGACATAGGTTGACTGCCATGCGTGATATCGCCTTCGTGGTGTACCCCGGCTACTCGCTCATGGCGCTGGCGATCGTCGCCAGTTTCGAGGTGGCCAATGCGATGGAGGGCGGCCCTTTCTACGATCTGCATTTCCTGTCGGAGAAGGGGGGCGCTGTTTCGACCTCAGCCGGAATGCGGCTCGACACCGAGGTCCTGACTGACAAGCCATTCGACACGTTGGTGATCGGCGGAGCGACCGAGCCGTTGCCGTCGACGCCAGGACTGATCGCCTTCCTGCGCGAGGCACCCAAACGCCATCGCCGCGTCGCCGCGGTCTGCACTGGCGCCTTTGTCCTTGCCGAAGCGGGGCTACTCGACGGGCGTCGCGCCACTACCCACTGGATGCACGCGCGCGACCTTCAGACGGCTCATCCCGCCATGCGGATGGAAGCGGATCGTATTTTCATCAACGACGGCCCGATCTGGACGTCGGCGGGTATGACGGCCGGTATCGACCTCGGCCTTGCGCTGATCGAGGCGGACCTCGGTGCTGACGCTGCGAAGGCGGTTGCGCGCAAGCTTGTCGTCTATCATCGTCGTGCCGGCGGACAGTCGCAATTTTCCGCACTGCTCGAACTCGCGCCCAAGTCCGATCGGATTCAGGCCGCGCTCACCTACGCGCGCGACAATCTACATAAGCCGCTGACCGTGCCGATGCTGGCGGATGCCGCGCATCTAAGCCCACGCCAGTTCAGCCGCGCATTTCAGAGCGAGACAGGCCAGTCACCTGCCAAAGCGGTCGAGAACCTCCGGGTCGAAGCCGCCCGCGCGCTAATGGAACAGAGCCGCCATTCCATCGACGAGGTTGCGCGCCAGACCGGGTTCAGTGATCGCGATCACATGCGCCGCGCCTTTCTACGCGCGTTCGGCCAGCCGCCCCAAGTGCTGCGCCGCCATGCCCGCCTAGCCACAGGTGATGGCGGGGAGATGCCAGGCACGGCACACTGATCGTTCCGCCGTATTCCTGATTAGGATCGAATATCGGGAAGACAAACCCTGGTACGGCTAGGGCAGAGAGCCCCGGATGATCTCTACGAACGTGGCAACGGCATCCGCTTCGGCAAGCTGGCCACGTACGATCGCAGCCGACAGTCCCTCTCCCGCGCCGACCAGACCGATGCACAACCGGGTGGTAGCGTCTTTGGACAATTCGCTGAACGGTCGTAGCACCGACACGAACATCGCGACCGACTGGTCGAGAAGTTCGTCATATACTTTCGCCTTTTCCTTGCTTCCAGCGAGTGCCGCACCGACGATGTAAAACTCCCCAGCTAGATCGGCGGCACAGCGTATGTAGGCATCGGCGAGACACGCGACCGTCTCGTCGAGGTCCTTGCGGGTAGCGGCCATCGCCTGACGAAACGTCTCTATCCGCTCGCTATCGATCCACCGATAGAGGTCGATCAGAAGGCCGGATCGCGAGCCGAAATGGTCGTACACCACCGGCTTCGACACACCTGCACAGGTCGCAAGATGCCCAAGCGTCAGGCAGTCGGCGCCTTGTGTGCGGATCACTTCCAGCGCCACGGCAAGCAACTGACGATGACGCTCGGCCTTGGAAAGTCTGCGGCCTTGCTGCGGAGAAGCCACACCTAAAACTGACGCCATGAGAAACCCACTTGCCAAACCTACTAAAGGTAGCTTAATGCTGCCTACGATTAGTAGCTTATCGGTTTCTTCAGGAGTGCGTCAATGTCCTTCTTACCTATCCTCCTATTGGGCGGCACCGGCCAGATCGGCCAGCTTACCGCCAAGGCGCTGCGCGCCCGCCATCCTGATCTCCCCTTGCTGATCGGCGGGCGAAACGAGCCAAAGGCGCAGCGTGTTGCGAGCGCGCTGGGCAATGCCGAGCCTGTGGTGATCGACCCGCATGCCGATGATCTTGGCCTCGGTGATCGGCAGATCGGCGCCATGGCTGTCCTCTATGCCGATGAACGGTTGGCAAGTCTGCGCTTCGCTCAAGCGCGCGGGATCGGGCACCTCGGCATCTCGTCCGGGATCTACGAGGTCGCGCCCGAGGTCGCGATCCATATGCAGAACCCCGGCGCAGCGGCGACCGTACTCGGCTATGAGTGGCTGGTCGGCGCCACCACCGTTGCGACGCTCACCTGCGCCAGGCCCTACGCCCGCCTGGACACGATCAGGGTCGGTGCGCTGGTGGATGAAGAGGATCAGGGCGGCCCGGCGGTGGCGGAGGATTTCGCGCGGCTTGCGTCGGTCATGCCGTCGGTTATGGCAAGGGAGGACGGTGCGTTCATCTGGCGCAAGGGAGACGATGCGCGCAGTTCGTTCCAGGCGGTCGACGGCACCGTCATTCCGGCGTCCGGCTTTTCATCGATCGACATTGCGGGCCTCGCGGCAAGCACGGGCGCGAGCGACATCATGTTCGCCATCGGCACAGGGGTCAGTTCCAGTCGACGCGCGGGCGGCACGAAATCGACCGAGATCATCATCGAACTGTCCGGCCTCGACGCGATCGGCGCTCCGCTGCATAGCCGCCACGCTGTCGTACACCCGGGCGGGGCAGCACCCTTGACCGCTCTGGGAGTCAGCATGGTGCTGGAACGCCTCGCCGGACTGGATGGAAAACAGGCCACGAAAGCCGGGCTGTTCTTTCCCTATCAGGTCCTCGACCATGCCGACTATCTCGGGCGCCTGACGCAGGAGGACGGGCAAGTAATGACGCTCCCGCCAGCATGACGCACCCTGAACGGGAAAACGGTGCGACGCGCGCGTTGGTGGTCATGGCGCATCCCGCCGCCACTTCGCTGAGCCGCTCAGTCACCGTGGCGATAGTCGAGGCGTTTGAGGCTCATGGGATCAGGACCGAACTCGCGGACTTGGCGGCCGAGGGCTTCCATCCGGTATTTGGTGCGATCGATTGGAACGCCTTCGCGTCGGGCGGCCCCCCGCCCGACGATGTGCGCGCCGAACAGCAGCGGATCGATCATGCCGATCATCTGGTTCTGGTCTATCCGGTCTATTGGTGGTCGATGCCGGCGCTGCTCAAAGGCTGGATCGACAGGGTGTTCGTCTCGGGATGGGCCTTTGACGCCGATACCGAGCAAGGCCTCGTCAAGAAACTTGGCCGGCTGAAGGTGCATCTGATCGCGCTGGCAGGCGCCGACGCAGCAACCTACGCCAAGCGCGGCTATCACCAGGCGATGCAGGCCCAGATCGATCAAGGGATCTTTGGTTACTGCGGTGCGACCGTCGCAACGTCAGATCTGTTCACGGCAGATCAGGCAGATTTCGCGCTCGTGCCCGTCATGGCCGCCCAGTCCATCAGCAAGAACGTGTGATGTTGGGGCGGCTCAATGTCGTCTCGAAAGGGAGGGTCTGTTGGGAAGGATGGCAGGGATCGCCGGGCATTCCGCCATTCTCGGCAAACCGCCATTCCCGTTTTCCCAAAACCCGTTCTCAAAACTACTTTCTCACTGCTCGCATTTTTGACGGAGTTGTGAGAAAGCCTCGCCATGCTTATCGGCTATGCACGGGTATCGACCCCGGATCAGGATTTGGCCTTGCAGATGGACGCCCTCAACGCGGCCGGTTGCGAGCATATCGCCACGGACAAGGCGAGCGGTGCCAGCATCGACCGACCGGGCTTGGCGGAAGCCCTCGGCAAAGCTCGGAAGGGCGACACGCTGGTCATATGGAAACTCGATCGCCTCGGCCGAACGATGAAGGGGCTGGTCGATTTGTCGGCTGACCTGACGGCACGCGGGATCGAACTGCGCTCTCTCACGGACGGGATCGACACCGGTACGCACACCGGCCGTCTGCTCTTTCATATCCTCGGCTCGATTGCGGAGATGGAGCGCGAGTTGATCCGGGAACGCACGATGGCGGGGTTGGCGGCTCGTCGGAAGACAGGCGGGGGAGGTGGTCGCAAATCCGTTCTGACACCCCGCAGGCGCGATATGGCGGTGAAGCTGCTTGCTGCCGGCGATCGGCCGCAGGACGTGGCGGAGGCGATCGGCGTTTCCGTCTCCACCTTCTACCGTCATTTTCCAAAGGGCGGGAAGGCCGCGACTGGTGACAAATAGCTCTGTCAGACCGTGCCAACTAGCGCTGATGTCTACAGGCAGCGGACAGTCGGCTGCTGCGCTCCATAAACGGACGTATATGTGACAACGCAGATCGGTTATGCACGGGTGTCCAAGGCGGACGGTAGCCAGGTCCACGACCTGCAGCATGATGCATTGGTCGCGGCAGGCGTCGATCTCGAGCATATCTACGAGGATGCCGCGTCAGGCCGACTCGACAAGCGCCCCGGCCTTGATGCCTGCCTGAAGGCACTCCGGAGCGGAGACACCTTGGTCATCTGGAAACTGGACCGGCTCGGGCGAGACCTACGCCACCTCGTCAACACCGTTGGCGATCTGACAAAGCGAGGCATCGGCCTCAAAGTCCTAGCTGGGGAAGGCGCGTCAATCGATACCACGACTGCCAACGGCCGACTGATCTTTGCCATCTTCGCTGGCCTCGCGGAGTTCGAGCGCGAACTGATCGTAGAGCGCACCAAAGCCGGATTGGTCGCAGCGCGTGCGCGAGGCAGGAAGGGCGGGCGGCCGTTCAAGATGACCTTGGCAAAATTACGTCTCGCTCAGGCGGCCATGGGCAAGCCGGAAACCGTGGTCGCTGACCTCTGCGCTGAAATCGGCGTGACACGCCAGACCCTCTACCGCTTCGTGGATCCGACCGGGGCATTGCGCCCAGACGGCCAGCGCCTCTTCGATCGTGGACGACAGCTTCGGTAGGCAGCTGCCTCCCCATCCCGACCTTCTGCTTACGCCCCAACCACGTCGTTCATCGTCGTGACTGCGACACCAGAAACCCGCCGTTCGTTCATTCCTAATCGCAAACGTGCAAATGACGAGGCTTGGGACAAAATCGCCGTTCACCAGTACAACCGTGAACGACAGGTTTGGGGTGTATCGGCCATTCGTAAGGTGACGGTGCTTTCATCCTCGAAGGCTTTCGCTTCGTCAGGTCGGCCCCACGGATCCAATTGCGGCCGCGGCATTGTCATCGCCGCTCGCCCCCTCCCATCATGCTCCTTGCGCTCGGAATAACGGTCGACAAGCCGGGCGGCGTGAGGCCGCATCAGCACGGTCGCATCCGTTCGTTGTCGTCGAACTCCTTGTAGGCCATGGCGACCGAAGACTGGTTCGGGATAGTAACCCTGGGCATCCAGCGATCCAGCAAACGCCGAGTGTTGACGCGGTTGCTGAGGCAATCTCGGCATGGCGCGACGCGCGCCCAGCGCCTCCCCAAGTTACGCGATGACACTGGCCGGGATATCGTTTAGGTCACAACACATGCTGCGCAGGCTCTGCTCACTCTTGCTGGTTATGATCGCGTCGTCGCTTGTGCTGACGGCGACGATCCATGCGCGCGAGGTTTCCGGGCAGATCATGGTGGATTGCGCCGGCGTCGTACATGAAGATGGCGATGCTGATCAGTCTCAGGGCGACGCCGACAAGGCGATGCCCCATCACCACAGCACCTGCCATGGTCCAACATTGGACATACCCGATACAAGCGATCTTTATTCGCTTGGCGAGGCAAGCGGCTTGCATCCGTTCCCTGCGCCGCAAAGCGCCCTGGCGTCTTATCGGACCGGCCCTGCACTAAGGCCTCCCGCCGCCTGACATCGCCCGCCGGTCGGCATCCGCCGATCAGACGTGTTTTGTCAGGATCACCAGATAATGAAAAAGATGTTCGTGGCCATGATGGCCGCGGCGTCCTGTGCCTCGATGGCGCAGGCGCAGCAAGCGCCGACGACTGCGATGACGCAGTCGCTCGGCGTCTATACCCTCGATCAGGCCGTATTGGCCGCAGGCGGCGCGGCGCCTGCCGCTGACGCGGCATCGGCCGCAATCG
>Ga0308165_1006504_pt1 | contig 10260 bp, 7 predicted proteins | sample PhyWR2_FD_201032 | JGI IMG/M metagenome (GOLD analysis project Ga0308165, IMG submission 201032) | Phyllosphere microbial communities from UC Gill Tract Community Farm, Albany, California, United States - DLSLW.R2 | ecosystem: Host-associated > Plants > Phyllosphere > Unclassified | place: USA... | reverse complement strand
AAAATCGCCCTCATTTCGGAACATTTTACCAGCATACTTAATATCCTTGGGTTGGATTTAAGAGATGATAGTTTAAAAGGAACACCGGGCAGGATCGCCAAAATGTATGTAAAAGAAATATTCAGTGGATTAAACCCGGCAAATAAGCCTGCGGCCACCCTTTTTGAAAACCGTTACCGTTACAGTGAGATGTTGGTAGAAAAAAACATATCTGTGTTTAGTAACTGTGAGCATCATTTTGTGCCCATTACGGGGAAAGCACATGTTGCATATATCAGCAATGGAAAAGTGATCGGTTTATCAAAACTCAACCGAATTGTACAGTACTATTCGAGGCGGCCACAGGTACAGGAAAGACTTACCGTGCAAATTGCCCAGGAAATTAAGCGGGTAATGGATACTGATGATGTAGCGGTTATGATTGATGCCAATCACCACTGTGTATCATCACGAGGAATTCAGGACAGTGGCAGTTCAACAGTGACTACATCCTTTAGTGGAAAATTTAAGGATATGGACACCAGAAATGAATTTTTAAGATATATAGCGCAATGAGATTTAAAGACAAAAACATTCTTATTATCGGGGGAAGTTCAGGGATAGGCCTCGATCTGGTAAAATTATTAGATAGGGAGGGTGCAAATATTTATGCGGCATCCAGAAACAGTTCAGAAAGCTGGCCAGCATCAGTACACTACCAGGTGATTGATGTAATGGACAATATAGATGCACTTTCTTCCTTTCTGCCTGATGAGCTACACGGAGTGGTATATAGTGTAGGGAGTATTAACCTCAAACCCTTTGCGCGGGTAAGCGAAAAAGACCTGATAGATGATTTCAGGCTAAATGTTGTGGGCGCTGCACTCGTTGTACAGCTCGCATTAAAATCACTAAAAAATGTTCCTTCAGCGTCAATCGTGTTAATCAGTTCTGTAGCGGCCCGAACAGGAATGGGATTTCACTCAAGCATTGCAGCCTCAAAAGCTGCATTGGAAGGGCTTGCTATATCACTCGCTGCAGAGCTAAGCTCCAGCGGAATAAGGGTAAATGTGGTATCCCCCTCGCTAACCAATACTCCGCTTGCCTCCAAATTCCTCAATACACCCGATAAAATGGAGGCTTCGGCTAAAAGACATCCGATGGGAAAATACGGTGAGCCTGAAGACATTAGTGCGGCCATTGCATTTCTTCTTTCGCAAGAAAGCAGCTGGATTACAGGGCAAGTGATTCCAGTAGATGGTGGTATGGGCAGTTTAAGGACTAATTTGTAACCGATTAACAGAAAGTTTAAAACTAGGTGTGCTATTGGGCAGGATTATTAAAACAGCATGCAGGTATCTTTTATTCGAAAGAACCGCACCGCTATTTCCAGTTTTTAGCTAAGCCAAAACTATCCCTTTATTGGGCATAAAATTGTTAACAGTTATGAAAAACGAAAAATTCGATGTAGTCATTGTTGGTGGAGGTATAGCAGGTCTTTCTGCGGCCAAGCTCCTAAAACAGGCTGGCTGGAAAATTATGGTTACTGAGGCGTCTGACGGATTAGGGGGCAGGGCAAGAAGCGACCATAAAGACGGTTTTATCTTAGATCGGGGTTTTCAGGTTTTGCTCACTGCTTACCCTGAAGCGAAAAAACTTCTCGATTATAAAAAACTTAACCTAAAGGCTTTTCTTCCTGGGGCAGAAATTCTTGATGAAAACGGAAGCCATAAAATCGGAGATCCAATCAGAGAGCCATTCATGCTGCTTAAAACCTTGTTTTCTCCTGTTGGTAGCCTTGGCGACAGGTTACGGCTGCTAAAATTAAAGGCCAGGCTAACATTCACGAGCATTGAAGAAATATTCCAAAAAAAAGAGACTGAAACACTATCTTATCTTAATGATTTGGGTTTCAGTGAGAAATTTATAGCAAAATTTTTTAAGCCATTCTTTTCAGGGATTTTTCTCGAAAACAAGCTAGATACATCCAGCAGGATGTTCGAATTTGTTTTTAAAATGCTTAGTGAAGGTGCTGCCGCGATTCCTGCCCTTGGCATGGGCGAAATCAGTAAACAGCTTGCCGAATGTTTAAATCAGGATGAACTGGTATTGAAAGAGAAAATCATAGAAATAAAAAATGGCGTGGCATTCGGCAGTTCAGGTAGGAAATATGAGGCCGAATACATTATTATTGCTACAGGTGCAAATAATATTTCCAATTCGGACCAAAACATGGATCTTCACCTGAAAAAAGATACATTGACCCTATATTTTTCTAGCGATGAAAAAACATCCTCATCCAAAAGAATCGCCTTAAATGCCATAACTGGGCAACTGATTAATAATATTGCTTTTATGGAACATATTGCGCCATCATATGCACCTAAAGGGCAGTCGCTTATTTCGGTATCGATCAGAACCGCAAATTTACCAGAAACTGCAGATATTGAACTCCAAGTAAGGAAAGAACTAACACAATGGTATCCACAGGCGGCAAAATGGAAACTACTGGCCACTTATGCAATTCCTCACGCCCTACCGGATAATAAACATGCCGGGCATAAAATAGATCCTAAATTAACACAGATATCGCCAAAGTGCTACCTCTGCGGTGATTATTTGCTAAATGGATCGATAAACGGTGCCATGAAAAGTGCCTGCACCGTTGTTGATGAGATACTGAAAACAGGGCAAACTACCTGAAAATAACCGAACAGCCAGTTAAAAATACAAACCACAGCATCATGATGTACAATCTTTTAAGTGAACTGATAACACTCGTTAAAACTTACGAAAGCAGCAATGAAAACCCAAGCGAAGCGCTGGCTCCATTCCTTAGCTGGGTGAACAGTCGCGCTGAAAAGCCAAGGGCTGATGTGGATCATACCGATTGGGACGGAAAAGAAAAAGGGCGCTCGGCAGACAGTGTGATCAATACTTCGCTGGTACACCTGTACCGGTATGCCAAGTTGCATGCAAAAGCGGCCATTGCAGGTTCTGCCTTTTCTACACCTGATGAATTTATTTACCTGATTACTCTCGCCTCGGCGGGAAGCATGAGCAAAGCTGCACTGATTAGAGCAAATATTCATGAAAAAGCAACAGGTACGTTAATTATTAACAGACTACTAAAAAAGGGCCTTGCGCTGCAGCAATCTACCGATAAAGATAAGAGAAGCAGGATTATTCATATTACACCAGAGGGCAGCCGGCACTTAAAAGAAAGTATTGCAGACATTAAACTTGCTTCGGCAAATGTAACCCGTCCGCTTTCTGATTCAGAAAAAATGGACCTGATCCGGCTGCTGCTGAAACTAGAAGATTTTCATTATGAAAACCCGGCTGTAAAACTGTAATCGTCATATTAAAGGGCTAACAAGCCAAATTAAATCAATCCGGTCCACAATTGTGGTCCTCCACCAGTATCAACAACAATGAAAGAAACCTTTGATAAAGTATCTGCCCAATGCAGCAGAAACGTTACCAGAACATACAGTACCAGTTTTTCTCTTGGCATCAATTTTCTAAATAAGGAGATCAGGGGACCAATTTATGCCATTTACGGATTTGTAAGGCTTGCCGACGAAATCGTTGACAGTTTCCATGGATATGACAAGGCATCACTTTTATTCAGGTTTAAAAGGGACTGTTTGGAAGCTGTGCGGGATTCGATAAGTTTAAATCCGGTATTAAACTCTTTTCAGGAAGTAGTTAATAAGTATGGCATAGATTTAAAACTGATCCATCTTTTTCTTAACAGCATGGAAATGGACCTTAACAGGGAAGTTTACACACAAGAAAAATATGAGCGTTATATTCTTGGTTCGGCACAAGTGGTAGGTCTGATGTGTTTATACGTTTTTTCCGACGGAAACATGGAAAGATACGAGCGGATGAAAGAGCCTGCAATGAAATTGGGTTCTGCTTTCCAAAAAATCAATTTCCTAAGGGATGTAAATGCAGACTTTTATCTGCTTGGCCGCACCTATTTCCCAGGCGTTGACCTTTCTGATTTTTCGGACGAAAAGAAAAGGGCAATTGAAGAGGATATTGCAGGTGAGTTTGATGCTGCATTGGAAGGCATACGTCAATTGCCAGTATCTTCTAGAGGTGGTGTATACCTGGCTTACATTTATTATAGAAAGCTTTTTGATAAGATTAGAAAGAAAACTGCGGCTCAGCTAATGGCAGGAAGAATCAGAATTTCGAATGCATATAAATTCAGGCTTATGTTCAGCTCTGTTCTACGCCAACGTACGGGTAGAATATAAGCTAAAAGATTAGGGTAGTTTATAAAGATGAAAACAGTAAAAAAAGAAAACTTTCCGTCAAAGATTTGCGCCACTTGCGGAAGGCCTTTTTTATGGAGAAAAAAATGGGCAAAGGTTTGGGAAGAAGTGAAATATTGCAGTGATAAGTGTCGTGGAAAAAATTCTTTTAAAATTTCCCTTTGAAAATGTTTTGATACTCAAAAATTATATACTGGTTTTGGTTTCCAGAAAGGAAATCAGTTCAGGATAAAAATCTTCAATGCTTTTGTAGCGACTGGTGTAATTATCCATAAAAAGATACAAATCATTAGCCCATTTAAAATGCTTTGCCTGGTTTGATATTTCTGCTTCACCGCTTTCTTTCCCAAATTTTTGTGCCAGTATTTTTGCTACGCAGGTTCTTACCAATAATTCGTCTACTTCATTTTTCCATTGCTCATCAGGCAGTTTTTTTCCTTTAGCGGTAGTCAGGAAATTATCTTTGATCTTAAATAATCGGTCGTGATAATTGTTTATAAAATTTTTCAGATAAATATGACTACATTCATGGGCAACCACATTTAATGCAGGTTCAAAATTAACTGAACTATCATTTGTTAGTTTCTTGGTTTTATCTTCAATATAACCAGCTTTAGCCATTATTTTTCCGGCAAACTCTTTTTCATTTGATGATATTGCATTACTCCCATGGTTACATAATATATCAGTGTAAATTACGTATTCACCGATTCGCTTCGTTCTGTAAAAAGAATCCACGTTATTAAGTATCTTACTTTTTTGGATATACAATTCTCCTTTTTTATTGATGCGGTTGTATTCTAAGCGATGTTTTTTTATAAAATTTGATACCTGGCAATCCTTATAAAAATTGTTGAAGCGAAATAAAAAAGTATCCAAAGGAGCGTTTCTAACATAATTAACTTCTGGCTTGCTCAATAGTTTAAATGGATGCTCCTCTGATAAAAAAAGACCCAACGAAGCCATATCAGGTCCGTCCCAGTTTTTAAGTTTTCTATACCAATTTAAAGACGGATGGTCGTTATACTTTTTGAAATATGCTTTTACATCACGATAATAAGTTGATGGTGTAGGTTTAGTGTCCAGTGTATCAGCAGTGGCAAGTGTGTAGAATATACTTAATGCCTCAATTCTCGGGTCGGTTTTTATGGAAAATATTTTTTGCCCGTATGACCCTTTTGTCTGAATTGTGATGATTAAAACTAAAATACATTTTAGAAGCGATTTTATCGTCATACTTACAAATGTATAAAGAGAGTTGGAAAATCATAATTTAATAACTAAAAATGGTTTTAAAAACTGAGCACCCACCTTTTCACCATACTTTCTGCAAAGAATCGTAAAGATTTTCATTTCCCAATCTATTTATGTTACATTTTGATAAAAAAGTAGTGAGAACATTAAAGAATAGTATAGATTCTACTTAATAATACAAGAAATAATTTAAATAATACATAGATAATAACTTTTTCGTGTAAAAAAATATAAAATAATAATTACTTAATAGACTATTTAATACTTCAAATTAAGACTTGTGTAAAATTCATAGAAAGAATTTTGAGTTGAATATTATGTAACTTAATTTGATTAATCCCTCACCTACGTTAATTAGATTATCCCATTTATTTTATTTGAATGCCCGGGTAATTGTTTGTAATCGCGATTTGCAAACAACGAACTAATTTTAAACGACTTATTTAAACCTAAATGAAAAATCAAAAAGAAGCAAAACACCTAGGTGTTATCGTATGTTCATTCGCCGTATTAATTGTGATGGGATTATCATGTAAAAAGAATGGAGAGGATAAGTTATCAGACACAAAAGTGCCAACTGAATCAAAACTAACGAAAGCAGAAGAAATTCTTATTATGAAGGCCGGATTTTCGACTAACGATGCGGAGAAAACAGGGAATTCTTTTCTTGTTGAAGGGGATATCATGATGTCTAAAGAAGATCTTACACGCCAAAAGGAGCTGAGAAAAGGGCTGGCAGTAACCAACGGACCTAGTACTGAGCAGTATAAATCTGGCTATACATTAGCTGCCAAATATATTAACAACGGTCAAATAAAAATTAAAGTTAACGGAGGCAATTTGCAACAACTTGTAACGGATGCCACTGTAATAGCGATTAAAAGATATAATGATCTGAAACTGAAAACTACTTTTGTACTGGAGACAAACCCAACTGCTACAGCAGACATTACAGTTAGTATGAAAGATCTTGGTGGCAGAGATGCTAATGGAGGTATCACCTTAGGCCAAGCGAGTGGATTCCCAACCGCAGATGGCACGCCTAGCCCTGGTTTTGCCCTTAATAATCAGTATTATACTTCCGCTTTCACCCCCACTCAGATTGCTGCTGTTATTGCTCATGAAGTTGGACATTGTATTGGATTTAGGCATACAGATTATATCAATAGAAGATCATGCGGTATAGGATCACAAGGAGAACCAACAGTAGATTATCTCACCAATGAAGAAGAAACCGAATATTTATTGGATGCAAACGGCAATAGAATTCCGGATTTAACATTGACCGCCAGCTTAATCCCTGGAACACCAAAAACTGATTCAAGTTCATGGATGCGTGCATGTAATGCTCCCGGAGCGTTTACTACAAACGATAAAACTGCTATTTATTATCTTTTAGGAAGGCAATAACCATTTCTTTTAACTTAATAACTGCGGATAAAAATCCTATCTAAATTAAAGGAGGCTGTGGAACATTTTTCTCACAGCCTCCTTTAATTGTTTTCAGGTAGATATTTATTAAAAGTATATTGTCTGATTGGCACAATTAATAAGTTTGACAAGGCTACAGCTTTTATTCTATACAGATTTATGGTTAACCTACTTTTGCCATTATCTAATTAAATTGACTTTTTATTGGCTTGAGCATTAAGACCTTGTGTGGTCTAAAGCCAAAAAGGCCACCTTACAGGTAGCCTTTAATGTGGTGGAGAATATCAGATTGAAAAATTCGCCTAATATTTCTCCGTAGATGCCTTTTTGATACTCTGAGAGGGGTTTTACTTTTCTCATTTCGCTATTTTTAGGGGGTATTTGGCAGACTTTTGTCAGACTTTTCACCCTTGATTTCTATTTTAAAATTAAGAAAAAACATCCTTTTTTGCAAGGTAAAAGCGGTTTTATTCATCGTCACTTTTTAGCGTTAGAAAATTTAACTGTCAGACTTTTAGTTAAAGACTTAAACAAGGCATTGCTAAGGATTATTAAACTATTGTAAATAAGCAAATTAATCAATAGTATAATATTTTTATTCGAAGGCCATTAATCAAACGCTTTTCCAGAAAAGGACCCTTTTTTGATAACTGGCAGCAATCAATCTATACAAGAATCCTTGACATGATGAAAAATCTTAATTTTCATTTACTGTGCTACGCTTTTTTTCATCTTCGGCTCCATTGCTTTTCTTGATAGTTTTTATTGTGCCACCAAAGTTGTAACTAAAGTTTAATTTGACCATTCTGGTTTCAAATTGGTTTCTCCATAACTGCTGTACTGTACCACTATTTTGTTGATAATAATTTCGGTATGATTTAAAGACATCCATAAAATTTAGTTGGGCTGAGGCGCGTTTATTTAAAAACTGCTGCCTAACACCGGCAGTTAAGTAAGCGAAAGCCTGATTGGTAATGGTTCTGTCTATGCTTTTTCCTCTATAGTTGAATAAGAACATTACAGAGAAACTTTTACCTATAGAGAAGCTATTATAAGAAGTTGCCGACAAGCTGGCAATACCATCGCTCTCTAACAAATTACCATTAACTAGACCTTTAAAAGATCGTTTCGACAGAATAGCATTTGAACTCGTATACCACCAGGGCAGCACTTGCTTGCCATACATGGCTTGCAGGGTGTAATAGTTGCTATAATCGGCATTGCCCGGCAATGTGGTCGTAATGCCATCTTGAAGAGGAATAGAAACGCTTGTAAAATCATCAAGACTGTAACTGTAGGTAAGACCCAGGAAAAGTGCATTCTTATAGCCATACCACAAATCTGCGTTATATGCAATTACAGGTTTAAGTGTCGGATTCCCTTGTTGTAAATTATTACTGCTGATGATACGAATCAAGGGGTTCAGACTTTCATAGCCAGGCCTTTCTATCCTTTTATTGATTCCTAAAGTAAGATTTTGGTTCTTTGTAATTTTATAATCAAAATGCAAAGATGGGAATGGCTGAAAATAGCTTCTTGTAAAACGGTTTGTTCCAAACTGCTGCTCACCCCGCCCTTGGGTATACTCACCCCTAGCACCTAATAGATAGGAAAATGATTTTCCCGTGTGACCATAAGTTAAATATACTGCAGATATACTCTCATCGTAATTAAATAGATCGGTTTGGCTATTATTTTGATCCTGATAGAAATTAGAATTATCAGAATTTACATAACTTGTCTTCAAGCCCATTTCTATTTGGTAACCATTTTTAAATGGATGAGAATAGTCCATTTTAAATGCATAGACATCAAAAACGCGGTCTTGAGCTATCACGCTAGGAAGATCCAAGGCAGGATTGAAAGCAATTGATCTATTATTTTGATCGTTGTAATTTCCATAACGGTAATAATCTAAGTCAATTGTTAATTCCCTGCCTACAGTATCAATCTGATGTTGAAGTCGTAATCCGGAGGAAGAGTTCGCTGCCCGAATATCAACCCTATTAAGAAATTGTGATTGAGTGCTGGCTACCCCTGCCTGAGTAGAATAGATGTCAGCAACGCCATCACGACTAAAATGCTGAAACCCTGGTTTTACCGAAGCTGATAAGGTTGTGCGTTTAGAGAGGTAAAAATCTATTCCTAAATTCGGTGTGTAATTGGCATTGGTTCTGTCACTTTTAACATCAGAAATGTACTGACTTGGCATGTTTCCATTATGAATAGTGGAAACAATATAACTGTTATAAAAGTATTTATTATAGTTATAGTCTAGGTTTAAAAGTAAATTATAAGCTTTCCCTTTATAGTTAAGATTAATACCTCCATTGGCTTTTCCAAATGTTCCGTTGCCCCCGCCAATATAAATATTGCCATTCAATCCTGCTTTATAATTGCGTTTGCGGATAATGTTAATGATAGCACCATTTCCTGCTGCATCATATTTAGCAGAAGGTTGAGCTATAAGTTCAACTTTTTGAATTGCTGAAGAGGAAGTTCCTTTTAATAAGCCAGCCAATGCCTCTGAAGATAGTGTCGTCGCCTTCCCATCCATATATATTTGGACCGATTTACCATTCAGGCTGATACGGTCATCCGGTGTAACCACAACACCTGGCAGTTGGTTCATTACCTCCATTATTGGCGCACCGGAACCAAGCCCATTTAGGTTGACGATAAGTTTATCGGCTCTTCTTTCTACAAATGGAAGATCTGCGGAAATATTTACACCTGCTAATTGCGTAGTAATCTGATTTAGTGGAATTTTGCCTAGTGCTGAGCTTTCTCCACTGACAACATTGAAAACTTTAGAGTAGACTGTTCCATAGCCCATCATCTTTAGCTCAACGAAGTATTTTCCTGTCGCGGCTTTAAAAACAAACTGTCCCTTATCATCGGCAAGTAGCGCTTTCACCTTGGTAGAATCCAGACTGTTTTTTAAAGTTACTTGAACAAACGGGAGGGAAATGGAATTTTCGTCCACTACTTCTCCTGTAACCATGCCATTGTTATCCTGAGCGCTAACGAACATTGCGCTAAATAGTAAAATGAAACCTGGAAGGAAAAGTAAACTTGCGGATTTAAGAGATTTAAAAGGCATAATGTTTGGAATTTTATAGAACCAAACATATAACTAATTAATTAGCCATACAACTAATAAATTAGATTTCGCAACTAATTTATTAAATGAAGTTATTAAACTATTGATTATCAGGCCTAAAATTTATACCGATTTGATAAGCTGAGCGTATTTCCTTCCCATCTTTTAACGCTGGTATCCATTTCGGACTAAATTTGATTACCC
>Ga0308165_1006503_pt1 | contig 10262 bp, 7 predicted proteins | sample PhyWR2_FD_201032 | JGI IMG/M metagenome (GOLD analysis project Ga0308165, IMG submission 201032) | Phyllosphere microbial communities from UC Gill Tract Community Farm, Albany, California, United States - DLSLW.R2 | ecosystem: Host-associated > Plants > Phyllosphere > Unclassified | place: USA... | reverse complement strand
TTTTATTAGGATGCAACAGCGTGCTGCAAACATTATACCATTAAACACGAAAACGAGTGTAAAGTTTGTTATTGTAAAGGTAACTTTCTTGTTGCTCTTCTTTTTAGTCAAATAAAAGTGTGGTTTTCAATGCGACTACCCACTCGGTAACGCTATGATACATTGCGGTCGATGGGGATTCGAACAAGGATAGATGTTCCCTTATAATTCTCAATTTTTAGTGTTCCCCTCAATTTTTGCGTTCTAAGCTTAATATTTGCAAGGCCCATTCCTTTCACTTTTTTGGCGCTGGGATCGAAGCCCACCCCATTATCTTTGATGTTCAGCAAAATAATCCCATTCGAAATGGCGATATTCAGCTTTACCTCCGTAGCCTGCGAATGCTTTATTGCATTATGGGCAATTTCTTTCGCCAGCAAATATAACTCTCGTCGGCTTTGACTTTTTATGGTGATTTCAGGAATCTCATTTGGCAGGGTTCCCTCAAATCTAATTCCCGAGTGCTCAAAAAACTTGCGGATTTGTTCTTCTATATAATAAATGATGTTAATCAAGCTATCATTGTCTGAATTCGTGCTCCAAATTACCTCATTTATTTTCTCCGATATGTCGTTAATCATGTCGCTTAGCTGTCGTACTTCTTCAATGTTCGGCTTGGTCTTGGCCGATAATTCTGCATACAACTTAATGGCCGATAGTCCCGAACCCACCTCATCGTGTATTTCGCCACTAATCCTTTGGCGCTCTAATTTGATAAACTCATTTTGTGCAGAAAATTTACTGTCGAACTGGTTTCTATACGCCCTATTCTTTAATAAGATATATATGATAATGCCCAGAAGCACAAGTATTACAGACCAATAGAACCAGTAATTTGTAAAGACGAGCGAAAAAGAAAAATTTTTTGGCATTTGTAAATGTACTGTTTATATTAGAAACAACCACTAAAACCTAATTATTTGTATTATTAGTTCTACTTTTGATTTAATTTTTGTGGTTTTTGTTTGTAGTATTTTTAATAGTATATATCGAAGTATTTAAAATACTAATTAAATGATTTAAAAGGACATATTTAAATTTTAATTAATAATAAAATGATTATAACTTAGCAAAAGTTCTAAGGCGCTAAAAAGTGCAAAGAATGTCGTCCCCCTACTTATTGAAATCACGGTATTATTAGTTCACAATAATAGTGTGAAAACAAGAAAATTAAAAGCTTTTTCTGCTTTTAATCCAGGTTTGATTTAATCTTAACGAACAAACGATTACAGTTAAATTAACATCCCTAATTCCTGTTTTATGATTTCCATCTCGATTGTAGAAGATCACGATCAATACCGCAACCTGCTAGTTAAGGCAATAGAAATGAATAAGCTTTTTAAAATTAAAGAAGTTTACTCATCTGCAGAGGAAGCTTTGGATCGCTTGTATTATAATGCTCCAGATATTGCACTCGTTGATATTAAACTAAAAACTCAATCTGGTATCGAACTTATTAAGCAAGTTAAGCCGCAATTGGCCTTTACACAGTTTTTAATGTGCACCAGTTATCAAAACGACGATAACGTGTTTAATGCATTAAAGGCGGGTGCCTCTGGCTATATTCTTAAGGGCTCGACTGCAACCGAAATTCAGGATGCAATTCTTGATCTGTACAACGGCGGCGCCCCTATGAGCCCTTACATTGCCCGGAAGGTAATCAGCCTTTTGCACGGACAACCTAGAAACATAAACAGCTTTGGCTTAAGCGAACGTGAGCTCGAAGTACTCTCACTACTAAGCAAAGGATTATTATACAAGGAAATATCCGATCGTTTATCTATCAGCCCGAACACGGTGAAAAACCACTGTAAAAATATATACAAGCGGTTACATGTACAAAATAAGATTGAGGCCCTAAATAAATTCAATACTTATAGCATGAAATCTCACCATTTTATTGCCTAACAAACCACAAGCTTTTAAAGCTTTAGCCTTTTTGGGCTATTGCTTTATGGCTCAGCAATTCGCCAATTTTACGCCCAGGTTTTACTGGTGGATGTTGATTTAAATTAATGCTCAAATAAATTATCAGTTATGAAAAGTAGACATGTATTTATTCTTATAAGTATCCTAATTGTTTGTGATGCGATTGCCATCAATTCTGCATTTGGTATACTTTTCTTTTCAGGTGTAATCAAATCCAGGGATTTTGGCGGTATGGCCAACTGCTTAATGTTGCTAAACATTACGTGGATGGTATCGGCAATAATTAATACGACCTATTCTTTCAAAAACGTTCAAACCACGGAACTCTTGTTTAAGAAGAGCGCCTTTACATTTATTTCGCAAGTGGTATTAATGTTCGGCATCGGATATTTTACGCTAAACATTATTGTAATTCCGCAGTCGGTGCTTTACACCCTTCTGCTCAGCTTTTCGGCCATAACCCTAATTAGGTTCGTTACTTATCTGTTTGAGCGCTATTATTTAAAAATGGATCTTTACAAAAAGAACATCGCGATAATAGGGAACCAGGATCTGGGCTCAAAATTGGAGAAATATTTCCGTAGCAATCGCTTATCTGTAAACTTTACAGGATATTATGGTGAGTTGGCCGAAGATACCGCGTTGGCTGAGCAGCCGCTTTCGCAACTTAAAAAAACCATTCGCTACGCTATTGAAAACGATCTTGATGAAGTTTACACCACGCAATTTCCAGATCAATGTGCCGAGCTAAATGAAGTGATTTCGTTGGCAGAACAAAACTGTGTTCGGGTTAAATTTGTCACTTCGTTTATTAAATATAAGCGTGAAGAAGAAAACTTCAAAAGCGCAAATTACCGTTTGAGCAGCTATTACGATGGTATTCCTATTTTAGTAACGAGAAAAGAACCACTTACCGCATTACGAAACAGGATTATTAAGCGTACTTTCGATATTTTGTTCAGTCTCGCGGTAATCATTTTCATTCTATCATGGTTTTTGCCAGTGATGATGGTTTTGATTATGCTCGAATCGAAGGGAAATGCCATCTTTGCGCAGCTTCGTTCGGGCAGAGATAATCGTGCTTTCTTTTGCTATAAGTTTCGCAGCATGCGAATGAACACCTTGAGCAATACCAAGCAGGCCGAAAGAAATGATCCGAGGATTACACGCCTTGGCGCATTCATGCGCAAAACCAGTATCGACGAACTTCCTCAGTTTTTTAATGTTCTTTTTGGAGATATGAGTATTGTAGGCCCTCGCCCGCACATGTTAAAACACACAGAAGAGTATAGCAAATTGATCGATCAATACATGATTCGCCAGTTTATAAAGCCGGGCATAACCGGTTGGGCACAGGTGAATGGTTTTAGAGGCGAAACGAAAGAGCCAGGACAGATGCTGGCCAGGGTTAAGCACGATATTTGGTATATGGAAAACTGGTCTCTTTTGCAGGATATCAAAATAATCTACAAAACAGTTGCGAACGCAGTAAAAGGCGAAGAGAACGCTTTTTAAGTTTCAATATTTATTTGAAAAAGTCTGAAGATTACGAAGCTGAGAAGTTGTCGAAGTTTGACACATTTGTTTAATCCAATATCTCTGTCACACTGAGCGGAGTCGAAGTGCTATTTAGCGCATCAAAACGCCTCGCTTCGACTACGCTATCATTGACGTTAAAAAAAATCCGTCATTTCGACCGCAGTGCTCCGTAGGAGCTCCTTCGGAGGAGAAATCTTTGAATCTTGAATAAAGATTTAGCTGCGCTGAACACTTCGTGGTTCTCGGCTACCTGCCCGTCCGGTCAGGTGGGCGCTCAATATCATTTAGTTAAGGAAAAAACAAAAAACATTGTCACCCTGAGCGGAGTCGAAGGGCGATGTTTTTTTGTTTTTTCCTACAGAAAAGGTCTTCGACTCCGCTCAGATCCGATAGCTATCGGATGACACCCGCCGAGCTTAACTAAATGACATTGGGCGGGCGCTCGAAAGGGCCACCCTCGAAAGGATATTTCTTAAGCAACGTAATTCATATTGTTTTTGAAAAAAATTAAATTTCAGAATGACATATGGTTATTCTAACAAATTTATACCGCTTTTAAGAAGTTGAGAGAGCGAAACAAAGCCCTTGAGGTGAGCTTGCATCTGCACCATTTGGATTTGGAGCCAAACTTTAACCTCTCTCGATGAACGTTTGGCTTAAAAAGCGATTACTTTCTTTCCCTTTCTCCCGGAGACGGACTTGCATTTCTAAACAAATACTAACAACTTTAATGAAGTGAGGCTTCTCACCCGGCTAAACTGTTCGTTGTACGTTTAACCGCGAACTTTTTAACCGTATTTATAATCGATAGTTTGTCGTAACCGCACTCGGCCCAAAGTTCTGGCTGCTCTCCGTGCTCGATAAACTGATCAGGTATTCCTAAGCGAATCACATTTGCCTGATATTTATGATCTGCCATAAATTCCAAAACCGCCGAGCCAACTCCGCCCTGGATAGCGCCGTCTTCTACAATGACGATATGCTTATATTTGGAAAATACTTCATGGAGCATTTCTTCATCCAGTGGTTTCACAAAGCGCAAATCGTAATGCGCCGGGTAAATTCCTTCGCTGTTAAGTTCCGATCGGGCCTCAACTGCAAAATTTCCCACATGGCCTAACGTTAACAGTGCCACTTCCTCACCATCACAAATCTTTCTTCCCTTGCCAATTTCCAACGCCTTAAAGGGTCTTTTCCAGTCGGCCATTACCCCGTTTCCGCGAGGATAGCGAATAACAAAAGGACCAGCGTTTTCCAGCTGAGCGGTATACATCAGGTTCCGTAACTCTTCCTCGTTCATTGGCGATGATATCGTAAGGTTCGGAATGCAGCGCATGTACGAAATGTCGTAAGCGCCATGATGCGTTGCTCCATCAGCGCCCGCCAAACCCGCTCTATCTAAACATAAAACCACATTGAGCTTTTGAATGGCCACATCATGAATTACCTGATCGTATGCCCTTTGCATAAAGCTCGAATAGATATTGCAAAACGGAACCATTCCTTGTGTAGCAAGACCTGCAGAAAAAGTAACGGCATGTTGTTCGGCAATACCCACATCGAAAGCGCGTTTTGGCATAGCCTTCATCATAATATTTAATGAAGAGCCCGAAGGCATAGCAGGCGTGATGCCTACAATTTTATCGTTGGCCTCGGCCAGTTCTACCATGGTATGTCCGAAAACATCCTGATACTTTGGCGGTTGAGGCTTATCAGTAATACTCTTTTTAATTTCGCCCGTAATTTTATCGAAAAGGCCCGGCGCATGCCATTTGGTTTGGTCTTTTTCGGCCAGGGCGAAACCCTTGCCTTTAACTGTAACGCAGTGTAACAGTTTTGGCCCCGGAATTGCCGCTAAATCTTTTATGGTTTGCGCCAGTCGTTTCACATCATGCCCATCAACCGGCCCGAAATACCTGAAATTTAAAGCTTCAAATAAATTACTCTGCTTTAAAAGGGTTCCCTTAATGCTTTTCTCTATTTTCTTAACGTACTTGTGCGCATTCGGCCCTAACTTAGATAGTCCTGCAAGCACAGTAGAAATATCGTCTCTAAATCTATTGTACGATTTCGAAATGGTAATGCTCGTTAAATATTCTTTTAGCGCACCAACATTCGGATCGATAGACATACAGTTATCGTTTAAGATTACCAGTACATTGCTATTTTCGATACCTGCATGGTTTAAACCCTCAAATGCCAGTCCCGCTGTCATTGCACCGTCGCCAATAATGGCAACATGCTGCCTGTCGGCTTCGCCCTTTAACTGAGCCGCTACCGCCATACCCAGTGCCGCAGAAATGGATGTAGATGAATGCCCAACGCCAAAGGTATCGTATTCGCTCTCTGAAATTTTTGGAAACCCGCTAATGCCCTTGTAAACACGATTTGTGTGAAACAAATCTCTGCGCCCGGTTAATATTTTGTGGCCGTAGGCCTGATGTCCAACGTCCCAAACCAATTTATCGTAAGGCGTGTTTAGCGCATAATGTAAAGCAACGGTAAGCTCAACAACACCCAAACTGGCACCAAAGTGACCGCCATTAACACTTACAATATCAATAATATATTGACGTAGTTCTTGGCATATCTGCTCCAGATCGGCTTCGCTAAACTGCTTTAAATCAGCAGGATAGTTGATTTTTGATAATAGTGGGCCAGCTTTAACTTGCATTCATTAGTTGAGTAAAGGACAAGTTACAAAGAAAGGCATTTTTGTTATAAAAGCGAAAGGAAATCTGAGTCGGTTTTTACAACCAAAGATGTACCCAGAAACGAAAACGCACTGCTAAAGGCTATTCAATCGAAAATTTATTTTTTTACAACAAAGTGGACGGTATTTAGTCTTATTTGTAATACACATATATTAGCTAAACCATATAGTGTTAATCTGCTAAATGGACACTTATTTCTACTTGTTGCGGAACCATATCGACTACGTTTTACACAGCTGCGTATAGTCGTACTTTTATCGCTAAATAAATACTTGTATGATTAGCTTAACTCACGACACTTCAGCCCATAAACTTAACAAAGTAAAAGTTGGCGACGAAATTACTGACGAATACCAATCGCAGGGAAAGGTTGTTAAAATAAACAAGAATATTATAAACGACCTGAGAGAGTATATGTTTCATCTCGATTCGAGGCAGATTATTTACATTTTGAGCAAAGCGATGTAGCAGAGCAACGCTGCCTGTAATAGATAATCTCGGTCAAAAGCGCTATTGCTAGATCTTCATGCATTGAGTCTTTTCTTCCTGAGGGAATTAGATCATTTTCTTTATGTTTGCATTAAATGCAAGCAGAGAGTTTCGAAATCAAGCTTCCGGTATTTGAAGGGCCGTTCGATTTATTATTATTCTTTATAGAGCGTGATGAATTGAACATTCAGGATGTTGAGATTGCAAAGATTACCAACGACTTTTTAGATTATATTCATCAGCTTTTAGCAGTTAATGTTGAGGTGGCAAGCGAGTTTATACTTGTGGCCGCTACGCTAATGCGCATTAAATCTAAAATGCTTCTGCCACGCATTGAAATAGATGAGGCGGGCAATGAGGTTAACCCTGAGCAAGACCTTATCGCCCGGCTGATTGCTTACAAGCAGTTTAAGTCGGCTGCAGAAGAAATGCGGGTTTTTGAAGAGAGCCGAATGCAACAGGAGCGACGTGGAAACATTGAGCACGATTTAACGCTTGTTGCCGAATCGTCGTCGCACCAGGATGAATTGCTGTCACTCGATCTCTATAAACTGTTAACGGTGTATCATAGAACCATGCAAAAGTACGAGCTACGGAGCGAGGAAGTGAAGCATACCGTGGTGCAGTACCCCTACACAATTGAACAACAAAAGCATTTTATTGCCAATTTGCTCGATATTAATCAACAGATCGACTTTGCGCTTGTGCTAAAAAATTCAGAGAACAAAGTACATTTCGTATATAACTTCCTGGCGATATTGGAAATGCTGCAACAACAAATTGTAGAAATTACTATTGGCAGTGGCTTCAATAATTTTAAGGTGAAATCTTTTTCGTAGATGAGATCTTAAAGTGCCTGTTTAAAAAAGTATACCTTTAAAGTACGTCACGTTCGTCTCCTACTGAAGTTTGATCGATGCGTCATCCTCAGCTTGACTGGGGATCTTAGTGCAAAGAAAAACTATCGCTAGCATTACGATTCCCGCCTGCGCGGGAATGACGACCGATTAAGTAAATGTGCTCATAGAACATTAAAATTAGACACATTTTACCCTGAGCTTCCCGAAAAACCGGGACAGGTAGTCGAAAGGTAGCCTCAATTCGAAACATGCAATCGGCTCCAATCAAACGCATCTCTTTATCTAAAAGCGATTTCGGTCAAATCCATCTCTGCCTTAACGATTAATTTCTTACTTTTGCAAAAAATACAAACCTAATATAAGGATGACACGCGACACCCAAATCTTTGAACTTATTGATCAGGAACTAAACCGCCAGGAGCACGGTTTGGAACTTATTGCATCAGAAAACTTTGTGAGCAAGCAGGTAATGGAAGCTGCTGGTTCGGTATTAACCAACAAATATGCCGAAGGCCTACCAGGAAAACGCTATTATGGCGGCTGCCAAGTTGTAGATGTGGTGGAGCAGATTGCCATCGATAGAGCAAAGCAATTGTTTAGTGCTGCCTGGGTTAACGTTCAACCTCACTCGGGTGCGCAAGCTAACGCGGCAGTAATGTTGGCAGTTTTGCAACCTGGTGATAAGATTTTGGGTTTCGACCTTTCGCACGGAGGGCACTTAACTCATGGTTCTCCTGTAAATTTTTCGGGCAAGTTATATGAGCCACTATTTTATGGCGTAGAAAAAGAAACTGGCCTTATCGATTATAAAAAACTGGAAGAGGTTGCGCTTGCTGAAAAACCGAAATTAATTATTTGTGGTGCCTCCGCTTACTCTCGTGAGTGGGATTATGCTTTTATCCGCTCGGTGGCCGATAAAATTGGTGCATTGGTGTTGGCAGATATTTCTCACCCGGCAGGGCTGATAGCAAAAGGATTATTAGCCAACCCGCTTCCGCACTGCCACATTGTAACCACTACCACACACAAAACATTACGCGGCCCTCGCGGTGGTATGATTATGATGGGTAAGGATTTTGAAAATCCCTGGGGATTGAAAACGCCAAAGGGCGAAGTGCGCATGATGAGCAATTTGTTAGACATGGCAGTTTTTCCAGGTACGCAAGGCGGCCCTTTAGAGCACATTATTGCAGCTAAGGCAATTGCCTTTGGCGAAGCTTTAACCGACGAGTACGGTGCTTATATTAAACAAGTTGCCGCAAATGCACAAGCAATGGCCAAGGCGTTTGTTGCTAAGGGCTACGGAATTATTTCTGGTGGTACTGATAACCACTTAATGTTAATCGACCTCAGAAACAAGAACATTACTGGTAAAGTGGCCGAAAATGCCTTAGAGAGAGCAGAAATTACTGTAAATAAGAATATGGTTCCTTTTGATGATAAATCGCCATTTGTAACCTCTGGCATCCGCGTGGGTACAGCAGCAATTACCACCCGCGGTTTAAAAGAAACTGAAATGGGTAAAATTGTTGATCTGATAGATCAGGTGCTTGCCAATCCAGATGATGAGGCAAACATTAATAACGTAAAGGCCGAAGTAATTAAATTGGTTAGCGCATTTCCGCTTTACAAATAAGACTAATTAATTTTTTTTTAAAGCAGTTGCATTAATTTGTAGCTGCTTTTTTATTGGTTAAAATCATATTGCCGTTGACTAGTTGGGTTCATTGCCCTTGACTTTAGCCACATTCATTGCCGTTGACTTTAGTCAACGGTATAAAGCATTAGCCATGATCTTGAAATCCCTCATTCCTCAAAATCCTGATCCAAAAGTAAAGGGCCGATATTCTTAGAAGAAATATCGACCCTTACCATCTAAATTAACGCTCTCGAATATATAACGCAGCGAAATGCGAATTGTTTTAACTAAATAAAAAAAATTAAATTTTCTCGTAACAGCCTAATGTCGAAGGGCTTATTCTGTTTATACCACGTAAGTCTTTATTCAAATAACTATTGTAATAAGGATCGTTGGTTAAGCTCGAACCTTTTCCAATAACAATGCTGTTATCCTGCAACTGAAAGTTTTCCGAATCAACAGCTATAAAACCCGGCTCAACATTAATCAGGTTGCTGCTGCCGAAATCAGTCTTTGTTGTCTTAATCAGGTTGTTCAGCAGCTTATAATCAACCGTTGCCGGGCTTTTACGCTGAATATCGAGCTCATTAATCAAAGAGCCGCAGATAATATTGTTGGTCATTTCTATATTAAGATGATTGTAGGCACTGCTCGATATATAGTCAGAAAAAGTAAGTGCCGCAGTCTTCCGTGGAAAGTCGAAGTTGTAGCCCGCAAAAGTATTTTGTTTCAGCATATAACGGCCTCCGCCGGTAGCGTAAACCAGGTAGTTGCCGCAATTGTACATTAAATTGTTAAAGGCCAGCATTTCCGAGTGGTAACCAATGTAAGCGGCAACCTGCATGTTCTTGATCACACTGTTGCTTAAAATTAACTTGCTGCTGCCATTTTGAGATAATGAGTCGGAGGTAATACCTACAGATGCATTCTTGATGACCGCATATTTAATTACCGCATTTCCCGTCCGCTTTAAAAAAATCCCCTTCCACTGGCCCGGTTCACTTGCGTAAATGCTTTCGAGCCTGTCGCTGCAAAACACCACAGGATCGTTTG
>Ga0308165_1006502_pt1 | contig 10262 bp, 7 predicted proteins | sample PhyWR2_FD_201032 | JGI IMG/M metagenome (GOLD analysis project Ga0308165, IMG submission 201032) | Phyllosphere microbial communities from UC Gill Tract Community Farm, Albany, California, United States - DLSLW.R2 | ecosystem: Host-associated > Plants > Phyllosphere > Unclassified | place: USA... | reverse complement strand
TCCGCGATTGTGCAGTTTCTGCCAGAGGACCTGGGCCGCTTTGCGCGCGCACACAGCCAGATCAAGATCGACCTGCAGGAGCACCTGAGCGCGCAGGTGATCCAGGCCGTGCACGAAGGCACGGCCGATCTGGGCATCTGCAACCCCGATGCCGTCGCCAACACCGCCGAGCTTGATCTGCAGTCGCGCCCCTACCGCAGCGACCACCTGATGCTGGTCGTACCACTGGACCATGCGCTGGCCCAGCGCAACACGATCAGCTTTGAAGAAGCGCTGGAGTGGGACATCGTCGGCCTGCAATCGGGCAGCAGCATCAGCCAGGCGATGCGCACGGCATCGGCCCAGCTGCGCCGGCCACTGCGCCAGCGCATCCAGGTCACCAGCCTGGATGCCATGTGCCGCATGATCGACAACGGCCTGGGCATAGGCCTGCTGCCGGACCGCGCCTTTGCATTGATGCACGGCGTGGGCAACCTGCGCGGCATCCGCCTGGCCGACGCCTGGGCGCACCGCGAGCTGCGCCTGATGGCCCGCGATTTTGAGGCGCTGCCGGTGACTGCCCGCCTGCTGGTCGAGCACCTGAGCCCCCCGCCCGCCGACGCGACCCAGGCCGCCGAGCAGCAGGACGCCGACATGGCCGCACACCTGCAGACCTTTGCCCATCTCTGATATTTCGTATTTAGCCCCTTGATGAGACCCTTGACCCAAAGAGAACCACGATGACCGGACGCACCCTCTACGACAAGATTTTTGACGAGCACACCATCCACACCGAAGAAGATGGCACTGCCGTGCTGTATATCGACCGCCATCTGGTGCACGAAGTCACCAGCCCCCAGGCGTTCGAAGGGCTGCGCATGGCGGGCCGCAAGCTCTGGCGTGTCAGCTCCGTGGTCGCCACCGCCGACCACAACACCCCCACCACCGGCTGGGAGCGCGGCTATGACGGCATCGAGGACCCGATCAGCAAGGAGCAGATCGTCACCTTGAACGACAACATCGGCGAATTCGGCGCAGCCGCCTTTTTCCCGTTCATGGACAAGGGCCAGGGCATCGTCCACGTGATGGGGCCTGAGCAAGGCGCCACCCTGCCCGGCATGACCGTCGTCTGCGGCGACAGCCACACCAGCACCCATGGCGCCTTTGGCGCGCTGGCCCACGGCATCGGCACCTCCGAGGTCGAGCACGTGATGGCCACCCAGACGCTGCTGGCCAAAAAGGCCAGGAACATGCTGATCAAGGTCGATGGCAAGGTGGCCCCCGGCGTGACCGCCAAGGACATTGTGCTGGCCATCATCGGCCGCATCGGCACCGCAGGCGGCACCGGCTACACGATCGAGTTCGCCGGCTCGGCCATCCGTGACCTGTCCATCGAAGGCCGGATGACGGTCTGCAACATGGCGATTGAAGCTGGTGCCCGCGCCGGCCTCGTGGCCGTGGACAGCAAGACCATCGACTACGTCAAGGGCCGCCCGCTGGCCCCCACCGGCGTGGAATGGGACCAGGCCGTCAGCTACTGGAAGACCTTGCACTCCGATGTCGATGCCAAGTTCGACACCGTGGTCACCCTGCGCGCCGAAGACATTGTTCCCCAGGTCACCTGGGGCACCAGCCCCGAGATGGTGCTGGGCGTCGATGCGACCGTGCCCGATCCAGACAAGGAAAAGGACCCGAACAAGCGCGGCGCCATCGAGCGGGCACTGACCTACATGAACCTGGAGCCAGGCAAGCCGATCAACGACATCTTCGTCGACAAGGTGTTCATCGGCAGCTGCACCAACAGCCGCATCGAGGACATGCGCGAAGCCGCAGCCGTCATCAAGAAGCTGGGCCAGAAAGTGGCCAAGAATGTGAAGCTGGCCATGGTGGTGCCCGGATCGGGCTTGGTCAAGGCCCAGGCCGAGGCCGAAGGCCTGGACCAGATCTTCACCGCCGCCGGTTTTGAGTGGCGCGAGCCCGGTTGCTCAATGTGCCTGGCGATGAACGCCGACCGCCTGGAGCCCGGCGAGCGCTGTGCATCGACCAGCAACCGCAACTTTGAAGGCCGCCAGGGCGCCGGTGGCCGCACCCACCTGGTCAGCCCCGCGATGGCTGCAGCCGCTGCGGTGCACGGCCACTTTGTGGATATCCGCCGTTTTGCATGACCCCAGGAGCCCTGCGATGAAAACCCGTTTTGCATTCATCACCATCGTGCTCGCCGCGCTGCTGTCGGGCTGCAACACCGTCCACGGCATTGGCCAGGATGTGCAGGGGGCGGGCAACGCCATCTCTCGCGCAGCACGCTAAACCATCACTCATACCGCTGCCCGCGCTCAGTCCATGAATGCGGGCAGCCCAAAGGCTAGAACATGCAGAAATTCACCATCCACACCGGCCTCGTGGCACCCATGGACCGCGAGAACGTCGACACCGACGCCATCATTCCCAAGCAGTTTCTCAAGTCGATCAAGAAGACCGGCTTTGGCGTCAATGCGTTTGACGAATGGCGCTATCTGGACCAGCCCGGCCAGCCCGGCGTGCCCGAGTCGGCGCGCAAGCCCAACCCGGACTTCGTGCTCAACCAGCAGCGCTACCAGGGTGCCAGCATCCTGATCGCCCGCAAGAACTTTGGCTGCGGCTCCAGCCGTGAGCACGCCCCCTGGGCGCTGGACCAGTTCGGCTTCCGCGCGATCCTGGCGCCCAGCTTTGCCGACATCTTCTTCAACAACTGCTTCAAGAACGGCCTGCTGCCCATCGTGTTGCCCGAGGCCACGATCGACATGCTGTTCAACGAAGTCGCAGTGCACCCCGGCTACAGCCTGACCATCGACCTGGACCAGCAGGTCATCCTGCGTCCCGGCGGCGAAACCATCCCCTTCGATGTGATCGCCTTCCGCAAGTACTGCCTGCTCAACGGCTTTGACGACATTGGCCTGACCCTGCGCCACAAGGACAAGATCCAGGCCTATGAAGCCAACCGCCTGGCGACCAAGCCCTGGCTGGCGCACAGCCTGGTGCAAGCCAAGGCCTGAGTGCCGCGAGAGGCGGTTCACCGCCATCCCCGCCGCGCCCCACCGGGCGCGGCCCTGCCATCCTGACTGAGAAAAAACCATGAAAATCGCTGTATTGCCCGGAGACGGCATTGGTCCAGAAATCGTTGCAGAAGCCGTCAAGGTGCTCGACGCCCTGAAGCTGGACCTGCACCTGCAAAGCGCACCCGTCGGTGGCGCCGCCTATGAGGCCTCCGGCCACCCGCTGCCACCCGCCACGCTGGAGCTGGCCCAGGCATCGGACGCGATCCTGTTTGGCGCCGTGGGCGACTGGAAGTACGACACGCTCGAGCGCGCACTGCGCCCCGAGCAAGCGATTCTGGGCCTGCGCAAGGCGCTGGGCCTGTTTGCCAACTTCCGCCCCGCGATCTGCTACAAGGAGCTGACCCACGCCTCCAGCCTCAAGCCTGAGCTGGTGTCCGGTCTCGATATCCTGATCATCCGCGAGCTGACGGGCGACATCTACTTCGGCCAGCCACGCGGCCGCCGCAGCGCACCGGACGGCCACTTCCCCGGCGCCGAAGAAGCGTTCGACACGATGCGCTACACCCGCCCCGAGATCGAGCGTATCGGCCATGTGGCCTTCCAGGCCGCGCAAAAGCGCAGCAAGCGCGTGACCAGCGTCGACAAGGCCAATGTGCTGGAGACCTTCCAGCTGTGGAAGGACGTGATGACCGAAGTGGGCAAGCAGTACCCCGATGTGCAGCTGGACCACATGTATGTCGACAACGCCGCGATGCAGCTGGTCAAGGAACCCAAGCGTTTCGACGTCGTCGTCACCGGCAATATGTTTGGCGACATCCTGAGCGACGAAGCCTCGATGCTGACCGGCTCGATCGGCATGCTGCCCTCGGCCAGCCTCAACGACAAGAAGCAAGGCCTGTATGAGCCCAGCCACGGCTCGGCACCGGACATCGCCGGCAAGGGCGTCGCCAACCCGCTGGCCACCATCCTGTCGGCGGCGATGATGCTGCGCTTCAGCCTGGGCCAGGAAGCCGCTGCCCAGAAGATCGAGGCCGCTGTGCAAAAGGTGCTGGCCCAGGGCCTGCGCACGCCCGACATCTACAGCGAAGGCACGACCAAGGTCGGCACCCAGCAGATGGGCGATGCCGTGGTGGCTGCGCTGTAAGCAGCGGTCTTCAGCTTGCGTCTCTGACAGCGACCTGCGGGTCGCTTTTTTGCGCCGGCGCAAGAACGATCCCCATCCACCGCGCAAACCCCCGGCCCCGATTCAGCACCAAAACGACGACAGAAGCACGGCTCGCTTTCGACTTTGGTCATTTCGACGAATTAAAAAACCATAAATGGTCGAAAAATAGTTTTTAACGTCATATATGCATGCGCTTCGATGCGCCAGCACTCGAAATTTATAAAATTCTTGCACAGGTTTTAAAAATTGGCGCTAGAATAGCTTCCCATGTCTGCGCACCGCCCTATTTCTTGGCTGAACACCATCACCCCCATTGAGGCGGGTATGGCTGCGCGCGCATACACATTCACAACCACCACGAAGATTACCGGCTGATCCAGCCTGGTTCGTCGTGCGCCTCCAACTGGCCGACGAGCCAGGCCCTCAGCCCCCGTGGCATTTCCTTTCGTTTAGGTAGACAAGGGCGTTTTATGAGCAAGCAATTGGTAGGTTTGGTGGGCTGGCGCGGCATGGTCGGCTCGGTGTTGATGGACCGCATGCAGGCCGAGGGTGACTTCGCGCTGATCGAGCCGGTGTTTTTCTCGACCTCCAACGCCGGCGGCAAGGCCCCTGCGATGGCCACCGTGCACACCCAGCTCAAGGATGCCAATGACATCGCCGAGCTGTCCAAGTGCGACATCATCATCACCTGCCAAGGCGGCGACTACACCAAGGAAGTCTTCCCCAAGATCCGCGCTGCCGGCTGGAACGGCCACTGGATCGATGCCGCCTCGTCGCTGCGCATGCAAGACGACGCCGTCATCGTGCTGGACCCTGTCAATGACGCACTGATCCAGCGCAAGCTGGCCGCAGGCGGCAAGAACTGGATCGGCGGCAACTGCACCAACTCCATCTTGCTGATGGGCCTGTCGGGCCTGTTCAACGCCGGTCTGGTCGAATGGGTCTCCTCGATGACCTACCAGGCTGCGTCCGGCGGCGGTGCCAACCACATGCGTGAACTGCTCAAGGGCATGGGCGTCGTGCATGCCGCCGTGGCCGATGAGCTGGCCACGCCCGCTTCGGCCATTCTGGACATCGACCGCAAGGTCGCGCAGACCATCCGCAGCGATGTGCCCACCGAATTCTTCGGCGCACCATTGGCCGGCGGCCTGATTCCCTGGATCGATGCCCAGCTCGACAACGGCCAGTCCAAGGAAGAGTGGAAGGGCCAGGCCGAGGTCAACAAGATCCTGGGCACCGACGCCACGATCCCCGTCGATGGCCTGTGCGTGCGCATTGGCGCGATGCGCTGCCACAGCCTGGCGCTGACCCTGAAGCTCAACAAGGACCTGCCGCTCGCCGAGATCGAAGCGCTGATCAAGGGCGGCAACGACTGGGTCAAGTGGGTGCCCAACGAGCGTGCCGTGACGGTCAAGGAGCTGACCCCCGCAGCCGTGACCGGCGGCCTGGAAGTCGCTGTCGGCCGTGTGCGCAAGCTGAACATGGGCCCCGAATACCTGTCGGCCTTCGTGATCGGCGACCAGCTGCTCTGGGGCGCTGCCGAGCCCCTGCGCCGCATGCTGCGCATCCTGCTCGCCGCTTGATGGCCGGCTGATTCCCCGCCAACCCACACCACACCTTCCGGATCTGCCCGATGCAGCCGGAAGGTGTTTTTTCTGGTGATCGGGCCCAGGGCCGAAGGATCGGGGTGTGCAGGCGCCGCCCTCTGAAAAGTTGCTCCAGCACAACATTCATGCAGGCCGGGGCCAGCCCAGGCTGCCTATCAAAAGGCAAGCCCGCTCCTTAACTTGTCACCCCAAGACATTACTGTTAAGGTTCTTTTTACTGATAATTACCGATTTCGCGTCTTAGGGGGAGGGCTTTCTCATGGGTACAAAAACAACCCCGCACGCTTCTACTATTCAATCAAATAGCACTATGCATCGCTGGAAAATCACTGCGCTTGCCGCCGCCATGGCAGCCTTTGGCCTGTACACAGGGGAAGCATCAGCACTCGCGCTGGGCAAGATCAATGTGAAATCTGCACTGGGCGAACCGCTGCGCGCGGAAATCGAAGTGCCGCAGATCACGGACGCCGAGGCCGACACCTTGCAGGTCAAGACGGCCTCGTCGGCCGTGTTCCGTACCCAGGGCATGGACTACTCCGGCACCGCCAGCGCCGTGCGCGCCCAGCTGCAGCGCCGCGCCAATGGCACGGCCGTCATCGTGCTGACTACCCAACGCCCCGTCAACGACCCCTTTGTCGACTATGTGATCGACGCCAATTGGAACTCCGGCCAGGTGGTGCGCAGCTACACGATGCTGCTCGATCCACCCAACCTGCGCAAGTCTGAACCAGCCGTCACCGTGGCCCCGCAGCTCAGCGCTGCCGCCGCGCCAGCCGCCCGTCCGCCCGCGCCTCCCGTGCGGGTGATCGAGGAGCCGCTGGCCTCTGCCACGCCAGCGCCTGCGCCGGCCGCACGCACCGCCGCCGCCCCGCGCCCTGCGGCCCCGGCGCGCGCCAATGTTCCTGCCACCGCCAGCAACAATGCCGGCGGCGACTCCGTGCGCACCCAGCGGGGTGACACGCTAGGCCGCATTGCGGCCCAGAACAAGCCCGCCGATATCTCGCTGGACCAGATGCTGATTGCGGTGGTCCAAAGCAACCCTCATGCCTTTGTTGGCGGCAACGTCAACCGCATGAAGGCCGGCGTGACCCTGACGATGCCATCGGCCGAACAGGCCCGCGCCGTCTCGCCACGCCAGGCACGCCAGATGGTGGCCGCACAAAGCCGCGATTTCAACAGCTACCGCAGCCAGCTCGCCGCCAAGGCAGCACCGGCCCAGGTCGCCACCGATACCCGTGCCGCCAGCGGCAAGGTGGAAGCCTCGGTCGACGACAAGAAGCCCCAGAGCGTGGCACCGGACCAGCTCAAGCTCAGCAAGGAAGCCGCCAAGGGCACCAAGTCCGCAGAAGCGAGCGTTGCCAGTGCCCAGCAGGCCAATGCCGCCCAGGAGCGCACCTCCGAGCTGAACAAGAATATCGAGGAGCTGAACAAGCTCAAGCAAGCCGCTGCAGGCTCTGCCGCCGCCGGGGCATCCGCTGCTGCGCCCGCAGACAGCAAGCCCGCCGGTACGGCGACTGTCCCTGCTGCAGGCACGACCGCTGCGGCTGCAGCGCCTGCTGCCACGCCTGCGGCTCCGGCCCCTGCTGCATCCGCGCCTGCACCGGGAGCACCGGCAGCACCTGCCACCCCAGCAGCCACCGCGCCCGCGCCTGCTGCGGCTGCCAGCGACTCTGCAGCGCCTGCACCGGCTCCTGCCCCTGCCCCTGCCCCCAAGCCCGCGCCTGCACCAGCACCTGCGCCCGTCGAAGAGCCCAGCTTTGTCGATGAGCTGCTGGACAACCCGCTGCTGCCAGCAGCAGGCGGCCTGGCCATCCTGGCGCTGCTGGGCGGCCTGTGGTACCGCAACAAAAAGCGCAAGGAAGGGGTCCATGCGGCCACCGATTCCGTGCTCGAGAGCAGCCTGGCCCAGGACTCGTTCTTTGGCGCCAGCGGCGGCCAGCACATCGACACCTCGGTAAGCGCGATGACCACCGGCAACTCCTCGCTCGCCTACACGCCCAGCCAGCTCGACGCTGGCGATGTGGACCCGGTGGCCGAGGCCGATGTCTATCTGGCCTATGGCCGTGATCTGCAGGCCGAGGAAATCCTCAAGGAAGCGCTGCGCACCAGCCCGACCCGCAGCGCCCTGCATGCAAAGCTGGCCGAGATCTATGCCAAGCGCAAGGACCGCCTGGCGCTGGAGAGCATTGCCAAGGATGCCCGCCAGATCACGGGTGGCGCCGGCCCTGACTGGCTGCGCATTGCCGCGCTCGGCCAGGAGCTGGACGCCGCCAACCCGGTCTACCAGAACAACACCGCTGCGGTGCCGTCTGCTACCGAGATCGCCACGCCTGCCGCGCTGGCCGCCGCTGCCGCTGCTGCGCGCGCCGAACCGATCCCGTTCGAGAACACGCTGCCACCCACTGCGATCGCACCGTCCAGCAGCCCTGCCAGCGCATTCAGCCCGTCCACCGGTCTGGATTTCGCGATGAGCAGCCAGCTGACCGAAACCCCGGATGCGGCCTCTCAGTTCCAAGCGGCAGCACCTGCAGCCCCGGTTGCAGCGCCTGCAGCCGATGCCGGTCTGGCCTTCGAGGCATTGGCGCCTGCCGCTGGCAAGCCCGCGCTGTCGATGGAAGACTTTGACCGCCAGCTGGCCGAAGCGCTGAGCATTCCGTCGGAGCTGTCGCCCAGCGCCAGCCACAGCGCCGCACAGAGTCTGGAGACCCAGCCCGGCGCACTGGACTTCCAGCTGAGCGACTTCGACAGCCAGAGCACCGCGCAGATGCCCATCAGCGACAAGAGCATGCCGACGATGGACTTCGACATGACCTCGCTGTCGCTGGATCTGCCCGGCTCCGGCGAGCCAGACCATACGCATCCGGTCACCTTGGCCGATGACATGGCCGGTCTGGAGATCGATGACAGCGACCCGCTGGCCACCAAGCTGACCCTGGCCCAGGAATTCCTGGCTATCGGCGACAAGGAAGGCGCTCGTTCGCTGGCCGAGGAAGTCATGGCTGAATCGTCCAGCGCCACGGTCAAAGCCCAGGCCCAGCGCCTGCTGGACCAAAGCCGCTGAGCGGCAGGCCCTCTCCGGCAAGCCCCGCTCTGCGGGGCTTTTTCATGGCCGGGTGCGCCAGCCGCTTTATGATGGCGCCATGCGAATCGCCCTGGGCATCACCTATAACGGACAGGCCTACCAGGGCTGGCAAAGCCAGCCCAGCGGCAACACTGTCCAAGACCATCTCGAAGCGGCGCTGAGCCGCTTTGCCGCCTCCCCCATCTCCACCATTTGCGCAGGCCGCACCGATGCCGGTGTGCACGGCCTCATGCAGGTGGTGCATTTCGATGCCCCTGTGGAGCGCACCGAGGCCTCCTGGGTGCGCGGCACCAACACCTTTCTGCCCAAGGACATCGCCGTCCAGTGGGCGCGGACCGTGCCGGACGCGTTTCACAGCCGGGCCTGCGCCACATCGCGCCGCTATGGCTATGCGCTGCTGCAGTCGCCGGTGCGCCCCAGCGTCGAGGCTGGCCGGGTCGGCTGGGTGTTCCAGCCGCTCGACCTGCAGGCCATGGAGCGCGCGGTGCAGTACCTGCTGGGCGAGCACGATTTCTCGTCGTTTCGCGCTGCCGGCTGCCAGGCCAAGTCGCCGGTCAAGACCTTGTATGCGATCCACATTGGCCGCAGCGCCCAGCGCCCCAGTGCCTCCCGCGACGGCGTGCCTTCGTGCTACTGGCGCTTTGACTTTCAGGGCAGCGCCTTTCTGCACCACATGATCCGCAACATCATGGGCTGCCTGGTGGTGATTGGCCAGGGCACCAAGCCGCCGCAATGGATGCAGGAGGTGCTGCAGGCCCGCAGCCGCGAGACCGCCGCCCCCACCTTCTCGCCCGACGGCCTGTACTTTCTGGGCCCCCAGTACGATGCGCACTGGGGCCTGCCCACCGAGGCCATTTCATTTGACTGGTTTGCCTGAACAAGGAGTTCCATTGACTGCGATGCAAGCAACTGCGGGCCGCACCCGCATCAAGATCTGTGGCCTGACGCGTGAACAGGACGTGGACGCGGCCGTGGCCGCCGGGGCCGATGCGATCGGCTTTGTGCTCTACCCTGCCAGCCCCCGGGCCGTGACCGCCGAGCGCGCCGCCGAGCTGGCGCGCCGCCTGCCGGCCTTTGTGACGCCGGTGCTGCTGTTTGTCAATGAAACGCCTGCCCAGGTGATGGCGGCCTGCGGCAAGGTGCCCGGCGCGATCGCGCAGTTCCATGGCGATGAAACCCCGGAGCAATGCCTGGCATCGACCGGCGGCGGCGAACGCAGCTTTTTGCGTGCCGCACGCATACCCCTTGGCGACGCTGCGGTGCAGTTCGACCTCGTAGAATATGCCCATCGATATTCACACGCCAAGGCCATCCTGCTCGACGCCCATGTCGAGGGGTTCGGTGGTGGCGGCAAAGCATTCAATTGGTCACTGCTTCCAACAAACGTAGCCTCT
>Ga0308165_1006501_pt1 | contig 10264 bp, 14 predicted proteins | sample PhyWR2_FD_201032 | JGI IMG/M metagenome (GOLD analysis project Ga0308165, IMG submission 201032) | Phyllosphere microbial communities from UC Gill Tract Community Farm, Albany, California, United States - DLSLW.R2 | ecosystem: Host-associated > Plants > Phyllosphere > Unclassified | place: USA... | reverse complement strand
AATCGTAGGCAAAACTATTATTTTCAACCATTTTTAAGCTATTGTTTTCAAACAAACCCTTGCTACTTCTTCGGTTCATCCTCATCCATTTTCAGAACAGCCATGAAGGCCTCTTGTGTTTATGTTATATTCTGAAATACTTACGGTTACTCATGAAGTCCTGATAATAAAGTACAATTTTTCGTTAATAAGCAGCATAATATGTAACTAATATTTATTTTTACTCACACATATCTTTACATCTCTCAACCGATGTTGGCAAATCGTAGGAAAAGGGGGAATTTATACTTATTTTTACGCTTGCCAACATTTTTATATTCTTGTTCGCTTTACAAAGAGAACAAACGTTCGTATAATTTTCGTAAGGAGTGATAATTATGGGAATGATTAAACCTTATGAGGATCGTAAAAAATTAAAATGGATGGGCTTTTTCTTATCGGAACATGTAACGGATATAGATCGTGTAAATAAAGAATTAGCATATAACTGTCCACCAAAAAAAGAAATGGATGAAGAAGAAATCGGAGTTTTTCTGCAAGAGGCCCTTTTGAAAAGGAAAAAACTTGCTGTGCAGCTTAACTACACCCAGATGGGCAAATTTATGCCAGATGTGATTGGCTTTCTTTCTGGCCACAATGAGTTGGGTCTCTATATTGATACAACGCTAATCGAATACGAGGAAATCAGAAATATAGAATTCTACTATGAAAAGAAATGGTTTGATGTTCAGTGAATGTTATTACCCAATACGAACTAGGTTACCTTACCTATTCAGAATTTTTATCAGAGTTTCCTCTTTCTATCTCAGAATCACAAGATTATCTATTTGGCAGTAAATGTATTAATTTTTATGTTGGTATTGTTTTAGGTATGAATGATAGTCGGTATTATGTTCAGTCTTATGGAGGCGATTGTTATGAAATCGATGAAAGGTGTAGTTTCGAAGATACGTGTGTTGAAGATGAGCAAAACCCCTTTAGTGCGTTTCTCTCTTGATGGTGTTAATTGTTTAATTGCAGCTCATAGCTTAAATTTTTTGGCTGATGTGGATGAGGGAATGAGTATCGTGGTTGCTGGTGAATATAATAGTAGAAAACAATTTGTTGTCCGCAAATATACAGTGATAGGAAAAACAAAGATTATGATTGAATTTGAAGCAATGAAAAAAGCCCCCTACTCGCATGAGTAAAGGGTATTTGTTTATACAGTTTACAACTAGAGTTTGATTTACTTACACGACATATGAGAATATGCTGTGATTTTTTTGCTATCTAAGGTTTCTTCATTTACTTAGCGTTCTAGTATTGATATACTTTGCTTGTAAAGTCTATCCTATTGACTTAGTCCATTAATTCGAGTATGATATTAAAGTTTACAACAGAAAAGGAGGAAGTATGATGGCTGACTTGAAAAAACTAGCACAGTATCTAGTTTACAGTTATGAAAACAAGTCCAACTCCCAATTTCAGAACAGCGAGCTTAAGCTTCAAAAATTAATGTATTTATCCCAGAAAATGTCTCTTGCTCTTACAAATGAAACTTTGTTTGATAATCTATTTGAGGGTTGGGCGTACGGACCGGTATTACCTGAACTTAGATATTTCTTCGAAGAAGACTATCAACCTTTCGATGTAGAAAATAATCAAGACCTCAGTGTAAAAGATATGTATATAATAGATAATGTAATTGCTGAATTCGGCAAATATGAAGCGTGGGCTTTGGCGGAAATTACTCATCAAGATTCATGCTGGATTAAAAGTCGCAAAGGGCTATCTGCGCAACAGTACGGACGAACTGAAATATCTATAGAAGATATGAAAAATGACGCAATGAATGTAAGATTTTATGACCACGAATACGATATGTATATCGATGAATTTGATGATTTTCATGGAGAGGTACTTTCTCTATGAATAATAATGATTTGATTGGTCAAATTCGTTATTCAAAGTTTAAATACTATGATTTAGCCACGAATTCAATGAAATTTAAATCGCGCCCAGTTTTGATTATAGGTACAGAGAAGGAGACTGGCCCCTGTGATTTAACGGTTCTACCAATTTCTTCCATCACAAAAAAAGAAAATCTTATTGAGGGATATGATGTTGAAATAAAGCGTTCAGAATTTCCGAAAACTGGACTTAGTCCTAAATACAGTTCATCTTACTGTAGGACAAGTAAAATCTCTACTGTTTCAAGTTATGATTTAAGCGCAAGTGCTTCTTGTCAACTCAATATCGCTTACCCCGATTTATACAATGTGATTAAACACGCATATTCAAACTATCAAGAAACTCTCTTTTAATCACAAAAATAAAAACACCCCTACTCGAATGAGTAGGGGCTGTTTGTCTACCACGGTAATTTATTGTTATTAAGCGCTCGTTGTAAGGCTTTTACCATTTCTGATGTAGAACTGATGATACCGTCTTGCGTTGTACCAAGTGCTTTCTGCATCGCTTTGATCGTGTTCTTTCCGCACAATCCATCGATACCACCGTTGTAGTATCCTTTGGCTTTCAAGCCTTTCTGGATCACACGAATCAAGTCAGAGCCAATCAGCGTAGTATCAAATTGAGCTGAATACAAGTTAGCGTTACATGCTTCTTTGTACTGATGGCTTACTTCTCCGTCCTTATATGTGTTGTGATACTCTTGCAGACGAATCGTTGTGGATTTACCCCATTTGCCATCAACGTTCAGTTTGGTAAACTGCTCAACAATGTTCGATGATGTATTTCCAGACAACAAGCTATTTACCTTGTTTTGTACATGGGTCACATCGTATCCCGCAGCCTTCAACGCTTTGTTCCGTTGATCGCCGTTCCCCCACAAGCCATTGATCACTTCTTTGGCGACTACTTCAACAGACTTTCCGCCTGTGGTTGTGCTTTCTGTTGATACAATGCGGTAGAAATTATGTTTTAGCCGTGTACTCATATATGAATCGTGACTATCAGTGTGAATGCCGTTCCAGTAGTACGAACAGTGGATAAAACTTGTGTTGCTCAGGAAGATTCCTGTATGTCCACCGCTACCACTTGATTGACCTGGTGTGCCGGCAATAAAGATATCTCCCCGTCTTGCTTCGCTCCTACTGATTTTCTGTAACTTACTACCCGACATACCAAACAGTGTTTCTGTATTTCCCATGGATCCAGACGGCAAATATCCACCTGCTACCATAGCAAAAAATACTGATGATGAACAATCGTAACTTTTCGGACCCATTCGGCTAGTCATTGAATAGGTTACTTTACCTTCACGGTCAGTCATCCATTTAATCATTTGTTCAATGCTCATATTTATTTCCTCCTTTTGACAATATTTTTTTGCTATAATTTCCTTATCAGCAAGTGTTCTGCTGAAATAGCTGATAAGGAGGTGAAAATATAAAATGTTGTATAAAGATAATGAATATACCCAAATGCTTGGCTCTTTACTTTCCAAAATTCATGATCCAGAAGATTCAAAATTCCAACCGATTTTCCTTGTAGGAGATAACTTAATTTTTGGTAACGTCGTATCATTCGAAGATGATCGTTTAACAAAAACTGAAATATCTGAGAATGGCTCTTTATTATTTACAATTGCTGCTAATGTAAATAATATCAGAGGAAAACATTTTGCTTCAGACTTTCCAGAGAGTGACACAGCGAAATTTGAACCAGTGTATCTTTACTTGGAAGATGTATTAATCCATTCAACTTCTGGAAATAAAACTATTCAAATACCGGAATTTGCTTTAAGAATTTCCAGTATAGATGGTATTTCTTCAGGGAATCCGGAACAATTCAAATCACAGTAACTAATGGAATCTAATTTAACAGTTTGCTCCTTGTCGCTATCATTGACTCGGAGCAAATCTTTTACTTCTTTCGGTGTACCTTCAACTGTAATTTTCATATTGATCATCCTCTCTAAAATAAAAGAGCAGCCGATTGGCTACTCCTTCTTTTCTGTAAATTCTTGGCCATCACCATAATCAGGTTTCTGATCATTACCGCTTAGATTTAATAGTTGTACAAATAGTTGATGCATCCCGGTTGAAGCAATTCCGCTAACCGCCCCGTAAACAATCGCTTCAACAGTCAATCCGTTGATAAGCGCTCCTAGGATCGCTCCTAAAACAATAACGATCAATGGAATATAGCCGTTGGCCACTGCTGCAAATACAGGCGTTGACTTGATTAAATACCCCACTACCAAACAAGCTACAACAATTACTGGTACTAAAAATTCTTTTAAAAATGTTAAATCCATGTTAAATTCCACCTTCCGTTTTTTGTGTTAGATTATCAAAGCGTGTTTTTAAATTCCTATACTTCTTTTGCAATTCCTCATCCTTAGCCAACAATTTTTCATACTTCTCCTGCAATTCGTCAAAATCTTGTTCCAATTCTGCGTATCTGCTATCAAGCTTGTCGTAGCTTTTCTCTAATTTTTCATAGAGCTTCATTGTCCGATCAATATTAAAAGCATCAAGTTCTGATTTGGGCTTGATTTTATTCACTAGAGAAGGTAAAAATTGAGAACCTAGTAAAGCAACCATAATGGCCACAATTGCCGATTCACTCAATATCACCCCTCCTTAATGGTTACCCCTACTATTAAGAAAATCATGTTGAACGCAAGTACCCAGACTGTATTTGGCGGCGGTGTGATTACAAACGCAATGAGGAACAACAACCATATAAAAGTGAGCCCTCTTAGAGATAATTTTTTTAGTAGGCTGTAGTTCGTCCAAATGCCAATCAATTTCATACTTCCTAATACAACAAAGATTCCGCCGATTAGATGAGCATCAAAAATATCTCTAATCAGACTGTAGACCTTGTAAGTGTCCATAATTTCAGGGTGTATGAAAATTTGCGCCCCATATATGACAGAAGTTATAGCTAGAGCCAAGCTCTCCCATTTAAGGACGATTATTTCTTTACTCATGTTTCACCTGCTTTCCCAAAATAAAAGAGCAACCTATTCCGGCTGCTCTTCGATAACTTCTAACCATTTAATAGCAATTTTTTTATAGGATCGATTACCAATGAATACATCATTCAGTGCATTTCCATGCTCATCAGTGGTTTTCCCTAACAAAAGATCCTTATACTCAGAAAAATTGAAGTTTGGTTCTTCAACTTCCCTTGGCTCTGACTCTCCTTCTACCAAGTAACGGATTTTCATTAAAATTCTCCTCCATCTGTGGCTCCTATAAAGCCATATATTGTACATTGCCCGACAAACCTTGCTCTTGCCCCTATGGGCTTAATCTCAATCGTATGCCACCCCCTGGTTACTATTCCATCGTCATTGTAAAGATACTCGACAATATCAAAACGATCAGCACTTGTTCCAGTTAATGTTGCAACTACGTTGTTATCGATTTTTACTTCTACTTTAGAAGGAGTTGCGGAGTCCTCCCAAATCCCGTAATCAATTTCATGTATGTGATCAGGAATATCAACTTTAAAATCATGAGTATGGTTTGGAATATTAATATTAAATTGATGAGAATGCGCTGGTATAGAGACACTGAAATTATGGGAATGTGCTGGTACTGTAACGCTATGGGTATGATTATCGGCAGCTTCAGCTGTATATAAATCACCAGTTTGAGAAGAACCATCTACATAGATTGGCATACTCCTGTTATAACCCATGAAAACGTTCGCTGTATTAGCTGCTCCCCAATTGTGATTAATAACTCCCTCAAATGTAAACATTTTATGCCTGTGGCTACCATTAGCACTTGATGTTTGAGTGCTACCACCTCCACTCTGGGAAGTGCTGCCTACCGTGGTGCCGCCCCCACTTTGAGTTGAAGAACCACTTACATACGCACCTCCACCTGCAGTTGTGCCACCTGAGACTATTGCCCCTCCGCCTTTAGTGGCACGGCTGTATGCTCTGTAGCGTTCTGTTTGGTAAGTCAGAAGTATTTTGTTGATTCTCTTTAACTCTTCCTCGCAATAGAACTTTATTTTCAATGGAAATCCTTCATCACAATTTTCTGCAAAAGTCACAGTGTCTTTGTTGGTTGCTCCTACACTCGACAACTTTGAGATTTCCATCTTTCGCTCTAGATCTGCAAGAGTAGTAGCAACAGTTTCACCGATATAGCCAATTTCAAGCTGGATGTTACCAGGATCGCCAAACATGTCCGACTTCTTCTCATTAACAATTCTTAGGTTTACAGTTCCGAACATCTCCGTCCACAATTGAACGACTTGGCCTGTCCGCAATTTATCAATAGATGGTATTCGAATAGTAGACTTACTTGGGATGGATTTGGTTAGATCAACTGCTGTTGTTTTCCAAGAGACGATCGGTCGCTTAAATTTTTCTAACATCGCTTTTGCGGAAGCAAGTAAAGATTGTTCATTTGTAAATCTTTCATCTTTCCAGATATATTCGATTAATCCATATTCATTTTGACTGTTCAAATCTTCAACATAGTTTTTCCCACCATTAATCTTTTTAAAGTTAAGATTATTAATGCCATCCCCTTTTCCTAAAGCGTAAATTTTATTTACAACCTTTAGAGGGTTCTCTTCCACAGAAAGATCTTTTAGATTCCAACCTTCACGAATCCTGCATACTGGTTTTGTGTCGGGTTTAATCAAATTGATCGTCCAAGGATATGACGTTGTATCGTAAGTCCACATGAAATCTTCTGGAAAAGGCTCAGTAACAGAAAACAAAGCATCGGCAAGTCCATTCTGATTTTCAAAAGAATATTCAAACAGACGATCGAAATCACAACGACCCAATTTCCAATTCTTCACTTTTTGAAAAGAGAGAATCCATTCAATGACCGCTTTTGTGGTCCAAGCTCTGCCGGTCTGCTTATATCCCTCTATAGCAGAATCAATCAACGTTGATAAAACGTGTGATAATTCATACTTAATATATTTCCCCGTCGAATTAAAAGTAGTAGTTCGGTTCATTACTCGGAACAAACCAATATACTCGCCATCATTATCCTTTAGTTCTGCATAATGCAACTGTTCGACTTTTTTTCTTGCTGGATCATTTGCCGGCAAATAAAAACCAGCCGACCAAATTTGGTTGACTGGTTTTTCATATGATACTTGATAAGGATTGCGAAGAACAGCTGTTTTTTTTCTACCTAGATTGTATAGCGAAATCACTCAATCACCTCGCTTTATTAATCCTAAATTCTGTATTGATTTCCCAAATATCTCCTATTTCAACAGGACTTAATGCATTATAAGAAAAATAAAACTTATTATAATTTTCGCTTGGTGATAAATTAAATATGTTAGTTTTCGATTTATCCTCGTACTCTACTGAAACTTCAGCAGAATATTTCGATTCTTTCCCGTAAATATAGGCAGAAAATATATCAGGATTTTGCTGATTGATCTCATACGATGTTCCCGCTTCTGCAACATCATATTCAACCCAGTCATTTTCAGAATAAGCAGTATCTGTTATTTGTTTACCACTAGCTGATTTTCTTAAAATAGGCAACATTGTTAAATACGGTTGCTTCAACTGGCTATAAGCTCCAGTCCAAATGTATTTTTGATAAAGATTAAATTTTTCTCTAGAAAACTTATAAATCCTAACAACATTTGCTACCTCTTCGTTTTCTGTTCCGTGTCTAATTAAATTGGAAATATGGATAATTTTCACTTCATCACATAGATATGTTTCAACTGCAGCTATTTGTCTAGAAACGCCATCTGTATAAATTCTAAAACTATTTTGAAATTCATATCCATGATAAGTTCCAATAAATCCTTCATAGCCTTCTGCGGAAATAGCACATTCAAAAGCACCAGATGAACAAACTGATTCTAAAAAACTTACACTCAGTGTCTCGTCCAATGTCACAAAATCTACCCCGTAAATTCTCCACAGATCACAATTTTCATCTGTAGATCCTGTATATGGACGAACAATTCGTAGGAAGTTATAAGCAATATAATCATTGTCTCCACTGCTTGTAGGAACATACACTCTAATTTCTGTTTCGGAAATCATTTTCACAATTGTTTTCCGACCATTTGAACTAGTATCATCTCCATCTTTGGGTTCAACAATATTAGGATTATATTGATAAAACTTCTCATATTCTGTTTCAGTATCGCCTTTTTCAAACTGAAAGCTACCCGACATTGAAATATGAGCCGAATAGCTGATGTAATAAGCGTTAGGCGGCACAGCCACCGTGTGAGATTTTGCTGATGTAATCTGCCCCCCTGAACCTGGAATGAACTGTTTTCTTTTATCAAAGAATACATAATTTATCGTGGTTGAGTTTGCTATTTTCGGACTAAACGTGTAACTGGATTCAGGTAATACAGAGCAGAACTGTACAGCAAAATAAGAACCATTTGCAACCAAGGATCCATCTGTTTGTCCTACATAATATCCCTGAATCATTGTCCTTGGATTAAATAAGTTCTTGCCTTGGACTAGGTCGCCTAATTTTTCAGTTGTTACTACTCCAACTCTTAATTGAGATGGCTCTTCAATATAAGCTGGATCATCTTCGCCTGGTCTTTTCAGATTAGGGTTATACTGATAAAATTTTTCATACTCAGTAGCAATGGTTCCAAATTCTATTTGCATGGTTTCTTTTTGTGATAAAGAGGTTGAGACTCTCATTAATTTTGCATTACTTGGCGGGGTGACTGAACGGTTGGTATTTGAAGAAGCTATTTGTGCACCAGATAAGAAACTATCTACGTCTGAATAATAGGCTATATTAATAGTGGTATTTGTTAGACTGCTAAAAACTATAGGTTTGTTACCAGTTATGATTACATAGTTAGATGCAAACAAACTAGACGAAGCGTATAGTTTTCCGTCTGTTGTTCCGATGTAATAGCCATCTGTTGTGGTATCTTTATTAAACAGGTTCTTGCCTTGGACTAGGTCGGCAAGCTTTGCAGTGGAAACGCTACCGATCGGAATACCATAAGGCTGATATAATACGCCTTTTGCCCACGAAGAACCATTCCAACTATAAAGATACCCGTTATTGCCATTAGAATCAGTAACTAACATAACTGATGCATTTCCATTAGGATACTTTGTTATCAACGCTGATTCACTAGTGAATACCTCTTTTGGTCCCCCGTTTACTTGATCCACTTTTGAATCTAAAAAACTAAAGTTTTCATTCAGCGGCTGAGCCTTGATCTCACCACTTACTGGTTGAATTGGCATTTTATCAACTCCCTTTAAATAAAAAAAGACCTCATCGAGAGATCTCATTAGTATTTTCTTTTATTAGTGTTTCAATTGTGTTTACTATTTGATAAATGTCCTCATAAAAACTAACTAGTAAATCAATGACTTGTTGATAATCTGAATCTATCATTTGACCAAAAGCTTCTCTTTGTAATAGAGCGGTTCTAGCATAAGATAAATTTTGATTTCCAGTAAAAAAAATATGTGAATCCAATATTTTTTGGACTGAATATAAATTTTTAAACAAATCAACCGGTATATATCTCAAAAAGAGCGATAGATGCTTTTCTATTCTAGGGAGAATAATAAGACTTGCTTCTGGTAAGCTTTGAAAGAAGGATTTTCTTTGATACTGCGGATTAGTTATTGATTTAAAAAAATCAGATTTATCAACAACTGGGGCTTGAAATCCTTCCCTAAGCTTTTCAATACTTACATAATTTTTTAAATTTATACAAACATCATCAAATTTGCTATCAACCTCTTCATTCTCCACTTGAGAATTTGTAACAGCTGAAATAAGTTGTATTTTAATACTTTTTATCATACTTTGCAGATCTTCATTAGCAATTGAGTAGTATTGGCTAAATTCTCTGAATTTGTCAGTTTTTTCATTGTTTTTCTTTATTATTTTATCTATGATGAAAATTGTAACGCCTATTTCTACAGGAAACCACATCATACTTTCGAAAATAAAATTCCACTTCTCATCACCATATGGAACAATGAAGCCTATTAAACCAACCACCATGATAGCTGCTAAAGCTATGATTAACATTTTCCAGTTTCTTAACTGTTCAACAAATTTTACCATCGTAATCTCCTTAGTTTTATTTCATCCTGGTAAAAGATTACCATAAGTAAAATAGTTTTTCACATAAACTTGTGCAACCATTCAAAGTTAACCACTGCATTCGCTTGTTCAGCTATAAATTGAAAACCATTACTCCCCTGAACCATTTCAAAAAACTCTCCTTCAAACTCCAAAATATCGGACCCATTCACACTAATGTTGTATGTTTCTGTATCAATCACAAC
>Ga0308165_1006500_pt1 | contig 10264 bp, 6 predicted proteins | sample PhyWR2_FD_201032 | JGI IMG/M metagenome (GOLD analysis project Ga0308165, IMG submission 201032) | Phyllosphere microbial communities from UC Gill Tract Community Farm, Albany, California, United States - DLSLW.R2 | ecosystem: Host-associated > Plants > Phyllosphere > Unclassified | place: USA... | reverse complement strand
AGGAGAGCGTGCTGCTCAGCGGGAGCGGGCCAGGCGGCTGCGGGGCCGTCGGGCTGGTGAGGACCGGGGCGGCGGACTGGCCCGGGTACGCGGGAGCCCCGGAGCCCGGCGCCCAGGCGCCGGGGGCTGCCGGGGCGGGAGAAGGAGAGGGTGCGTCCGGGGCGCTCGAGCCAGAGCTGTTCGAACCATAGGTGCTCGAGCCTGGCGCGCTCGCCTCCGGTGCGCTGGGGTACGGCGTGCTCGGGTTCGGTGCGCCCGGTGCAGGTGCCGGCGGAGCGGCCGACGGGGAGGGCGCGGGTGCCGCCGAGGGGGCGACCTCGGGCTCGGGGGTCGGTACAGGCTCAGGCACCGGAGGAGCAGGTGTCGGCTGCGCAGGCTCGGGCGGTCCCGTCGGCAGACCGGGCGCGGTGCCCGCTGTCGGCTGCGGCACAGCGTCGACCTCAGGAGCAGGGGGCGCGGGCGGAGCCGGGGGTGCTGACGGCACGGCGGCCGCTCGACGTGGGGCGCGTGGGCTCGAGGCCGTGTCGTCGTCCAGCACGCTCCCGTCGGGGTGCACCACGAGCGGCCACCGGCCGTCGGGTCCAGATGCCGTCATGCGGACGGGACGGCCGAGCTCGACCGCGGTCTCGGTGACCGTCGCGACGATGGCAGCCCGTGCGTCCTCGAGCGAGGTGGTGTCGATGGGGTGGGAGGTCCCCGCGATGACGACCTCCGCAGAACCGTCGGGTCGGGTGGTGGCCTCGATCAGGGGCCAGTCCGGGACCGTCGAGCTGCTCATGTGTGACTCCTTCTCTCGCCGCGCGTGACGCGTGCACGGGCTGGGGAGGGCACGGTCCCGAGCCGCTCTCACGGCACGGGTGCACGCCCGGTCTGAGTCCGCCGGGTGGCGTCCGTGCCCCGGACCGCGCTCCGACGAGCGTAGGTCGGCCGCGGCGTCCCCGCACCGGGGAGTTCTCCCCGTCCGGCGTGCGACACATCGCTGGATGCAGCGTCTAGGCGTCGGACGGGGGTGGTCGCGCGACCGGCAGGGCGCGAGAGGGGTAGTGCCAGGGCCCTGGTTGTCGGCCGGGTCCGGGTGTGGACTCGGACGAGCAGCCCAGCCCGCCTGGTGGAGCACCAGCGCCGGGCGGACCGCGCCCGCAGGCCCGACCTGCGGCACCACGACACCCCAGCAGAGAGAAGGCCACCATGACCGGCACCGCCGACGAGTCCCCGATGCAGCGCATGCTCGGAGACCTCGCCCCGAAGTTCGCGTCCCTCACCGACGACGTCCTGTTCGGCGACGTGTGGGCGCGACCCGAGCTGTCGCCGCGCGACCGGAGCCTCGTGACCATCACGTCGCTCGTGTCGGCGGGCAACATCGAGCAGCTCGAGGCGCACATCCCGATGGGCCTCGACAACGGCCTCACCCAGGAGGAGATCGTCGAGGCGATCGTCCACGTGGCGTTCTACGCGGGATGGCCGCGCGCCGTCTCCGCACTCACGCTCATGAAGCGTCTGCTCTCCGCCTGACCCGACCCCGCACCGCCACGTCACGAGAGGACCCCACGATGAACATCGAACCCCAGACGCCGACCACCAAGAACCCGCCGGAGCAGTTCGCCGGAGACGTGTGGCTCGATGTGATCGCCGTCCCGCACGGCCCCGAGCAGCGTGCTGTCGTCGCCAAGGTGCGCTTCGCACCCGGCGCCCGGACGGCGTGGCACTCTCACGCCCGCGGACAGTACCTGCACGTCACGCAGGGGCGTGCGCTGTTCGGCGGGCGCGACGGCACCGTGATCGAGGTGCTGCCAGGCCAGACCCTGTACACGCCGCCCGGCGAAGAGCACTGGCACGCTGCCGCCCCCGACGCGTTCATGGAGCACGTCGCGATCCTCGAGAACGCCGACGACCCGGCGACCACGACCGTCTGGCTCGAGCACGTCAGCGACGCGGAGTACTCGGGCGCGAGCGACGCAGGAGTGTCGACCGACTGACGGTCGACGGGTTCGAGCGAGACGCTCTCGTGGGCCCGCCCGGCCTCAGAGCCGGGCGGGCCGTGCTCCCAGCACGGTGAAGGACGCGCCCCCGCTGCGGGTGGCGCGTCCTTCGCCGGGGTCCGGGAGGCTCGTCAGCCCCAGAGGCGCTGGGTCGCGATCTCTGCGCCGGCGCTGAGCGCCTCGAGCTTCGCCCAGGCGATCTGCGGGTGGATGCGCCCGCCGAGCCCGCAGTCGGTCGAGGCGATGACGTTCTCCTTGCCGACCACCGAGGCGAAGCGCTCGATGCGGTCGGCGACGAGCTCGGGGTGCTCGACGACGTTCGTCGCGTGCCCGACGATCCCGGGGAGGATGAGCTTGCCCTCGGGCAGCGTGACGTCCTGCCACACCTTCCACTCGTGCTCGTGGCGGGCGTTCGCGGCCTCGAAGGAGTACGCGCCGGCGTCGATCTCGAGCATGAGGTCGACGATGTTCTTCAGCTCGAGGTCTGTGGTGTGCGGGCCGTGCCAGCTGCCCCAGCACAGGTGGAAGCGGATCTGCTCCTGCGGCAGGTCGCGCAGCGCGTAGTTGAGCGCCTCGACCCGGATCCGCGTGAAGGCCTGGTAGTCCTCGATGCTCGGCTCGGGGTTGATCTGGTCCCAGTTCTCGGCGATCGACGGGTCGTCGATCTGCAGGATCAGCCCGGCGTCGACGATGGCCTTGTACTCCTCGCGCAGGACGTCGGCCCAGGCCCAGATGTGCTCTTCCTCCGTGGCGTAGTACGCGTTGGGGATCCGCGACCCGCTGCCGGGCGACAGGCTCGTGATGAATCCCTCGGTGAGCCCGTTCGCCGCGAGGCCGGCCTTGAGGTTGGCGATGTCGGAGGCGATCGCGTCGTGGCCCACGTAGGCGAGCTTCCCCGTCGTCGCGGGGAAGGCTGTGGCGCCCTTGCCCGTCGAGATGCCGCTCGTCGGGTCGGTGTACGCCTCGCGGAAGATCGTCCAGTCACGGCGGTCCGGGAAGGTCGTCAGCCGGACGTCGCCGGGGCCCGAGCGGACGGGCTCGGCCGAGAAGATGTCTTCCCCGGTGACCTCGAGGCCGCTCACGCGCTGGAAGGAGTAGGACCACCAGGCGCCGTAGTCGACGGCGCTCGTCATGGCCTTGCCGAACTCGCCGTCGCCCGGGACGGTGATGCCGGCAGCCTTCTGGCGGGCGACGAGGTCGTCGACGGCCGAGGTGAGCAGGCCGTCGAACTCGGGGGTGCGGTCGAGGGTGAAGCCGTCCTCGGCGAGCTGGCGCGCGTCGTTCGCGGCGATGAGCTCGGGGGTGCGCGGCAGGCTGCCGGCGTGGGTGGTCTGGATGCGGTCGCGGCTGTCCAGCATGTGGGCCTCGTCTCGTGATGTCGGGCGCGCCGGTGGCGTGGGCCGAACCGGTGCTCGGATGTCTCAGCGGTGCCCTGACAGGCGCGAGGCTTCGCATTCCCGCTGTTCTCACACCTTCCCATGCTCGGAGACTGCAGAGCGACTGAGTGTCGCGGTCCGAGGCAGACGTCTCGTAGGGCGAGACGAAAGGCGTCGAGGGCGTGGTGCGAGAGGTGTGTGCGGGGTCGTGGTGAGTGCTGCGGCGGTCGACGCCACAGGCCCTCGTAGAACCCTCCGGAGGGTGCTTGACCTCAACCGGAGTTGAGGTCCTAGCGTCGCGGTCGTGAACATGACACCCCCCGCCCCGTCCGTCGCCGGGACCTGGCGCGAGCTCCTCGGCCCCAGGTCCGGACCCGTCGCGCTCGTCCTCGCCGGCGGCGTCCTCCTCGAGGCCAGCACCGTCTACCTGACCACGAGCCTGCTCCCGACGATCGTCGCCGACATCGGCGGCGAGCAGTTCTACGCCTGGACCATGACGACCTTCCTGGTGGCGTCTGTCGTCACGTCGATGCTCGTCAGCCGCACGCTCGCGACCCGCGGCTCGGTCGCCGCGTACCTCACGGCCTTCGGCCTCTTCGGGCTCGGTTCGGTCGTCTGCGCCCTCGCCCCCTCGATGCCCCTGCTGCTCCTCGGCCGCACGGTCCAGGGGCTCGGCGGCGGGCTGCTCGCAGGTCTGGGGTACGCGCTCATCCAGCGTGCCCTGCCCGAGCGGCTGTGGGCCAAGGGGGTCGCGCTCGTCTCGGCCATGTGGGGCGTCGGCAACATCGTCGGACCGGCGGTCGGCGGGCTCTTCGCCCAGCTCGACGCGTGGCGCCTGGCCTTCGGTGCCCTCGCGCTCGTCGCGGCCCTCGACATGGTGCTCGTCGTCCGCGTGATCCCGCGCCTCGAGCGCTCGGCCCAGCGGCAGCCGCTGCCCGTACGGTCGCTCGTGCTGCTCGGTGCCGCCGTGGCCTCGGTGAGCGTCGCGGGGATCTTCGACGTCGGCGGGCTCGTGGTGGCGGCCCTCGTGCTCGGCGCGGTCCTCGTCGTGGGCTTCGTCAGGCACGAGAGACGCTCCTCGACGTCGGTCTTGCCGGCCGCGACCTTCGCCCCCGGAAGCAGGCTGGTCTGGGTATACCTCGCCGTCGCCGTGCTCGCCCTCGGTGTCGGCACCGAGGCGTTCATCCCGCTCGTCGGCCAGGAGACCGGCTCGATGACCCCGTTCCTGGCCGGGTTCCTGGGGGCAGCGCTGTCTCTCGGCTGGTCCGTCGTCCAGGTGGTCAGCGCCGGAGCGACCCGACCGCCGCTCGTCCGCGCTGCGACCGTCGCCGGGCCGGCGGTCCTCGCGACGGGGCTGCTCGCCTTCGCAGCGCTCCAGGTCGAGGGCCCGTCGGGTCTCGTGGTCACCGGCTGGTTCGTCGTCCTCTTCGTCGCCGGGAGCGGCATCGGTCTGGCCTTCCCGCACCTGTCCGTCGCGGCCTTCTCGAGCACCACGGACAGCGACGAAGGATCCAAGGCTGCCGCCGGCATCAACACCGTGCTCCTCATCGCGAGCGCCTTCAGCGCCGCGCTCGCGGGTGTGCTCGTCACCCTCGGCGGGGACTCGCTCGTGACGTCTGCGCGGCTGCTGTTCGGGGTCTTCGGGGTGGTCGCGCTCGTCGGGACGCTCGCGTCGGTACGCGCGGCCAGGGTGTCTGTGGTTCGGGAGGGTGCTGCAGCGAAGCGGTCGTAGCGAGAAGGGGATCTTCGAGGCCGAGGCGAGCGGGGAGGCTGTGGGTCTGGTTGGGCCTAGGCTCGCCGACCTGCGTGGGTGATCCGTGCCGTGCCGTGCCGTGCCGTGCCGTGCCGTGCCGGTCGCGGGGGTGGTCCCCAGGTGCGCGGACGGGCTGGTTGTCCACACCGGGGACGTTGGGCCTGGGGTTGCTCTCCGCAACCGTGTCAATCTGCTCACTCGTCGCACAACGGGCCGACAAGGCTGCGAGGTGGTGCGGCGGTCTCACGTCCGAGCACACGGGTCTGACGGCTCAGCGCCCTCAGTGCGCGTGCTCTTGTGTCGTGGACCGCCGCTGCGCGCTCTGCTGCTGATCGCTCACCCGGTGTGGACGAGCGAGCACGGTCGACTGCGCAACCGCCGAGGAGAACCCATGACACCCCGATCACCCGTCAGCACCACGGGGCCAGACGTGAGCGGGGTGACGCCCGCGCCCGACGAGGCCGGGGGGTCGGACCGGCCTGGTGCGCTCCGTCTGCCCGACGAGACCGACGGCTCTGCCCTGCCGGACCAAGCCGACGGCTCTGCCCTGCCTGCCATGCGCGCCCTGCCTGACAGGGGCGGCGCTCTCGATCTGCCTGCCTCACGCAGCCTGCCCGTCGAACCTGATGACGCCGCTGTGCCCGGGGCGCCTGGAGAGACGGACGGGCCCGTTCCGGTGCCAGAGGGCGAACCTTCTCTCGTGCGCCGACGGCGACGGGTGGTCGTCGCGGCTGCCAGCGCGGCCGTCGTGATGGTCCTCGTCGGCATCTTCGTCTACAGGGCGTGGGATGCGGGCGTCGAGTCCGACCTGGCCGAGGCCACCGAGGCTCTGCACACGGTCGTCCTCGAGCTCCACGCGGCTGTCGACACCAGCGAGACCGTCCTCGCCAGCTCTGACGGACGGGTTGCTGACGACCAGGTCCGTGTCGACCTCGTGGCCGTGGCCTCCGGGGTCGACGAGCTCTCGTGGTCTCTGCCGCGCGGTTCCCGGCAGGCACGCACCGTCGCTGCGGCGGGCCTCGCAGAACAGGCCCGGACGCACGTCAGTGCTGTCGAGTCGGCGACAGGGCTCGTGCTCGTCGCCGTCGACGCCTTCGAGCTCGAGCGGGCCACCCGTCTCGAAGGCGAGGCGACCGCACGGCTCACGGCGTCGGTCACCGACGGCCGGGCCGTCCTCGATGCGACGGCCGGCCAGGTGCTCGACGACGCGGTCCGCGTCACGCTCTCCGACGCCCTCGCCGCGGCTGACGCCCTCGAGCCCGCCCTGGTCGACGAGACGGTCTCGGTCGTCGAGCAGACGCAGATCCGTGCTGCTGCGGCAGATGACCTGACGCAGCACGCCGATGCTCTCGACGCCGCGCGACAGGACGTCGTCGACGCCCAGGTCGCGTGGCAGGCGGAGCAAGACCGGGTGGCTGCTGAGCAGGCGACCCAAGCAGCTCAGGTCGCCGAGGAGGCCCTCCGAGCGCAGGAGCAGGCAGCTACTCGACCCGAGACCTCCGGGCGGTCGTCGAACACAGGCGGCCCCGCTCAGGTTCGGCCCAAGGCCAGCGGGATGCCCTCGGCCCCTGTACCAAGTGCTCCAGCACCCGATCCAACCCCGGCCCTCAACCAAGGCGGGTGGGTCGAGTCCGGCTCCGATACCTGGTGCGACTCGTTCGACACCTCAGGCGCAGAGGGGACGGGAGGCTGGTGCTGACGATCACCGATTCTCAGCGACGCGCGGAGGAGACCCCCATGACGTAGGAGAAACGACCACTCACACGAAGGCGAGAGGTCCCAGGCGGCAACCCGGGACCTCTCCAACTTCCAACGCACCTTCATTCGACTGGAGTACACGTGAAAGCACGACTGAATGTACACGCTCGCACAGGCTGGCGCGATAGTGAAAAGGTGGCTCTGAACAGGGAAAAGACCACTGGCCAGCTACCTCGCGGTGCTGCAAGAAAGCGTCGGAGAACTGCATTTTCGATGGTCGCTGTGGCGACTATCGGAGCCTTGACCCTCTCGGGTGTCACGGCCGCTGTGGCGGCCGTCCCGGCCGAGATCGGACCAGGCGTGGGCATCACAGGGGTCACGGATCGCGGGACTACGTGGCTGGGTGCTGTCGGCGGCACTGCCGAGGCTGAGGCCACGGGATGGCTCTCGTGGTGCATCAGCGCCGGGCTCCTCTCCCCGCGGGGCGCCCCGGCAGTGACGGTCAGCTACGTCGACGATCCCCAGCTGGCCTGGGTCGTCCAGGCCTACGAGCACGTGGGGACCGACGTCTCGCGGGCCGCTATCGCCTACCTGACCCACACCCGCCACGAGACCGGGTCGAACGGTGTTCCTGCCGAGACTCGCACAGCGCGCATCATCGCCAACACGCCTCAGTCGGTGAAGGACGTCGCCGGTCAATACCTCGCCAAAGCTGCCTCCAAGGCCGGTCCCTACACCGCGAGTCCGGGAACCGTGGATGGGGCAGGTACCCGCACAGGCAAGATCTGGATCGACCCGATGACCAACTCCTCAGGAGCCGTTCTCGCTGGGCTGCCGATGACAGTCACACTCGACGGGCCTGCAGTTTTTGATCTGAACGACAACTCGGTTGCCGATGCTGGTGAGACCAACGTTTGGGCAGGCGAGACGCTGAACGAGCGTATCGCTCTGAAGTGGGTCGCCACCGGCAACGGCGAGGTCAGTGGAACCCGCAAAATCTCGAACCTGCCACGTCAGACACTGACTCGTCTCTCGGCAGCCGGGGAGGTGCAGGACACCCTGACCTACGGGCTGCGTTCGCCCAGCGACCCCGAAGAGCTGATCGTCCCCGGCCCTCCCTTCCAGGTCGTCGCGGACTTCCAGCCGGAGATCCGCACCCAGGTCGCCACGACATTCGTCGACAAGGGCGCCGCCCTGGTCGACCAGGTGACCGTCGCCCCAGCAGCCGGGGACACCTGGGCACAGATCAACGGTGCCTACGTGCCTGTGACCGCTCAGGGCACCCTCTACGGCCCGTACGCCGCACCGCCTGCACGGTCAGCGACCGTGCCGGCCGGTGCACCCGTCGCTGGGACCGCCGAGCTCACCTTCGCCGGCCCCTCGACCCTGGACGCCACTGCCTCCGCCGTGGCAAGAGGCTCGGGGTACTACACCTGGGTCTGGACCATCGACAAGGAGGCCCAGGGACCGAACGCCGTCTACGTGCGTGCCGACGCGACCCACGACTTCGGTCTGGTCGCCGAGACGCACGTCGTGCCGTTCCAGCCCGAGGTGACCACAGTCGTCGACGAGCGGTTCGTCGAGAAGGGCAAGACCTTCGTCGACGAGGTGACCTTCGCCCCTGCGGCCGGTGACCTGTGGCTCGCCCGCCAGGACGGCACCCCGGTCGAGACCGTCTGGGACGGGACTCTCTACGGACCATTCCTGGTCCCCACCGAGCAGGTCGACACCACCCCGGGCGCAGCGCCAGTCCAGGCCACCACGACCCTGATCGCCTCCGAGGCCGGTGTGCAGTCGACCGACGCTGCCGCAACTGCCTCAGCTCCGGGCTTCTACACCTGGGTCTGGGAGATGGACAAGGCCACCCAGCCTGTCGCCTCCCAGCCCTACATCGCCGGGTCGGTGCGCACCTCGTTCATGATCGAGGACGAGACCTCCTCCGTCCGCCACACCGCTGCAATCTCCACGATGGTCCGTGACTTCAACGTCGTCCAGGGCGGGCAGATCCACGACCTGGTCACCGTCTCCGGTCTGCCCGAGGACCACAGCGACTTCCAGGGCCTGGGCGGATGGGTAGGCGACGTCGACGAGATCACCCACACCGCCTACGGGCCCCTCGCCGTCCAACCCACCGACGACCTCGACCTGAGCGCCGCACCCGTCCTGGGTGTGGCGACGTCCCCGGCCAAGAACGGCTCCCACGTCGTCGGCACGGGAGGGGAGTTCCAGATCGCGGCGGACAACACTGCCGCCGGCTGGTACGTGGTCGTCTCCAGATTCCCTGGTGACGACCGCCTCGACGCCTTCACCACCTCACCGGGTGACCGCATGGAGATGGCCTTCGTCCCGACCGACCGCACCACCGACGTCGAGACGTGGTTGGTCACCGACGCAGACGCCCAGGTCCCTGCTGGACAACCCTTCAAGGACACCGCTCACCTCACCGGCACGACGGTCGAGGGCGGCTACCTTGAGTTCGAGGCCTACGGGCCCTTCGTCGAGGGGCAGGAACCCGCAGAGTCACCCGAGACGCTGCTGTGGACCTCCGAGCAGATCCCGGCCTCCAGGGCCGGGACGTACAGGTCCGGTGTCGTCACCGCAGAGCTGCCCGACGGCGCTCCGTGGGGAGACGTCTACTGGGTAGCGACCTACTACGGGCCTGACAACGAGCGAATCGTCCGGGGTGAGCTCGGCGACCCGTCGGAGATCACTCGTGTGGTCGAGCAACCCAAACCGCTCGTCACCACACTGGCGGTCCCGGAGAGTGTCCTCGGATCCCCGAGCCACGACGTCGCCTACGTCTCCGGGCCTGTCGTCGATGCGTCGACCCTGACCTTCGCCGCGTACAGGCAGCACGCCGGTGACGACGTCGCCCTCGACGAGCTCGTCGTCGACACCTCGAACACCCCCACGACCATCTACCACGGTGGTACCTACGAGTCGCCCGAGGTCACCTTCGACGCACCAGGCACCTACTACTGGGTCGAGACCCTCACCGGGCCAGACGGCGAGGTCCTGCACGTCGGCGAACCCAGGCTCCCGGGGGAGACTACCTCAGTCGTCGACGTGCCTGTCCCGCCCTCTGCCCCACCCCACGAGGCGGCCGAGACCGCTCCAGGAGCACTGGCTTCCACAGGGGCCCAGGCATCCACCGCCGCAGGCGCTGCTCTCCTGATGCTCGTGGCGGGCCTGCTGCTCGCGAGCATCGCCCAGCACCGAGCGGCTGCTCGTCGACTCGTCGGAGCAGCCGGGGCCGGAGACGCGCCGGGGGATGCGGGAACGCTACCCCGTGGATCTCTGGGCGGCTCAGCATCTCGCTCCGCCGCCATTCCCGACGCTCCAGACCCGTCACCCGGGAGGCAGCCATGACGGTCGCGTGACACGCAGGTCCAGGGGTCGGGCTCCGCTCGGCCCCTGGGCCCGCACGGCTGGGAGACTAGGGCGGTGAACCAGCGACG